>Ga0207909_1000495_pt1 | contig 12958 bp, 25 predicted proteins | sample LakMenEpi05May10_FD_150672 | JGI IMG/M metagenome (GOLD analysis project Ga0207909, IMG submission 150672) | Freshwater microbial communities from Lake Mendota, WI - 05MAY2010 deep hole epilimnion (SPAdes) | ecosystem: Environmental > Aquatic > Freshwater > Lake > Epilimnion/Euphotic zone ...
CTACTGACGGCCCTATCGTTGGGTCGATGGTTCCCCGGCGTTTCCTCCCTTAACCCTCATGCACCTACCAGACCCTACCTACCTACCCAAGATTGTCGTCAAGCCATGGGGCCGCGAAATCTGGTACGCCGACCAAACCCAATACGCCGGGAAGCTTCTTGAAGTCAGCCGCGGCAAGCGACTGTCCCTTCAGTACCATGAGCGCAAGGTGGAGACGCTCTACCTTCTCTCGGGCCGGGTCATCCTGACCTACGGGGCAAGGGACAGCCAGATGGAATGGCTACCGGGTCGTGCTGTCCACATCCCTGCAACGACCCTGCATCGTTTCGAGGCCGCAGAGGACAGCGTCCTTCTGGAAGTGTCCACTCCCGACCTTACGGACGTCATCCGGCTTGACGACGACTACTCCCGCCCCCAGCGTGACTGACCCATGAACAACAATAACATCTTCGTCTCCATCATCAGCGCGCGCCGCCCTGACCGGGTTCCGGCGATGAACGCGCACGTCGCCGACGCTACTTGGTTCGTCGCCGCCGGGGAAGGGGACGCGTACCGTGCCGCCGGGGCAAAGAATGTCGTGGAGTCCGGCAAGCTGTGCGAGAGCCGCAACGCCGCACTTGAAGCCGCATTCGCCCTTGGGCTTCCCTGCCTCCAGCTGTCCGATGACCTGAAGCGCGTCAAGAAGGCCCATAGCAAAACGGACACCGAACAGGTCAAGCTCATCTCTGCGGCCCGGGACATGCTGACTGCCGGGCAGAAGTTCGGAGCCAAGCTGTGCGGAGTCGCCCCGACTTCTAACCCCTACTTCTACAACCCGGAGAAGCCTTACCGCGACCGGGCCTTCATCGTCGGTGACATGATTCTGGTGTTCCCGTGCGACATCCGGTTCGATGAGAAGATGCGCCTCAAGGAAGACTACGATTACACCCTGCGGCACATCGAAGCTTTCGGACGCGTACTGCGCGTTGACAACATCCTTGCGGAGTTTGCTCACCGCTCCAACAAGGGTGGTGCTGTGTCCTACCGCACCTCTGAGCTTGAGCGTGAGTGCATCGCCTACCTCAAGAAGAAGTGGGGCAACGCCATCAAAGACAATCCGCGTCGCCCGGATGAAATCCTGCTCAACCTCAGATGAGGCTCGCGCTCACACTTTACTCGATGATTGCCTGTGCCGGGCTTGAGGCATCGGATGAGATGTTGCTTATGGCAATCGGCATTGTTGAGTCACGCTTGGACCACCTCGCCGTTGGTGACGGAGGTCGTGCGCTTGGCGCGTATCAGATGCACTCGGAAGCTTGGCAGGATGCGAACGCACTCCTCAAGTCGCAAGGCCGCAGAACTTACAAGCGCAACGCGTGGTGCGATTCCGCAGTCCAGAAATACATGGCGAGTGCGTACCTTGAAGTCATCCGCACCCGGCTTCGTGGCGCGGGATACCCTTACCCGACCGATGCCCAGCTGGCGGCATGCTGGAATCTGGGGCCGGGCGGAGCGATTCGTAATGGGCTTCCCCTGACCGATTACGCCAAAAGGGTCGTATCTATTCGGCAAAGTCTCCCGTGCGATTTCCGAAAATAAACCTTGTCACCCAGACCCCTTTCGGCCAACTTTACTTTCGTTCCACCAAACCACCAATGAATACCACCAACGCCATCCACGACAAAAGCAAAACCATCGACGAGCGCATCAGCGCGGTTCTCGCCGACAAGGAAATCCTCATCATCAATCAGGAGGGAACGCTCGCGAAGACCAAGCGCGAATACGCGTTCTGGCTCATCGCCCTCCTCGACGCGAAGAAGGATTCCGTCGAATACAAGCTCGCCAAGCGCAAGCTCCGCCGGGTCGGCGACTCGCTCATCAACGAGCATCTCGCCGTCATCACGAAGGTCGGCATCAACAATCGCCCTCAGGGTTGAACCCTCACCAACAAACGACCATGACTCCAATGACCCAAGAACTCTGGCTTGAAAAGATTAGGGATGAATACGATACCGCACTCCCGGTTCACCGCGCAATCTACGACTCGATGACCCTCGGCATCCCGCATTGGGAAACGGCCAAGAAACATGGAGTAACAGAGAAATACGTCGCGACCGCGGCTTGGATACTCCGGAAGAAAGGTGTCGGGATTGAAAGACTGCGCGGACAGATTTCGCCTCGCGTTACTGTTGTCGTCGGACACAAGGGTCGTCTCGCCGTTGACGAGCAGACGAAGTTGAAGGCGATTGAGATGCGGCAGTCCGGGCTAACTCAAGCCGAGATTGCGAAGACGCTTCATGTTAGCCAGATGTCTGTATGCCGATGGGAACGCGCCTACTACGAGCGCCAAGCTGTGATTCGCCTAACAACCCCTAACGTCTAATTACAATGGAAAACAAACATCGCATCGCCAACCTCAAAGCCATCCTCCGGGTTACCCGGAAGGACTTGGCCGTCCTTCGGCTAAAGGCCCGCGAGGCTGGGCATAAGGTCAACGCGGCCCTCGCCAAGTCAAAGGCCGACCCGGCGCACCCCCACCTCTACATCTCTGAGGTCGGGCTTGCCATGATGGACAAGGAACGCGCCCAGCATGCGGCCCGCGAGACTCGGGTTTCAATCAGCAAGCTTCGTCTGGAACTCCGCGACCTTCTCGCCCAATGAACGACATCCTTACCATCGCAATCGACCCCGGCGTAAACGGAGGCATCGCTTGGAACTTCAACGGCAGTACGACCGCGCTTCGCATGCCGCCGACTGACTTCGACACCTGTAACCTCCTCGCGAGCCTGTCGAAACAGTCCGGCATCGTAGAGCTTTACATCGAGCTTCCGCCGTTGTTCGCGGGCCGCAACATCCCCGGCTCCGCCATCGGCAAGATGATGCTCAACTACGGCATCTGCTACGGAGCCGCCGTCGCCCTCGGCTTCAAGATTCACCCGGTGCGCCCTCCCATCTGGCAGAAGGCCCACCCGGTCGGCACGAAGGGCGACCAGACCACAACCCAATGGAAGAACAAGCTGAAGGCCCGTGCCTCTGAGCTGTATCCAGACAACCATGTCACCCTCGCCACGGCAGACGCGCTCTTAATCCTTGACGCTGGTCTCCGTAAGGCCATCAACTGAGTTTACATAACTCAGACAGACCCTTTCTTTTGTAAACTTTTCCACCAACCACCATGCCCAAAGACAACCAACCCAACACGCCGCGGCAGGACATCGTCGCGTTCCTCAACGAAATCGGCAATGTCCAAGCCGACCGCATCAACCCGGCCTACAAGTCAAGATACGCCTCGCTCGCCGAGATTCTTGATACGGTCAAGACTGTCGCCGCGAAGCACAACCTGTGCGTCCACCAGCGCATCGACACGTCGGAAGGACAGCTCCGGGTTAGCACCTACATCCTTCACGGCTCGACGGAAGGCTCAATGGACTGCGGAACTATCGCAATCAAGTCAGAAGGCCTCGACGCTCAGAAGCTTGGGAGCGCGTTGACCTATCTCCGCCGTCAGGCACTCCAAACCGCCTGTGGCATCTCTACGGACATCGACGACGACGGAGCTAAGGCTTCCGGCCCGGCTGTCGGGCGCGGAAACTACCAGCGCGAAGACGACCGCCGAACGACGAAGGATGTTTGGTTTAGCTTCATTCCTCAGGACAAGCTTCCGAAAGCCAAGGAGTACCTCGTCGCAAAAGGCTGGCTTGCCGCAGACGCGGCAATCGAAACCCTCGGCAACCAGCACCAGATGGTCATCGCCGAAAACCAATCCGCCTTCCTCAAGGCCATCTCAAAGTGAGCCGCGACGACGAGTCGGAACTGAGCAAGGAGGTCACGAACCTCCGGCTCCAACTGCACCACGCACAGATGCAAGTCGAGCGGCTGACCGGGACGGTCAACTACTTCCGAATCGAGGCCCGGGACTTTGAGGCCAAGTGGCTTCGCGTCATGGAAGAGAACGAACTCCTCCGCCGGGACGGAGTAACCCTCCGCCGGGAAATGGCTAACGAGCTTCAGGCGACACGCGACGACCTCGACCGGGCCAACGAAGTCCTCGCCAAACTCTTCAAGAAACAATGACCCAGAACTCATTCTTCGCCTGTCCGCCCAAGACCAAGTACACAGTCTTGAATCTTGGGGCCGGGGTTCAATCCTCATGCCTAGCACTCATGGCGGCAAAGGGTGAGATTGGGGAAGTCCCTGACTTCGCGGTCTTCGCGGATACTAAGGCAGAACCCAAGGAGGTCTACGATTGGCTCGACTGGCTTGAGAAGCAGTTGCCCTTCCCGGTCTACCGCGTGACGCGCGGAAGCCTGACGGAAGAAAGCTTGCGAGTCCGCCGCTCGGCCCGGAGCAACAAGAATTACCTCCGTCGCCTTATCCCCATGTTCGGGCTTATGCCGAACGGAGACAAGACTGCGGCCATCGGTCGCAAATGCACGGCAGACTACAAGATTGTCCCCATCATCAACAAGATTAAGGAGGTCTGCGGCATCAAACGCGCCCAGAAAGAAATCACAGTCACCCAGTGGATTGGCATCAGCTACGATGAGATGCAGAGAGCCAAGGTTCCGTCTCATGCTTGGACTCAGCACAGGTGGCCGCTCATCGAGAAGAAGATGATGCGCGAGCATTGCATCAAGTGGATGCGTGACAACGGATACCCTGAGCCTCCTCGCTCCGCATGCTACTATTGCCCGTTCCATTCCAATGAGGAGTGGCACAGGCTAAAGACCCAAGACCCGGAACACTTCAAGCTGGCGGTCGAGTTCGATTACAAAGTCCGGGCCTTGTACAAAGCCAAGGACGAGACGATGCGGATGGAGGTCTACCTTCACAGCGCATGCAAACCGCTCGACCAAATCGAGTTCAACCACGACGACGGACAGGCGGAGTGGGATTTCAAATCCGAATGCGAGGGCATGTGCGGACTCTAATGCCTGAACGACGCGCCAACCCTCCGACTGCCATGTCGCACATGGCATCCAAGATGCCTCGCGAGAGCCATGCCTTGTTCCTTATCATTGACGGCCGGGTAGAAAACCCGGAGTTCGTTGTCTGGGACAGGGATTCCTTCACCGAGGAGCTTTGGAAGTGGAAGCGCCGGGAGGTTCGTGTCTCCGGCCGCAACGTCGAGTTCTGGGCCAAGCACGGACAAGAGTATTTCCGGTTCAACCCTAACGCCGTATGAAACCTATCACCAAGACTAAGCTAATCCCTTCGGGAGTCATCAAGCTTGCGGCCAACACGCCGGAGCCGTTTGCCCTCTTCATCTGCCTAGACGGCTTGCCGTACTGCGAGGTCAAAGCCTCCCGTATGTCCGACTTCACCGACCGCCTTGCCGAGTGGAAGAAGAACAACCTCGCCTCTCTCCGTCCCCCGGTGTCCGTGCGATTCTTCCTCCGCACGACGAAAGACCTTGCCATCCAAGAAGCCCGAACCTAAACCAAAGCCATGACCAGCAAGGAATCCCTCAAGAGGCATCTCAATAACATAGAGGAACAGCTCAAGTCCCTTGAGTATTTCTGCGACACGGAGATTGTCGGCGACGATGCTCGCCACCTCCTCGCGGACATCGAGGCCGGGAAGCGCGAGCACCTCCGGGCCGTGAACTCCCCCATGACTGAGCTTTGGGACTTGAAGCCTCTGTACGACCGCCTCAAGCGCATCAACTCCTCCGTCAAGGTAATGAGGAACACCCTCGCCCAATGCGAGAAAGCCATTGCCGACGCGATTGAATCCTGCGACAACATCGCCCAGCACATCGACGAACTCAAGTCCTCCGAGGACGACATCATCTAATTTCCCACCAACCCAAACAAACCATGCCCAACATCATCAATACCAGAAAAGAATACGACGCGACCATCGCCCTGAACTACTCCGGCGCGAAGGAACTGCTCAAGTCCCCGGCTCACTACCGGGCCTACATCACCGCGCCGCGCGAGGAGACCAAGGCTCTCCGAATCGGCTCGTTCGTCCACTCCTCCGTCCTTGAGGGCAACCTCGTCACCGCGGACAAGTACGCCGCCCTCCCCGAAGGCATCGACCGCCGCACCAAGGAAGGCAAGGCCGCATACGAAGCTTTCCTCGCCGCCACCTCCGGCAAGACCATCCTGACCGCGGAGGAATGGACGCTCGGCAACAATGTCGCCGACGCTATGCTCAAGGCCCGGGATGCCATCGGGGTCAAGTTCACCAAGACGGAGTTCATGTTCGCGACCGAATACTGCGGAGTCCCAATCAAGTGCGCCATCGACGCGCTCGGTGACGACGGCTACCTGTACGACCTCAAGACGACGGAGGATGCCTCGCCTCGCGGTTTCCTTCAGTCCGTCCGAAACTACCGTTACAACTTACAAGCACACCTGTACCGCACAGCTTACGAGGCCGCGTTCAAGACCCGGCTCAATGGCTTCCGGTTCATCGCCGCGGAGAAGGAAGCTCCCTTTGAGTTCTCCGTCTACGAAATCGGGCCGGAGCTGATGAGCCTCGCCGTCGCTGACTTTGAATCCGCCGTCAGCACCTACAAGTCTTGCGTCGCTCTTGACGAGTGGCCGGGCTACGGGCATGACATCAAGGTCATCGACATCTCTGCGAAGCCCACCTCCGTCGAACCCATCAAGTTCGCTTGATGGCGACGCTCGGCCCCTTTAACCTACCAATCTCCCACCAACCAGAACCACACATGAACCCTCCCAACAACGAACTCCCGCCTCTCAAGAACATCGAGAAGTCCGGCAACTACCTCCTGAAGCTCATCAAGCCCAAGGACGACAAGATGCTGGAACGCTTCAAGGTCAACAAGAAGGGCTTCGCCTCCTGCCGCCTGTTCTTCGTGGACGGCGACGGCAACTGCATGACCAAGAACTACTCCGTCGAGTTCGGCAAAGGACTCGCGATGCTCGTCGGCAAGATGACCGGGACTTTCACCCCGGAAGCTCCGACCTCCATCACCGTCGAGAACCTCATCCGCTACGTATCCCCGGCCTTCGGCAAGAAGGCGACCGTCGAGCTTGAGGTCACGCCGGATAAGGAATGGAACGGCAAGATGCAGTATAACTACAAGCTCAAGAAGATTACGCCTCACTCCGCGCCGTCCGCCGACGCTGACATCCCCGAGTCGTTCTCTTCCTCCGCCGACCAAGAGGTTCCGTTCTAATCAAGGCCGTCCTTACTCGCATGAACAATGTAATCCTAATCACCGGATATGCCCGTGCGGGTAAGGACACGCTCGCGGAGGGAATCTCCCTCGCATCGAGCGGCCCGGTCGTCCACCTTAACTTCGCCGACGTCCTCAAGCAAGCTTGCGACTCTTACATGCAGTCGCTCGGTATCGGCGGCTCAGGTGCGACCAACACTTTCAGGAACGAAGCCTTCAAGGTTCGCCACAGGGAATTCCTAGTCGCCGCAGGTACTTTCGCCCGCGCCATGGACAGGGATGTCTTCGCACTCGCCTTCACGCGTCAATGCAATCTTGTGGCCCGGTGCAATAATAGCATCGGCATCGGCACGACTGTCGTCTGTTCCGATTGGAGATACATCAACGAAGTAGGAATCGTAAGCCACATCCTTCAGAAAGAAGGAATCTGGAATGTCCATAAGGTTATCGTCAGGACTTCAGGAGTCGAGGCCGCAAACGAAGAGGAAGGAAAGTCCATCGGTGAAATCACCCGTCAAATCGCATTTGACCATGACTACACATTCCTGCCTGAATCCCGCCAGAGAATCCTAAACGAAGGCAAGGACTTGGCTCGCAAGCTTGGCCTCTGACGATGACATGGTCTGCGGCAACAACGGTAATCGGCCACTTACCTTTGCCGAGCGATGCGAGATACTCGGGCTTTCCCCAGCGCGGGCTAAGTTCATCATGGCTTGCGAGTTCAAGGACAAGGACAAGGTCCAGCCATACGACGAAGCAGTCCTCGTCCGCGAGGCTTTCCGCCTCGGCATGGGATTCAAAGACACAGCCGAAATGATGGGCTTCAATAACGAGAAGCTTGCGTCCTTCGGAATCCCGTTCCCGAAGCTCTCCGCATTCCCGCCACCTCCCGGGCCGCAGAAGACCTACAACCTGTTTACGCCCGACCCGGTTGACCCGGTCAAATGCCACAACTGAACTTATGAAAGAGAAACCCATCAAGTTCGTATTCGCCGCCGACACTCACGGCGACATGGCTTGCCAAGAAAGCCTCGCCGCGCTCTACGCCTACTGCGCCGACTTCAAGCCGGACATCCGCATAGCCGGAGGCGACCACTTCGACATGCGCTCGCTCCGAAAGGGTGCGATGAATGACACCGAGGGAGCGGAGAGCTTGACGGAGGATGTGGAATGCGGCATCGAGTTCCTTCGCAAGTTCCGCCCGACCTATTACCTGAAGGGCAATCATGAATACCGCCTGTCGGCGATGACCCGAAGCCACCCGTCCGCCGTCGTCCGCGACTACTGCTCCGACTTGGAAGCCCGCATAGACCGCGAGGCCCGGAAGTCCGGCGTTAAACGCATACTGCCTTACCACGGCAAGCGCGGCCTCCTGCGCCTTGGGCCAATCTCGGCACACCACGGCATTGGCTCAAACCTTACGAAGCTTGGCATGCACTACGCCGAAGAAGGCGGACTGTTCATGTGCGGACACGGACACACCGGGCATCAGGTCAACCTCCCCAAGCATGGCGGAGGCGCGGCATACATGGCCCCATGCCTGTGTCGCATCGACGACATGGAATACGCCGCCAACTACCTCGGCACTGCCCGATGGAACAATGGCTTCATCGCCGGGTGGTATTCGGGCCGCGATTGGAAGGCATGGATTATCCACCGCATCGGTGACCGATGGCTTTGGCAATCCGACCTGACTGTTTGGACTCCTCCCAAATACATCCGCCGATGAAAGCTCCGCGCATGGCATATCGCCGGGCCACCGACCCGGTGCTTTCCGCCGTCATCGCCGAAATCAACAAGTCCGCCGTCAAACCTGACCCCGGCTTCCTCAAGCGAGAAGACTGGGCTGTCCGCTGGAACATGGCGAACGCTCAGGCCAGCATCTATCTTCGCCGGGCTGTCGCCTCCGGCATCCTTATCGTCAGGCGCTTCCGCGTCATCACGAACGGACGGCTCCGCCTCCTTGACCACTTTGGCCCTCCCGAACAAAAGCATTGTCATAAACGAAAGGCGAGACCATGACCTCCGCCTGAACCTTTCCATCAACCCATGCCCAACAATAACCACGCAGACATCGAGAGATTCCTCCTCGGTGGACTGCTCAGGGACTCGCTCCCTTTTCCGCCGGGTCTAATCCCGTCGGACTTCCACGAACCAAAGCATCAGGACATTGCGGCCGCAATCCTGTCGCTCGCCGACGAAGGTGTCTCAGCCGACGAGCTGACCGTCACCATGCGCCTCCGCGAGCGCAAGTCCACAGTCGAAGCTTTCTACATCTCCGAGCTGACCACCGCAATCGGTGCGTCGCTCCTCAACCCGGCTTGGTCTGATGAGGTCAAGAGGCAGTCCGTCCTTCGGCACATCAACACCGTTGCAAAGAAGACGGCGGAGCTTTCCGCTGACCCGGCTACCGACCCGGACACCCTGCTTGCGTACACCGAGGGTTCCCTGAAAGCTGTTCAAGGCCGCGCGGCTGGCTCTGCCACCCCGGTCAAGATGGACGCGGATAGCCTCCTCGCCTTTGACCGTGCCAACGACCCCAACACCGTCCTAGGCAATCGCTGGCTGTGTAAGGGTGGCTCCGCCCTCATCGTCTCTCAAGCCGGGGTCGGCAAGTCCTCCCTCATGATGCAAGCCGCCGTCAACTGGTCGGTCGGCGGACGCAAGGACTTCTTCGGTATCCGGGCAAAGCGACCCCTACGCGTGGTCATCGTACAAGCCGAGAACGACTTCGGGGACGTCGCCGAAGCCTATCAGGATGTCGTCGCCGGGGCAGACCTATGGCCGGACGAGAAGTTCACCCTCAACGAGAACCTCGCCATCTTCCGCGACACCCAGTCCGTCGGTGAAGCCTTCCCGGGCATGCTCCGCCAGCTTATCACCACGCACCGGGCTGACCTAGTCTTCGTTGACCCTCTCCTGTCCTTTGCCGGAATCGACATCGCCGACCAAGCCCAAGCTTCCCGGTTCCTGCGCCATGACCTCAACCGCGTCCTTGTGGACACCCAAGCAGTCCTCATCGCCATGCACCATACGACCAAGCCGCGGGCCGCGAAAGATAAGGAAGGCCAGACAGTCGCCGACCTAGCCTACTCCGGCGCGGGAAGCTCCGAGTTCGTGAACTATTTCCGCGAGGTCGCCGTCCTCGTCCGTCAGCAGGGAGAGGAGCCAATCTTCAAGTTCGGGCTTACCAAGCGACGCGGTCGGGCCGGGCTAAAGGACTGTGCCGGGGACTTCGCGGGCGAGATTAGTATACGCCACTCCCGAAAGAAGGGGGAAATCCGATGGGAATACGCGTTCCCCGGTGAGGGGGAGCCGGGGGAAGCCCCGAAAGAGCCTCAAAAACCGACCTCCAAGGCTCGCGGATGGTAAGGGGGAGGACTTCCCCCTCTCCAATGACCCAAATCGCTTATAATCGGTTTTAAGAATTGTAAGGCCCGACGTGCGATTTCCGAAAATAAACCTTTCGCCGGACAGCTTTTCGGGCAAAGTTCAAGTCGTTCCACCAAACCAACACCACAAATGACCACCAACGAAATCAACGAAATCCCCGCCAGCCTCTACGAGCGCGTCGCCGCTGTGTACGCTTCGCACTTCAAGTTCAACACGAAGCTCCACGACTACAAGGGCGACCGCATCTCCGGCATCGAAGTCACCCGCACCTACGACCTCGGTCGCGAGCCGATTGAAATCGTCCGCGTCAGCGACAGCGAATACGTCGTCATCGACCAGCCTCGCAACTTTAAGGACTATTTCGCTCAGGGTGGCTCCAATGCTTACGGCCGCGTCGATTGCTCCATCGCCATCAAGATGCGCTCCTTCTACTCCTGCCACCGGATTGTCACTATCAACGGCGAAATGTTCATCGAGACGGAAGTCTGGTCTGGTGGTAGCCTCAACAAGGACTCCGAGAAGTCCCAGAAACAGCTCGCCAAGTTCGTCAAGTCGCTCACCAACCGCAAGTCCCCTCTTCCGGTTCTCGCCTCCGTCAAAATCTAATCACCCCCAACCCACCAACGACCATGCTCACTAAACACCCCATCACCGTCCACTACGGATGGCTCCGCAAGTCGCTCGTCCTTCCTGTTGGGACGCGCCTAGTCCCAGCCACAAACATCTCCGACCCCGGTTGCTACTGGGTTCGCTCTTTTCCTCGCTCACTACGGGACTCCATGACCGCCAAGGAACGGGTGCAAGCTTGGGACTGGCACATGGTCTATGGCTTCCTCATCCGACCCGACCAGCTTGGTTCAAAGTAAAATGAACATCTTCTTCCTCGACCGCGACCCAACTCGCGCCGCCCAGATGCTCTGCGACAAGCATGTCGTCAAGATGACCCTCGAAACAGCCCAAATCCTGTCCACCATCGTCGGCGGCCCGTACAAGCCAACCCACCAACGCCACCCGTCCGTCCTCTGGGCCGCAGACAACCCCGGCTGGGTCTGGGAACACTTCATGGCCCTCCTCGACGAATACACCTACCGATACGGAAAGACCCATAAGTGTGCCGAGGTTGCCCGGGTCATCGCCTCCCGGCTCCCTGCCTCCCCTGCCAAGCTCGTTACGCCCCCAGCCCAGTGCATGCCCGAGACCTACAACCACGACGACCCTGTGGTCGCTTACAGGGACTATTACTGCCACGAGAAAGCACCCTTCGCCCGGTGGGAAAGGGGACGCGCCGCCCCAAGCTGGTTTGCCCCGAAACTGTCCGCCGCTACACTGTAATTACCTAAAGGTAATTGTAATGCTTACCTTCGCCTGACGGCTAGGACGCATTACCCAGCCGAAAGCCCATGCCAAAACCCTCCGCCTCCCACCTTCGGCTTCTACGCTTCTGGAAGCGCCAATGGAAGGAAAGCCCGACCCTGATGGAAGAAGCCCGCCAGAGAGCTGTCGAGGCCGCACAAAAGAGCTACCACAACCGAACCCTAAGGGTAAAACAGATGGTCGAAGCTTGGCCCTCCGAACTGACCAATCCCCAGCTCAAGGAGCGATGCTCACTCCGGGCCGCAGAGATGGGCTTCAAGCCAAGGTCGTTCAAGACCAAGGTCGTCCGCCTAGGACTCATCGCCTATGACCCAAAGCGTAAGCTCTGGGTCAATCGGTGCTTGCGTTACCCGGCTGAAGACCCTCTAATGCGTCTGCTTGACTGATACGCGGACTCTATCTGCCGAATATACACGCTGGTGGCGTAAGCTCACTCCGGAGGAACGTCGCGGACTCATCGAGTCAGGCGCGTTCCGTGCCGATGACCCGATGAACAACACGGCAGAGGACAGTCGCTCTACCGTCAATGGCAATCACTTTGACTTCCAGCGTAACGAGGAGGAGTCCTTCAACCGGGTAGTCGAGCGTATCGGTTCGTTCGCCATGAACCGAGAGGCGCTTAACCCGACCATCTCTCAGGTGCTGGACAATGAGGATGCACACTCTCCTGTAGACCCTCGCCTTGAACAGCTGGACCTTGCCTCCTTACGCCTAAGAGCCACACTCCACTTCCTGCTCGATGGGCTTGATGAGTCTACTGACCCAGCGATGCGTCTTCATGCGGACATCATCCGCATCGTTGTCGGTGAAGGCAAGCCACCCAAAATGACCGCCCTCGCCAGACGACACAAGCTGTCCAAGGCCGCAGTCTCCCTGCGATGCCGCAAACTCCTCCGGCGTCTGGGCCTTGAGCCGTCGCGCTTCATGCGTCCCGAGGACGAAGTGAACAATATGCGGATTTCGTCCATTTTACGCAATCTTCCCAAAACTGCGGAGGGTCACCCCGGGTAAGGAATCTTTTAACCCCTTGGGGGGACGCTCCGCAGAGTGCGCGTC
>Ga0207909_1000496_pt1 | contig 12948 bp, 12 predicted proteins | sample LakMenEpi05May10_FD_150672 | JGI IMG/M metagenome (GOLD analysis project Ga0207909, IMG submission 150672) | Freshwater microbial communities from Lake Mendota, WI - 05MAY2010 deep hole epilimnion (SPAdes) | ecosystem: Environmental > Aquatic > Freshwater > Lake > Epilimnion/Euphotic zone ...
CTAAGAAAAGCTATCTCCTAGCTCAAGCGTTAGGTATTACCTCAACACCGCTATCAATCAAAGAATCAATTGCGCGCTCGGTGGACTCTGCTGAAACCCCTGCGGTAAGAGAGCTAATCACCCGAACATTCAAACCAAGCTTTTTGGCATCAAGGGCCGAAGCCAGAACGCAGTGATCGGTAGCAATTCCAACAACGTCCAACTGGTCGATTTTGTTGCTACTCAGCAATTCTGCGAGTGTGCCGCCGGCTTCTGTGACCCCTTCAAAGGCTGAGTAGCCATGGGCTCCCTGCCCTTTATAGACATGTTCTTGAATGAGATCAAGCTCTAGATTGGGGTGGTAGTTTGCGCCTTCTGTTTTTGCAACACAGTGGATTGGCCAAGAGGTTTTGTAATCAGGCTCTGAACCCGCATCGGCGAAGTGACCCAAGTTGTCATTATCTGCATCGTGCCAATCCCTAGAGGCAACAACCAAGTCATAACTAGATGATTTCAGGAATTCGCTAATCTTTTTTGCCACCGCTTGGCCACCAGCTACCGCGAGTGATCCACCCTCACAAAAATCATTCTGCACATCCACAACCAAAAGCGCTTTGCTCATGAAGGCTCCTAGTCGTTCGACAGGGTGTTGCCGCAACGGTAAAACGATGTCACGAGAGTGTCAATTGCGACTCGGACATCGCTTCCAACAGCACCGTAGGCATAAATTGTGAAGGTTAGGCTAGTGCCGTCTTTGGCTTCAATGATTCCATTTAGCGTGTGGACTTTAGTCAGGTATCCAGTCTTGGCTCGAACGTTGCCAGCTGCATCAGATAGATCGCCCTGGAATCTGGTTGCCAAGCTTCCGGTCTCGCCAGCAACCATGAGGCTGTTCTTGATTACGTCAAAATCTCCATAGCCTGAGTCAACCAAGCGCATTAGTTCCGCCATGAACCTAGGAGAAACCAAGTTCAAATCTGATAGACCAGATCCATCTCTTACCGTGACACCGCTAAAGTCCAGGCCTGAGGGCTCCAATAACCTCTCGTAGGCTGTGTCTAAGTTGTCATAGGTGGCATCAAATCCAGCTTCGATGGTTGCTATTTTTCCAAGAGCTTCCGAGAGGCTGTTGTCTGAGGAAACAAGTACGTTTGCAATCCAGTCACTCATCGGCTGCGAATCAACCTTGGCGATCTCAACAAAGCCTGATGGAGCCGAACCCTGAATTAGGGTGGCGGCTGGGGCAAGCTCAGCTAGGCCAAGCTTGAACTGTTCCCCCGCACTTGTTACTGGCTTGCCGGTCCTGGCAGAAGTAGGTGCTTCAGGCAGGACTCGGTCCCCGTCAAGTTGAAGGGCAGTTACCTCAGAAATCCAGCCATCGACTTGGTTAACTCTTTGCCAAGAGCTCTCCCAACCTGATCCTGGGAAAAAACTTGAGTCGAGGATAATTTCATTTATCTGGGCAACACCGTTACTACTTGCCCAAGCTCTAACCTGAGCGACCAATGTCGCTAGTTTTGGGGCGCCCTTATAAACCGACTGAGCCCCGGCCGAGGTTTTAGAAAGAGTAATGTCTCCAGCTCCCACCAGAGCAATTCTTGAAGGGTTAGCCGGGTCAGCCATTACCCTGGTTGAAAGTTGGTAGTCGGGACCAACGCTTGCAAGAACTGCTGCGGCCGTTAGGGATTTCATTACCGAAGCAGTCGCAGCTGGAATGTCTGCGTCACGGTCAAATAGGACTTCGCCGGTCTCAGAGTTTAGAACTACGGCCTGAAGTGTTCCAAGGGAAGGGTTTGATTCCTCTTCGGTTACTGTGCAGGTTCTAGGAGGTGCTTCCGAGGCAGAAGGTGAGGCAGAAGCGTCACTGGCAGCATTTGAATCTGAGCCAGGCGAAGAAATCACCAAACCGCCAAGCATAAGTGTTAGTACGAGCAAGCCAGAGCCTGCACCAATCAACACTTCTTTGAAGTGCGGAAAATTCTTAATTCTTTTTAGCACTTGGCTAAGCTCCTGAAAACTCGATACCCGTTTGATTTCTAATTTGATCCATGACTTCCATAATCTGAACTGTCTCATCCAGGCTCATGGTCGGTGATTCAATGAGGCCTTCAGATATACAACGCTCTACTTCGAGAGCTTGATACTGCATTCCTCTTCCTTCAATATTACCCTCGTATTTGAACAAGATATTGTCGTCCCTGTCGAAAACTGTGAATGGGCTGTGTTCGTAAAAGGACTTTTCCATTTCAACTCTTCCGGCATCGCCAAGAATAAAAGCCCTTACTGGACCAGCGGAAATAATGCTGGAATGCAGCAAAGCCTGCCTACCTCCTGAATATTCCAAGATTGCACCCATAGATTCGTCCACATTCCCAGTCATCAATGACGCTGAGGCCAGGATCCTTGTCGGATTGCCAAATAGTCTGTGAGCCAAGGAGATTGGGTAAACCCCTAGATCTAGCAATGATCCGCCCCCTAGCGCCGAGTCATACAGTCTGGGGAATGAATCCTTTGGAAGATACTGATTGTGATCAGCCAAAAGGTACAAAGGTTTCCCTATTAGGCCCTGCTCTAGCTTTTCAAAGAGTGTTTGGTGATTGGGAAGAAACCTCGTCCACATCGCCTCCATGAGAAAAACTCCATTGAGTCTCGAGATGGCCGCCAATTCCCTTGCCTGAGCCGCGTTGAGAGTAAATGGCTTCTCTAGCAATACATTCTTGCCTGAACTAAGCGCCAGCTTTGCATTAGCAAAGTGGGCATTATTTGTAGTTGAGATATAGACAATGTCGATATCCTGATCAGCTACTAAATCCTCATAGCTGCCATAAGAGCGATTAATTGAGTGCCTCTTCGCGTATGACTGTGCACGATCTAACGACCTAGAACCAACTGCTTCTAAATGCATACCCGCGAGACGCAAGTCATTTAGAAATTCAACGCTGATTTCCCCCGGGCCCATAATCGCCCACTTAAGCTCGTGCTTCACAGTAGCCTCCAGGTCTCAGACAATAGCTTAGACTTAGAGTATGAAAACAAAAATAACTCTCACTGCCCTATTGGCCCTGCTGTTGATTCCAACACCGGCTCACGCACACGACCTACTTGTTGACATAAATCCCGCTCCTGGGGCAATTATCTCGACTTCCAGCTTCGAGGCTGTCCTTACCTTCAACAATCCCCTGTTGGTTATTGAATCTGAGACCAATGCAGAAGTTGCAACCAAATTGCAGGGATCTTCTGACTGGATAGTCCACCCTTTTGCCATCGATGACAAAACATTGGTGGCCCAGGTTGAGTTGAGCGAACCCGGTTCTTATGATTTGCGTTGGAGTGTTGTTGGCTCTGATGGTCACACTATCAGCGGAGATTCCAACTTCGTTCTAGAGGGAGTGGCCTCGGAAGAAACTGGTGTTCCTCTTACCGCGGAGCCTGAGTTGGAAACTGCCTCGGAATCCCAAGACATTCCAGCAGGTTTCTATGTTGGCCTTGCATTAGTTGCCCTAGGTGCGGTGTTTGCACCTATTGGCTTGATGATGCGAAGAAGGTCTAAGAAGTCCTAGGGCGAACTAGGGCATCAATGTTTCCAAGCAGCTCGTCAAACTCAGCTACGGTCATGAGCTTTAGCTCGAGAACAACTTCCCGAACGCTGGTTTCATCAGCTAGAGCTTTTTGAGCAACGATTGTTGCGTTCTCATAGCCCAAAACTGGGCTGATGGCAGTAACCAAACCAATAGAGTTCTCCACACTCAGTCGAAGCTTTTCGACGTTGGCGGTAATTCCAGAAACGCAGGCGTCTGCCAATACGTAGCAACCCTGTCTTAGCTGAGTAATACTCATCATCAAGGCGCGACACATAATTGGCTCAAAAGCGTTCAGCTGCAACTGCCCTGCTTCAACTGCCATGGTTACGGTCAAGTCATTACCAACCACCGCAAATGCAATTTGATTGATCACCTCAGGAATAACTGGGTTGACTTTACCCGGCATGATTGATGATCCGGCCTGTCTTGGTGGCAAGTTGATTTCATCCAAACCAGCACGTGGTCCGCTGCTGAGTAGTCGAAGATCGTTAGAGGTCTTCGAGAGCTTCACGGCAATTCTCTTCAGCACTCCAGAAACCGTTACGAAGACGCCAGCATCCTGGGTGGCCTCAACCATGTCTTCGGCGAGCACAAAATCAAAACCACTTAGCTTCGAGAGGGCCTGGCATGCTTTTTCCGGGTAGCCCACGGGAGCGTTAATTCCGGTTCCAATGGCAGTTCCACCTAAGTTGATTTCACGAAGTAGCGGCAAGACTTCGCGCAGTCTTTGGATGTCCTCCATGGTCATTCTGGAAAAGGCTGCGAATTCTTGACCGAGGGTCATTGGAACCGCGTCTTGCATCTGAGTGCGACCCATTTTTATGACTTCTCTAAACTCAATTGCTTTGCCAGTGAAGGATTTTTCTAGGTGAGCCATTGCATTCAGTAGCTCATTAATCTCAAAAATCAAAGCTAGTTTTAGCGACGTTGGGTACACATCATTAGTTGACTGTGATTGGTTCACATCGTTTAGAGGGTGAACTATTGAGTAATCGCCTTTTTGGCCCCCCAGGATTTCGATTGCAACATTGGCAATAACCTCATTGGCATTCATGTTGGTTGAGGTGCCGGCTCCACCCTGAATAGCGTCCACAACAAACTGTGAATCAAACTCTCCATCGGCGACCCGTATTGAGGCCTTCACAATGGCATCTTTTACTTTTGGATCTAGCTCACCAAGTTCGAAGTTAGCCTCGGCGGTAGCTTGTTTGACGATTGCTAAAGCGCGAATCAATGAACGGTAGTGGCCAATTGGCACCCCGGAGATTGGAAAGTTATCAACCGCTCTAGCGGTGTGGATGCCCCAATAGGCGTCTTTAGGAACTTGGTAATCTCCAAGAAGGTCGTGTTCGAGTCTGGTTGAGGACATAAATTCAGTCTGCCACTAAATTGTGGAGGCCGGCTACCAACCCATACGGCAGAACTCTTCTACCTTCTTGGTTCTTCCAGCAACAATCATTACGTCTCCCGTGTTAAGAACTGTTTCCGGGAAAGAGGGCATGTAGTTATCATTTGGTTTCTTGGTAGCTACGACCGTTACCCCATGAAGAGATCTGAACTGCATTTCTGAAAGAGTCTTTCCTTCGAAGCTTTCTGGGACTTCTGTTTTTGCCATAACGAAATCTTCGTCTAACTGGATGTAATCCAGCGATTCACCGCTCACCATGTGAGCTACTCGCTTACCCATGTCCATCTCTGGGAAAATGACGTGGTGAACTCCAAGCTGTTGAAGAATTCGACCGTGAGAGACGCTTGTTGCTTTTGCCCAAACCTGTGGCACACCTAGCTGCAGTAACAAAGACGCGGTCAAGATACTGGCCTCTAGGTCGCTGCCAATCGCTACCACTGCAGAATCGAAGTCGGGGATACCTAACTCACGAAGGGCGTCTTCGTCAGTTGAATCCGCTTGTACGACCTGCGTCAGTTCTTCAGCGTTAGCCTGAACGAGCTTTTCGTCTGAGTCGATTCCAAGAACCTCACGTCCCGACTTGACTAGCTCCAAAGCCAGCGCGGTGCCGAATCTCCCTAGTCCGATAACGGCAATAGTTGATGCGCCGTGCTTCTCACGTCCGAGTGTCTTTAGGCGACTAGCCAATTTGTGCTCCTATCCAAACTGCAGTTTCCTGCAGTGATTTATCCATTCTTAGGTTAGCGGTTCGCTTGCGTGCCACTAGGGCTTGAGGGACTTTAGCCAATTAGAGGCCTCTCCTTCGGGTATTCGAAGTGGCGCTTAGTTCTTCGAAGAGCTAAGGAAGTTGCCACAATGATTGGTCCAAGACGTCCAAATAACATCAACAGCGCAAGTAGGAATTTGGCATGGTCTGGCAGCTGAGCTGTAATTCCAGTTGATAAACCGACAGTTCCAACCGCAGAGACAACTTCAAACAAGATTTGGTCCAATGAGAATTCCGTTGTAAGTCGAAGAATCAATAGCGCACCAACCGTGACAATCATGTATAAACTCACGATAGTTAAAGCCTGACGTTGCATAGATCGAGGAAGTCTTCGATTCCCAACGTTTACCGCGTTGTCTCCCCTAATTTCGGTATAAACAATGTACAAAAGCACTACGAATGTTCCAATTTTGATACCACCAGCAGTGGATGCGCTAGCTCCACCAATAAACATCAAAATCGAAGTCACCAGCCACGAAGTAGGTTGCATCTGGCTCACATCTAGAGAATTGAAACCTGCTGTTCTTGGCATGACAGCTGCAAAAACGCTATCCATAATTTTCTGAATTGGATTTAGTGAACCAAGAGTATTCGGGTTATTCCACTCGATAAATGCAATTGCAAGCGTCCCGATTATGAGCAGAACAAAACTACCCCATAGTACAATTCGGGAGTTTAATGACCACTGCTTTGGCATGGAGAAGGTCGGGGTCACCTTGAAGACCTTTGCGAGGGAAAGTATTAACCGGTCACGCATCTCCACTATGGTTGGGAACCCCAGGCTTGCCAAAAAGACTGTAGTAAACACTGGAACGAGAATCCATCCATCGCGTGCAAATCGAATCATGCTGTCGCTGTAAAGAGCAAACCCTGCATTATTGAATGAGGAGATTGCGTGAAAAACTCCATGGGCTAATGCTTCATTAACTTCATACTTATACTCTGTGGCAAAACGCCAGGTCAAGATGCCCGCAAGAATCACCTGAAAAAAAAGCATGATCTTCAAAATGTTTAGAAGCAAGCTTTTCACGTCAGGGGTCTTGGACCCTGTCTCTGAGGTCGCATTTAATCTTGTCCTAAGTGAAACTCGACCATCTAAAAGGATTGCGACCAACGATGCGAAACCGACTATTCCAAATCCTCCGACTTGAATCAAGAATGCAATGACTACATGTCCAAAAAGGCTCCAGTGAGTTTCGGTATCAATAACTGCGAGCCCAGTCACGGTGGTGGCAGATGTCGCAGTAAAGAGCGCATCGAATAGGGAAGTTGCCTGACCTGATTTTGAGGACAAGGGCAATGATAGGAGTGCTGTTCCCAAAAGAATGATGCCTGTAAAGGCTATAGATATGATTTGAGAAGGATGCAAGCCTTTACGGCCAAACATGTAGATTCCTTTCCAGAGCCTCACCAAGCCTACTCTCAAAGGCCTTGGGCACAATAGAGACCAACGGGATTAATCTATGAAATTGGTCTTCTTTCTAGAGCTCCGATCCTGAGAAGTCTCGCAATTGCACCATCTTCAATAGGTGACTCTGGGCCAATAGCTAAGCGCATAAAGCGAAGTGACCATCGGGTAACCGGCAGAATAAACCAAGCTGGTTTAGCTTTCAGTCCAAGTAGTTTTCTAAACTCTGGCCTCAGTGATAAGACAGCCGCTTCAAACAGCAATCCATAAACGAGTTTGGCAACTCCTGGAAGAGGTGGGTTCTTAATGAACTCAATTACTTTTTCAGTATCTGGGGTAGAAACTAGCAAGCCAGAGTCATAGAACTTATCAATTTCATTTTCGAGTTCTTGCTCGCTCATCGGGCAGGTTGCAAGACCAAGTGGTGCCACCGAGACACTCCACTGTGCAACGTAGTTGTCTGCTCCGCTAGCTGCCGACCCTTTTGGTATCTGTTTCCGGGAATACATCTGGTGTGAAACTAAGAAGGACTCCATGAAGGCAATGTGCACCCAAAGCAATAAGTCCTTATCTGCTGCCTTATATGGCACCGTCTCACCGGTTCCCTTGGTGTACTCACCAACAACTCGAGTGTGAAGTATATTGACCCGGTTAGCTTCGTTTTGAACTGCTGTTTTTGACCCAAAGGTTGTAACCGTGAGCCAACGAATGGTCCCAGCCAATCTTCCTAGCGGGTCCGATTCGTATCTTGAGTGATTCTTCACACCAGTTAAGGATCCTGGATGCAGCGCTTGCATGAGCAAAGCTCTAATTCCACCCACCAGGGTTCCAAAATCCGCGTGAACTACCCAAGGCGCATCAGAGGGCAGAAAGTAGCCCTCTTCTTCACCGGCTGCAACAACACCCAACCAAGGTGGAACTCCATCTGGGTCTCCAGAAAGAAGCTTTCGAAACCGCTTAGAGAGAAACTCTTGGAGCGCGTTATTCTTCTTGGATTTCAAAGATCACCTAGTTGATTGTTTAAGCCAGTACTACAAGTCTACGATTCAATTTTTTGTAGTTTTCCAGAAGTGGAGCCACCTAGCGGAATTGAACCGCTGACCTGCTCTTTACGAGGGAGCTGCTCTACCAACTGAGCTAAGGTGGCCTACGAATCCGGCTCAGTGCTTTCTGGGCCATTGACTACTTTATTAGAACAGATTCCTGTCCTAACCTGTAGCTAGAAGAAAACTCAAAGGAGCCAAGGTATGAAAGAACTAGATCTAGTAAAGCTGTGGAATCGACTCAGGAATCAAATCATCTTTTCGCAGCTGGCTCCAACATTTTTGCTAATTGTCACAATCGGTTTGCTCAATGACGGCCTGGCTGAATCCGCAGCTGAAGTTAGGTGGGCAACGCTTGGAATCTTGTTGGCTTCAGGAATCTTTGGCTTTCTCGCCCAGTACTCGGCTGCAACAGAAGCACGCGCAGTGTTGAGTGATTTGAAAAGACTAAAGTCGAGGTCTAAGGTTTCAATTCAACTGGTTAGATTCGCTAGGTGGATGAACGTCATTCGTTTCCTCACACCAAGCATTTTTGTCGTAATTTATGTATTGTTGTGTATTGCTCTTCTGTTTTAGATTAAAAGAGTAGATGAAGCCCCGGCTGCGGTCGGGGTTTTTTCTTTCCCGATTCAGTATCTGCTAGCTGCAGTTGGGGTCACTGGCTGGTAGCTCACCTGTTAGGAAGAATTTGTCCACTACCTGATCAATGCACTTAACGTCATTGCCATAAATGGTGTGACCCTCACCGTTGTAGGTCATCAAAAAGCCATCTGCCAGAATGTCATTGGCGAGGGATTGAGCCTGCGAGTAAGGGGTTGCAGGATCGCCGGTAGTTCCAATCACCAAAATTGTTGGTGCGCCAGCTGCGCTGTAATCGGCAGGCTTGTCAGCTTCCGGGAATGACCAACTTCCGCAGCGCAAACCACCAAACTGCCAGTATCGACCCAAGACCGGAGCTGCCTCAAGCAACTTGGCATTTTGAGCTTCAATATCGAACATGCTTTGGCTAGGGCTGCTATCGCGGCAGCCGATGGCATAGTTTGCTGCAATCAAGTTTGTTCGATAGCGACCGTCTTCACCTCTGTCGTTGTAAAAATCTGCCAAGAACAGGAAGTTGTCTCCCGAGCCTGAGAAGGCTTCACTAAAAGCTAAAGACAATTCCGGCCAGTAGCTATCCGAATAGAGGGTCATAATCAAACCTGTTACGGCCGCCCAAATTGTTAGCTCACGCCCCGACGAAGTTGCCAATGGCTGTTGCTCAATTTCCGCTAACAGTTGCTGCACCGATAATAAATCAGCTGGGACATTGCCACTGAATGGACAATCGTCAAAGCTGTCACAGTTTTCTAAAAAGGCAGTGAGAGCGGATTCGAAAGCCTCAAGTTGGAGTAGCGTCTGCCCATCATCATCAACAGTTGGATCAATCGCACCGTCTAATACAAACCGGCCCACCCGATCAGGGAACAATGTGGCGTAGGTGGTACCTAGAAATGATCCATATGAATAGCCCAGGAAGTTCAGCTTTGACTCCCCGACGACAGCTCTTAGAACATCCATGTCCCTAGCCGCAGAGACCGTGTCCACAAATTCCAGCAATGCGCCGGTGTTTTCCAAGCACTTGTCTGCAAAGTCAGCGGACGCAGCCCTGGCGGCAGCTAGATCCTCATCGCTTCCGATTTCAAAACCAGAAACTCCATAGAGAAACACGTCGTATTCGGCATCGCTTAGACATTCCACGGCAGAGCTTCTTCCCACTCCCCTGGGATCGAAACCTAGAATGTTCCAATCAGATCGCAGGGCCTTGGTTCCCAAATAGTCAGCAGAGTCCTTGACCCAGTCGTAACCCGATGCACCAGGGCCCCCCGGGTTGAAAAGGATAAAGCCCTGTGACTTAGAATCCGCCAGTCTAAAGACTGTGGCGATTGAAATTGCCTCACTATTGGGATCACTCCAATCCATTGGGACTTGGATGTCTGCGCAGTAGAGTCTCTCGCCGCACTCCTCAAAATCGGCTACCTGTTCGTAATACTCACTGAAGCCGGCAGGTGCCCCGCTAGCGTCAGGAACTATCGGCTCCGGTGCCGAAGGAGCACAACCTGCAAGTAACAAGACTGAAATGGCAATAGCAGACACTAACTTTGGAAGTTTTCTAAAGATCACTTATTTCTCCTAAGTGCAACTGCGAGCGATTCCAAAACCATTAGATCTCGGACATTAGAGCTAATTCGGACTCTCGCCTGAGCTAGCGCTTCGAGCTTAGTAATCACCTCCGACGCGGTTGAAGTTGCTGCCAGCTCTACAATTTGGCTTCTTAGGTCGGCATTCACAAGCTCAGCTTCCGAACCCAGTTCAACGATCAGGACATCTCTATATAGCGACATCAGATCAACCAAGATGCGATCGATGCCATCTCGCAGGCTTCGGGTTGCTCGTCTTTTTTGACCTTCCTCAAGAGCTTTTATATCTGCCCTGAGAGCCGGAGGGACGGTGCCGCCTTCTGGAATACCAAGGGTTGCAAGCAGCGCGGTTTTTTCTTCAGTGTCTTTTTCAGCCGTTAGTGCATCGGCATCTTTTCTTGCGAGCTCCAACCAGCGCTCAGCCGTGAACATGGCCTTTGGGATGGAATCAATTTGCATGGCGGCAACTAGAGTTTCTTTTCTTCTAGCTCTAGCGTCAGTGCTGGTTGCTAGCCGAAGGGCCATACCGATGTGCCCTTGGGCCTCGGCTGCTACCTGCAAAGCAAGAGATGGACTAATCCCGTCTCTGGCAACGAGTAAATCTGCCACGGTTTGGCTTGAAGGCTGCTTTAGCGCCACGCGCCTTACTCTCGAGCGAATGGTTGGAAGCATGTCAGCTTCTGATGGCGCACACAGAATCCAAATAGTTCCAGCCGGTGGCTCCTCTAGGGTCTTGAGTAAGACATTGGAGGAACGCTCTGCCATGCGGTCCGCGTCTTCGATGATCATTATCTGGTACTTACTTATTGATCCACCAAAGTATGAAGCGGCAACCAAACTTCTAATTTCTTCTATTGAGATAATGACTTTCTCAGTTGCCAGCACGGTGACATCGGGATGTGATCCCATGCCAACCATGCGACAGCTCTTACAGTCGCCACAACCACCCGCCTCACAAAGCAGCGCTGCAGCAAACGCTGCAGCAGCATTTGATCTTCCAGAACCTGGAGGTCCGGTAATTAGCCAAGCATGCTGTAGTCCTGCATCCTTGTTTGCTACCGCTTGGCGAAGTTGCGTTACCGCTTCCGGTTGACCTAGGAGTTCGGACCAGACGGGTTCAAACTCCAGAATTTTACTCAAAGCCCTTTGCTTTCGAGCAAAGCATCCAAGCGCGGTTGAATCAGTTTCCAAATCGATTCTGGATCTTGGCTGGCATCAACTACGTGAAATCTTTTAGGTTCGTTCTTTGCAAGTTCCAAGTAAGTTTTTCTCGCTGCTTCAAAGAAAGTTATCTTCTCGCGCTCTAGGCGATCTGGTTCTGCTCCGGTCTTTCCTCGGCGAATGGAAGCGGCGGCGGCATCTAGATCGAGCAAAACGGTTAGGTCTGGAAGCAAGTTATCAACTGCCCAAAGCGATAGGTTGCGAACTTCAGTTAGGTCCAAATCACGTCCGGCACCTTGATAGGCAACAGAAGAGTCTAGGAAACGATCTGAGATAACAATCTGGCCTTTGGCAAGAGCTGGTCTGATGACACTTGCAACATGATGGGCTCTATCAGCTGCATATAGAAGTGCTTCTGAGCGAACCGACACTTCTCCCTTGCGGTGCAATAAAAGATGTCTGATCTCAACTCCCAGATCGGATCCACCGGGTTCAAGAGTTCTAGTAACTTCTAATCCCTTGGCAGCAAGGTAGCCCTGCATTAAATCAGCTTGAGTGGACTTGCCAACGCCATCGATACCCTCGAAGGATATAAACACGCCTGTGGTATCGGGCACGCTATTTCTTCTTTCTAGTTCCGGCCTTTACGGTCTTTTTCGGAGCAACGGCCTTTTTGCTGGCTCGGCCAGCTTTGGGAGCTGCCTGACCAGGCTCTAGTCCTAGTTTCTCACGCCTGATGGCTAGTAATTCAAAAGCCTGGTCGCTGGTGAGCTCGTCGAGCTTTTCGTCCTTTGGAATGGTGGCATTTATGGCGCCATCTGTCACATAGTCACCGAACTGTCCGGTCTTGGCAACCACGTTCAATCCACTGGCTGGGTCCTCACCGAACTCCTTGAGCGGTGTTGCGGCAGTTCTGCGGCCACCGTACTTTGGCTGCTTGTAAATCTCGAGGGCCTCATCAAGGCTCAAGCTAAAGATCTGATCTTCGCTGTTAAGAGATCTGGAGTCAGCACCCTTTTTGAGATATGGTCCGAACTTTCCATTCTGGGATGTGATCGGATTCTCGGTTTCAGGATCAATACCGATGGTTCTAGGTAGAGAAAGAAGCGAAACGGCTTCTTCAAAAGAGAAGGTCTCAGGAGACATGGATTTAAACAAGGACGCTGTCTTTGGCTTCTCGGCATTTGGATCTTCAAGCAAAACATAAGGTCCATACCTACCGTCTTTGAACAAGATGTCATAACCGGTAACAAGCACTGATGTGGGATAGAACTTTGCTAAATCTGCAGATTTTTCTGGCCACCCAAATGTAGAAAATGCCCATTGCCCAGATGAAAACCAGGTATCTAAAACATCTGGATCCTGTGTCCAACCAGCAGGTGCCTTTTCATCAGGACCAACAACTTGTACTTCACCGTTTGGTCC
>Ga0207909_1000500_pt1 | contig 12915 bp, 22 predicted proteins | sample LakMenEpi05May10_FD_150672 | JGI IMG/M metagenome (GOLD analysis project Ga0207909, IMG submission 150672) | Freshwater microbial communities from Lake Mendota, WI - 05MAY2010 deep hole epilimnion (SPAdes) | ecosystem: Environmental > Aquatic > Freshwater > Lake > Epilimnion/Euphotic zone ...
CCAATTTATGGTCGTGGTAAACTTGTCTTTTATCTATATTCATATCTCACTTGAAAATTTGTTTGATTCCTTTTGTGCTAATCTGCGGGACCTGAAATACTTAATTTTTTGTTCCCAATTGTAACGCTTAACCGAATAGAATCCGGTCGATGTTATGTAAACCATAATCGTATTGTCGCAATCGCATTTCAATGAAACTGAATGGACGTTGTTTGATTTCGAAAACATTTTGTCAACCAAATCAAGGCTTTGTTTTTCTCCACAAATTGGACATGACAAATTATGATTTTTTAGTTTCGGGTATCGTGCCATAATATTTATTATAATAATTTCTAATAGGTAATTTATTTATTCCGTCCACGACTCCATTATGATAAGCCAAATCGATATCACACTTTTCCTCATCTAATAAAGATTTACATTTTTTAATTATTAAATCAATGTCTTCGTCTTTCCATCCTGATTGCAACCATAAAATTAATGATTGCATGGCCGTTTGTTTAGTTTTCATTTATGTGTGGGTTTGAAGTCGTAATTTCATAACCAAAATCAAAAACTTCACTATTGTCAAGAGAAATATAATAATTTTCACCTACTTTATGTGAAAAATGTCCTATAATCCAATTATCATTTTTTCTAACTCTAACCCAAACAATATCACCTTTATTCGGTAATTCTTCGGGACGTTCTTGTGAAAATCCTTGCAATGTATATTCCGTAAATGATAATACATTTCTTGGGTAACCACCTTCACACGGATATTTGCCATCGAATAAATATGTTCTTTGCAAATTGTCATCAAAAATAACACGAACCGAATGTCTTTCTAAATGATTAATTTCAAATACTTTGCCCCATCCATATTCAATATCGAATACCCTATCCCCAATTTTAAAAACTTGATTAAATATTTTATTTTCCATTTTGTTTAATTTTTAAGATTCCTGATTTAGTGTATTTACCTTCTTCCAATTTTCCGTTCCACTCATCCCTTCCAACCTCCATTGAAAATTTTTTATGCCTCCATGTATAAATCCGATTGTCTTCTTTTGGTTCCTGATTTTTAGATTGCAACCAAAAAAATAATGCGATGGCCGTGGAGACAAAAATGATTAAATAATATTTTGTTTTCATATCTGATAAATTTTACCTTCTTGGTCCAATCGTGTTTCAAAATTTACCATGTCATAAATGGCTCGCTTATAACATTCCGATTTTGATTTTACGATTCTTAATTCACGATTTTCAATATTTGCCAAACTATCCCACACCTCTTTTTTTGCCTCCACGCTTGTTGTAATTAAATTAAACTTTTGAGCGATGTCGTACAAATGGTCAAGCCCGCCTTGCGTGAATTTGTATTGTGGATTTTTTGAAATCAAATCCGCGTAATCATTTAAAATGTCGATTGCCTGCTTTTTTAAAACGTTGTCTTCGGGGACCGGTAATGGCGGTGTTTCGACGTAAGAATTGTGGACCTTTCCAATCACTTCGCGCTTGTCTTTGTCGCGGTATTTCTTCAACCATTGACAAAAGTTTGGTGAATTGAAAAATACTTGCTTGTCATCGCTTTGATATTCCCCTTGTAATCCGCGTTTTACGGCCTCAATTACCTCGTCTGATGTCAATGTACCAAACGATTCTAAATCGTCGCTTATACTAAAGATTTGGGCTTGCTCCTCTGCGACATTTTCATTGCGTAATCCTAGTTTGATTTTGATTCGGGTCCAAATTCGAAATGCTAATTCGCTTTTTTCTTTCTTTGTTAGCGTTTTCAATACTTGACCTTTGCTAAGTTCAATTATTTTCGCTTCGGTTGGTGAAAGATTAAAGGAAATCGAATGGGTTGTTGTAAGTTCCATCGTCGTGTGATTTATCAATTGCCGCTTTGGCTTGTTGTAGGTTTATAATATTTTGTTCAAACTTACCAATTTTTTTGGTTGTGTCAATACCTATGTTTTTTTTCGGTGCAAATAAACCTTGGTAATTGTTTCCAATCGAATGGTCGATTGCCTCTTTCAATTCGTTGTCACTTTTGTCGGACCAATCTTTTATCAATTGCGCTTTCCCGATTTCTGTGTAGGTTGATTTTTTGCTTTTCTTATAATCAAACCATCGTTGAAATAAAACGTCGCGTTCCGTAGGAACTGCTACTTGTTCTATTACTATTTTATTTACTTTACTTTCTTTTTCTTTACTTTCCTTTCCTTTCTTTTGTTGAACGGTCGTTGAACGGTCGTTGGACAATCGTTTGTCGGCCGATGCTTTTCCGGCCAATTTACGTTGTTCTTTCATGCGAAAATATGGCTCCAAGTAAACCAACATTTTAGGGGAAAAAAACTTTTCGTCGTTGTCAATTTCAAACAATTCGTAATTGCATACGGTCACTCGAATCTTTGCCTCTGACACCCCAAACTCGTCGGCTAACAAATCCAAGTCTTCCAAAGGATAAACTAAGTCTTGCTGTTCTCTTAATGTCTCTAAAAGCATGAAATAAATGCCGTACCCCTCAACTCCTAATTCTCTGCGTAACCGTCTAATTTTACGGTCGTGCCTTGCATTGCAAAAATGCGGGAAATAAAACGCTTCTTTTTCCATAATGATAAAAATAAAGGCCCAAATGCGTAGGAGTGCAAAAGGGCCTTGGGTTCTTAAAACCAATTAATCACCGAAAAACTCCTACCCTTTTCGCTGATTACGAAACAAATATAAAATTTATTCCTGAAATTTCATTAATCGTTTCATAAAAATTCCCGCGTATTGCGGAAAATCTCTTTCAAATAAACGGGCATAATCTGCCGAATAATTGTTGTTGACTTTGAATTGGTCGTTTCCGCTTATCATGGTATGATACCGAATGACCTCTAATATTTGCCGCGCTCCAATACGCTTGTAATTTCTACCGATTAGCTGAAACGCTATCTTTCTGAATTCCGTGTAAATTTGCGGGTTTTCTTCGTTGTATTTTCTGAATGACTTTTTCATTTTTTATAAGTTTTAATTTACGATAGTCTTGTTCTAATTGTTGTGCGATGTGCTGATGCCATTGCGTAAAGTTTAATTCCATTTTACTTTTTTATTAACGTTAAAATTATGAATCCCATTACGATGAACATCGTTCCTGCGACTCCGATGAATGCGATAAATTCTGCCGCATCATTATTTTGTTTTGATTTGCCTTGCCAAATATTTTTCATAGTCTAAACCGTATTTTGTGAAAACAATTTTTATTTCATCCCATACTTTGGGGCCACCAATGGCCCCGTAAAGTACGGATTTAATATTATGCGCCTTGAACTCTCTTGCGGAAAAAGGTTTGACCTCTGCGTTGTTTAAGTTGTCGGCAATTTCTTGATAAACTTCAAATTTTTTAGGCTTCATTTTGCTCTTGTTCTTCGTACAATTTTTTTTGCTCATACCATTCTTCGTTTGTCATTTCTCGGTTGTATTCTTCAACCTGCCCATGGTCCAACGAAATTTTTTTGATTGCTTTTTCGATGTCCTCCATTGTCTCGCAATGTATTCGTTTCCAACATAAAGCGTGGTCCATGTGTGACCGATATTCAAAAACATAGTTTCCTGCCTTCATGATTAAAACGGTAAGTCATTGTCGTTCTTCGCCGGCTTTGATTGGGAACCTTGCGCTTTCTCCCATGTGTCAAGTTCGATGTAAATTTTACCGTTTTGCGATTGGTTAACGTTTAAGTTAACCCAACCGTTTTTGGTGTTTTTGTTAAGGAATGCCACAAAATCCTCAACCTTTACGGATATTTTACCAATGACCCAATCGGGTGCATTTTCTGAACGTTTAAAAATTAATCCGTCTGCAAATACTTTGTCTTTCTTTTCCATGATTTTTATTTGTTTAATTGTGATTTACGATTTGAAAAAATTGCGATTTGTTCCTTGGACAATTCGAAATTGTCGTTGGCATATTTAAAATACTTTTGTAGGTCCTCGATTGTTGCGGATACACTCACACCCAATTCGATGTCGGCCGTGTCAATGGTTGGCTTTTTAACCTGCGGGGCCGGCTCACTTTTGCCGTGCGTATTTGTCGCGTCTGCGTCTTGCGTATCGTCCAAAGCAAAAAGTCCGTTGAGCGCATATTTTCGTGAGTAACTTGATGACGCGCCGGTGACCTGCGACCCATCCATTCCTTTCTTGCTTTCTTCTTCACGGGCCAACGCGGTCGTCGTATAGGTTTCTTCGCCGTTTGAAAGCGTTGCGGTTGCCTTGACATAGTAACGGTCCCCAATGTTAATTATCTCGTCGGAAATCGTAACGTAAAACCCCATCGGGTTTATGACTTGTTTGACCGCCTCCAAGATGTCTTCGGCGGACCGGTATTTGTATTTCCCGAATGAATTAAATTGCCCTTTGGGTGCTTTTACTTTTGCTTGAATTTCTGATAATGATTTCATTTGATAGGATGTTTAAAAGTTTTGAATTATTGGTTTTACACTCGTTTTGGATTATGTCCCTGACCTGCCACAATTCGGGGTCAAATGACCAAGTCATGGTGTATGTTCCGGCCATGTCTTGGAACTCTGCTTTTATGACCCTCATGACAAAAGTGAATAAAATGTGATTGCGCCTAATAAAAACGCGACTTGCTTTAAGAATGGGATAACGTCCGATTGGTTAAAATCCCCGATTAAAAGTGTGATAATGTTTTTCATTTTGATAGTGTTTTTGTGCAAATAAATGTTTGTTTGTTGGGCAAATATAAGACTAATAATTAAATAAAAAAACTTTTTTATGCCATGAAATCCGTCATGGCTCGGTGTTTATTTTACTAAATATAATCTCCTATTGCTTTCAATTATTAAATTAGCATTATCCCCACAAATTTGAAAATAAATTATAAATCCATTTAATAATTTTTCTTCAGATTCAATCAAATACCCATTTCCAAGATATGCGGTCCAACGGGTCGCGGTTTTATAAATAGTTTTATGATTTAAAGAATTTGCAACATTTACTATTTCTTGAATTTTAGGTGTGTTTTTCATCTTGATAGGTGTTTAAAAATGCCATGGTTCCGCCATGGCTCGGTGATTGATTAATTAAATTTATTGTATGCTTCTAATTTTCTGTCTATTGAGGATTCAATCCATAATTCTCTATATTCATTTTGGATTTCTTTGTAATTATCTGCTTTTTCATCTTCATCTAAACCTTTAACATTATGAAGTTCAAATAACTGATTCCATCGTAATCCATAATACCAATTATCTAATTTTTCATGCAATTCTAAAAATAAATAATTTATTGAGTTTTCCATTTTGATAGGTGTTTAAGATTGCCAAGGAATCCGCCTTGGCTCGGGGTTGAATTATAATTGAAAATATACGGATGCGAAAACCAATTCGTTGTCGCCTTCTGCAAATTGTTGCATTGCCTTATAACCTTCTTTTGTTTTAGGAAAATAAACTTTATCGATTTGAATAATTTCAACACCGTCAAAGTAAAAAGCAATCAATCCTGCGTTATTAATTGAATGGCAATACTCAACCTCGTTCATGTATTTTAAGCCGTCAGCCTTATTTACATAGATTGAATAAACCTTGCCATCGCATTCGTAAAAATTTGAATTAAAACATTTTTGCATAAGCATGATTTGCTTTTTCCACTCATACGGATTGTACTCGTTGCGCGCGTGATTAATTGCTTGTTCTGCTGAAATTTGATTAAAAGTCTTCATTTTGATAGTGTTTTGTTGTTTGATGATGTAAATGTAAAACAATTAATCGGAATAAAAAAAAGTTTTTTTAATTTATTTTCATTCGACCATAAAATTTTTTCTAAATAGGTTTTAAATAGGTAACCTATTTTTTACCTATTTTTTATAAAAAAAGGGAATCGTAAGACGAAACCCTTTTCCAACCCTAAACCTATCATTATGAAATCAAACTTTACAAACTTAAAAAATGTGAGACAAGCGCGCAACTTGTCCATGGTCTTTGTGATGAATGAACCCCTCAATCGCTTTTGTTGCGTGCTGAAATCCATTCCGGTGATGCCATGAATCGGCCCCGCTTGGGGACCGTAATGACTCAACCGTGACACCTATGAAATCCTTTGAAACCTTGTGGTGTAAATGGTGTGAATAAACGTATTTGTGTTGTGTCCTTGCCCACATTTCTTTTGCCTCCACGGCCATAAGTAATGGCAAGTCGCTAGGTTTGGCCCCGTCTCCATGTGTAGACCCGATTAAGTTTTTCCCGTATTGAAAATATTTACGATGTGAAATTGAACAATCAAACGTGATATTCTTTGAATTACGGAACCATGATTGAATAACATCCGCCAAATAAAATCCGGATTGGTAGTCGTGATTTGATGGATTGAATACAAAATGGACGTTTGCCACTTGCATCAAAATTTCAATTACTTCAACATAAAGTTTTTTGGCACATAGGAAATTTTCATAAAACATTCCATCGGTGTCTTGTGGTGTGCCGCTCGTGGTAGTTCGTTTGGGGCTATCAATGTGTAATATGTCATTGCCTGCTATAAATAAAATTCGGTCAATATTAAATCCTTGTGATTTTTGAATGATTCCGCGCACCCCCTCCAATACTCGTTTAAATGCGATGTTTGAATTATATTCGTCACCGGTCTCATAATCTGTTGAAAGTTTTCCAATATGGATGTCGGCGGGGTCAACGACTAAAAGATGTCCGTCTTCAATATTTTTTCGCTCGATTTCCGGATAAATCGGCGAATACTTTTGCATTTCGTCAATGATTTCATCCCGTAAGTCTTCGTAAGTTTTGACCGATTGGTCCATTTTAACCGCGACGGAATATTCCTTTGTTTTATCCCAATACAATTTGACGTCACTTATTTCAATTCCGCGTTCGTCGCAATGTTTTGCAAGGCCGGCATGGTCCGATTTTAACCGGTCTTTAGATTCGTACCGTCCTAGGTTTTTAGCGATGGCTTTGTAATTGTCATATTTGTAAATTTCACAAATAATTCGGGCCGCTTCGTTGGACCCTAACCCCTTGGACCTTTTTAATTCAATCGTTTCGTCTATTAATTCCCGATATGATTTCATTTTGTTATGATTAAATATGTAAGAAATCCGGTAATTATTAATAATGAATTTCTTTGCCACCCATTTCGTGACCGTTTCTTTTCGCTTATAAGCAATGATTTTTGCAATTCATATACATTCGTTTGTCTTGATGCGCTTTCTCTCTCTAAAATCGAAATGTATGCCTTTTGAATACTATCTTTTCGCGTTAGTAATTTACGTTCCTTTAAGTCGTGAATAATTGTGTCCGCTAAACCTGCCGACAAAGTTATTGACCTACCGATTTTTGGTGTAATCTTTAAAGAATTTTGTGCGCGTGCTATCTGCGTAAGCAAAAGGAATGCTAACAATAGCGGAATCGATAAAAATGATTTTCTTTTCATACGGGTTCGTCGGAATAAGTGCAACATTTTCCGGTTTTTTAGTCGGATTAAATGCGCAACGGTTTACAATAATTGCTGAAAGCATAAGAAAGCCAAACATGGTTACGGCTTTAATAAGGTTTGTATATTGGTCGATGTTCATATTTTAGCCAATTGAAAGTGCATCCCGTCCTTTCGCTTCCACTCCCCACCCCAATCGAATCCGGATGACGTAAAACATTCAACAAATTTTTTTGATAATTGTGGGATTTGATTCAATCCATTTTCGAACGCATTTACATCGATGGCAATACCCCATGAATGCAATGACATTGACGGTAATCCACGCTTGTTGCGAATGTTAAAACATCCGTCCCACGTTTTTAATTCTTTGACGCATCCGGTTTTTATTAGCTTTTCGAATGCTTGCGACAATGGGGCAACTAAATCTTTGTTGCAATAGATTCTTTTTGGAATGACCCCAATTTCTAAATGCGTAGGAACATCCCAAAGAATTAAATTAGGGTTCCCGTTAATTGCGGGTCCGTATTTCTTTTGGGCTTGTTGCGATGTTACCATTATTTTTCGGATGCCGGTGTTTTCTTAACTCGAACTTTTGTGAATTTATCCAAATCAAGTTTTGATTTTAAATCTGAATTTTCAGCGCGTAGGCTATGAACTTCTTTTGTAAGTAATTCAACCTTTTCACTTAATTCGTCGACTCGTTGCGACATCTTTTCGGCGGTATCTTGCCACATTTTTACGGCCTTGTCTACATTGTCCAACGCGTTTCCTTGTACTTCAATGTTTTCCTTTTTTCGCCCTACTAAATAAGTGACAAACGATGCGATTCCGCCCGTGATTGATGGTACAATAATGTCATCAAAACCCATTTTACTATTTGTTTAAATTGTTAAAATTCTATTTATAACTTCCGCCACCTATCCATAAAACTAAACTCTTGCGTGTTCCTTTTACCATAGGGGTAACCTTGTGCAACATAAAAGACGGGAATAACATTACATTTCCAATCCCTTTTGGGGCAATTGTTGTGTCATTGCTATTCCACAAAACTAACTCGCCACCATCATAATCGTCGGCTTCCGACAATTGAACCACCATTGAAATCTTTCGGTGATTAATTGTATTTGGGCCGATATCCATGTGCCAATCATAATGGCCTCCTTCTTCTTCATATTCGGTAAACTGAATCGAATCAACAACCCCATGTAAATCAAATTTCCATAATGCGTCGTTTGCCTCCACGGCCATTCCAATCAATTTTTCATAAAGCCAATGTGATTCAATATTGTGGTGAATCCATTTAACTTTTGATTTACGAACTGAATCGTCACTATTTCCAATCGTTTCCGCCTTGCTATATTCGTACAAATTTGCAAGGTTTTGAATCCACTCAATTTCCTCGTCTGAAAATGCTTTTGCGAATGTGTAATAATTAGTTTGGTCAATCTTTGAATCGGTTTCGAATAAAAGGGCTTTTATCATTTTTGCAAGGTTTGGTTTAATAAATATTCCAATTGATTATCAAATTTAGGAACATTTTGTTCAATCGCAATTTCTTGGTCACTCCATGGCGATTTTATTTGATTTTTTTGCAATTTTTTTATCTTTCTTTCTTCTAATTCCGCTATCATACTGCGCTTCATAAAATCAATATCTGATTCACCACACGCATCAATCACAAAACTTACAAAATCTGCGTGTTTTAATTCTGAAAATGGGGTAAAATTTTCATCTTTTGGATTAGATAAATAAATATCTTTCATTATAAATGTTGTTTCGTCTCCTTGCGATTCAACATCATAAGCCACAAATGCAAATTTTATTCTTTTAACGGTATCGGGAAATAATGAATCGTAATTACTTACTTCCGTTTCTAAAATATCCCATTGAAAAATGTAAGCCATAATTTTATTTGTTTAAAATATTCTGCGACAAGTAATGTATAATGTTCCCCCTTTGTCCGTCAATTGGTAACCCATCGCTAATCGAATTCCTGACGATGCACCTCCGTTTGATTCCGATGTAACTTGTAACCAATCAAACGATGTACTTCTATTTGCAAAAAATGGCGCATAAGTCCAACCACTTGTTCCCCAACCATAAGTGTCACCGTATGGGCTAAATAAGAAAGCCGTTGAAACACCCCAACTTCCGTTGTTTGTTGCAAAATATACACTACAAACATACGTTCCGCCACCTTGCAAATCACCCTGATAAATAGCCACTTGGCCGGGGTTTGCCCAACCCGTATTGATATTGTGTGCGCGTGAAACCGTGTGTGTTGAACTTCCACCCGATGGTCCGGTTGGTCCCGTTGCTCCGGTTGGTCCGGTTGGACCGGGGCCACCTGATGGTCCGGTAGGTCCGGGGCTACCCGTTGGACCGGTTGGACCGGTTGCACCGGTGTTACCTCTTGGAATGGTAAAGTTAAACACGGCCGCCGAACTTGTTCCGCTATTTGTAACCGATGCGTTTGTGCCTGCATTTCCCGTCGTTGTCGTGCCTGCCGCAACCGTTGCCGCTGAACCCGTTGGACCCGTCGGACCCGTCAAACCCGTCGGACCTGTCGGCCCGGTATTTCCTTGGATTCCCTGAATACCTTGTGGACCCGATGGACCCGTTGGTCCGGTTGGTCCGGTTGCACCTTGTGGGATTGTGAAATTAAATACGGCCGCTGATGTTGTACCGCTATTTGTAACACTTGCGCTTGTTCCTGCCGCTCCGGTTGTTGTTGGACCTGCTGAAACGGTAGCCGCTAAACCTTGTGGACCCGTTGGACCAATAGGACCAATAGGACCCGTATCACCGGTGTCACCCTTTAAACCTTGTGGACCGGTTAAACCCGTTGGACCGGTTGGTCCCGTTTCTCCCGTTAATCCGGTTGGACCTTGTGGTCCGGTCGGACCCGTTGGTCCCGTTAAACCCTGCGGACCGGTTGGTCCTATTTCTCCCGTATCTCCCTTTATTCCTTGCGGACCTGCGGGGCCGGTTGGACCGGTTAAGCCAATTGGTCCGGTATCTCCGGTGTCACCTTTAATTCCCTGCGGACCGATAGGGCCTGCCGGACCGGTTAAGCCGATAGGACCGGTATCACCCGTGTCTCCCTTGATTCCTTGTGGGCCGATAGGACCTGCCGGACCCGTCTCACCTTGTGGTCCCGTAGGACCCGTCTCCCCTGCAATACCTTGAATTCCTTGTGGACCAATAGGACCCGCGGGACCGGTTAAGCCAATTGGACCCGTTGGGCCAATGTCACCCGTATCTCCTTTAATACCTTGAATTCCTTGCGGACCGGTTGGTCCCGTCAAACCTTGTGGACCCGTTGGACCAATGTCACCGGTGTCTCCTTTAATTCCTTGAATTCCTTGTGGACCCGTTGGACCAATTGGACCCGTCGGACCCGTCGGACCGGTTAAACCCGTTGGACCGATTGGGCCGGTCGGGCCGGTAGGACCCACGGGACCCTCGGAAATTGTAAATGTTTGATTGGTAGACAAATCTTTTGTCTCACCGTTTATTGTAATTGTTGTATTAGAGTTTGCAGGGGTATAGCCCAACGCATCAACAACGCTTTTATTTTTCCATAATCCCGAAACCGTGTCATAAAATAAACCTTGATTTGCTTGTTTATTAACAATTAAAACATCGTGTAACTCATTTATTTCAAATCCGTTTTGAACCTTAACAAAGATTTCTCCATTGTTTTGGCTTACCCGCGTAACAATACCAATAAACACAAGGTGTGCCGGCGCAACCGGTTTGTTTGTTAGGCCATAAATTAAAGCCCCATCGACACCCAACCAAACGGGGTCACCTTGCGTTGCTGACGATGTATTTAAACCCGACAAAAGACCCTCGGTAATAACCGTTCCTTGACCATTTACGGCCAAGTTTTGCATAATTAATCCAAGTGTTTTGCTTGATGTATTTTCGGACGCGTTTGATGCCTTTACGACAATCATATTGGTTCCGTCTTGCGTTGGGCTTACATAAACCGCTTGTCCCTTTGTAAGTGCCACACCGGCCTTTACATTGTGACGCATTACGCTTGTCCAAAGTGCATAATTATCAATCCACTCCGTATTGAAATCCGTTGCGTCAACCTTTGCCAAAATCTGACCGGCTAACCCGCCGTCAGGAATTAAACCGCCTTCGCTTAAACTTCCGTCACCTCTTACGACCTCATTTGCCGTACCGGTAGGGTAAGGGTAATAAGTTGTGTTATCGTAAGAAATTGTCGTTCCGTTTGCCTTTACAAAACCGGTTCCATTAAGGTCGTCTTGCTTTGCCGCTAATGCGTTTTGTAAATCTGTTTGATTGGCAATATTTCCGCCAATGCCTCCCCAAATAACGGCCGCCGATGTTGAAACCTCAACGTATTGCGTTCCCGTCCAACGATACAAAAGACTTGTGTCGTTGGTTACATAAAACGTAGTTTCATTTCCAACCGTTGGCAATGCGGAAATCGATGCGACCAAAAGGTAATTCGACCCGATTATGTTTCCCGATGTACTGAAAACATTAACTTCAATTAAATTCGGGGTCGTATTAATTTGAACGACCTGCGAATTGTCAGTTACTAAAATATCAATCGTTTGGTCCGCCATTATCTCGTAATTTCTTTTGTAATTGAAAAAATTCCACTTATGTAAGTACGCACATCCCCGTTTGCGAATGTGATTTGAATATCATATTCGTAATCATATACGGGAATGTCAATGATTTGTTTATTGATGCAAAATTGACCAAGCGTTGGGGCCGTAATTGTGATGCCTAAACCTGATACCGATGTCAAAGACAAGGCCGGTGTCGCGTCACTTGCGCATTTACGCAACTGCATTTTAATAACCGCGCCCGTCAAATTTTGAACTACCGAATTAATCTTTAATTCAAAATTCACGATATCGAACGTGTCCCCCTTTATGTGTGAAAAATTAAGACTCATCTTTTATTTTGCTTAAATATGTTTTCAATTTTTTTATATGTTCCGGTTTTGGCTTGTAAGATTTACAAGACCCATCCGGTAAAACTTGCGTCTTTTTCGGGATAAACGTCGGCATTACTATTTTGGTTATATTCAGGATAAGTATTTTGATTAAAACACATGTAATCGATAAATCGACGCGTGTAACTTTGCGCAACTTGTCGTTCTTTTTCCACAAGATAATCAATTTCGTTCTTTTCTACCGAATTACTATTTTCTGACGTGTGTTTAAATACCCCTTTATTTGCGATTGTGTACGCGGCAAATGGTAAATATTCAACCATCGTCCAATGAATCAACATGGGCTTAATATAGGTGTTCAAAAGCATTAAATAAGGGGCCGACAAATTATCGGCAACAATCCCGTCATTTATTTTATTGAACAACTTGGTCCCAAGGTAGTTTTGAATGTGGATATCCTGCGCAATTTTTACAAATTGAATGAAATTATCCGTGTCCAAATTTCCGTTTAATGCCGTAAATTTTACGACTTCTTCACG
>Ga0207909_1000501_pt1 | contig 12910 bp, 9 predicted proteins | sample LakMenEpi05May10_FD_150672 | JGI IMG/M metagenome (GOLD analysis project Ga0207909, IMG submission 150672) | Freshwater microbial communities from Lake Mendota, WI - 05MAY2010 deep hole epilimnion (SPAdes) | ecosystem: Environmental > Aquatic > Freshwater > Lake > Epilimnion/Euphotic zone ...
ATCAGAATTACTAATAGCACATGAACTTAAATAAAAATTATTATTCTTTACTTGGTGTAGTGAATACATCAACTGAAAAAGAAATTAAGAAAGCTTACTATAAACTTTCTTTTACTAACCACCCAGACAAAGGTGGAGATCCAATTATCTTTGGTGAGATGACTGAAGCATATGATATTTTATGTGGTGAAGAAAGAGAAGACTATGATAAAAAAAGTAAATTTGGTAACTGCTATAATGAATATTTTGAATTATTTGAAACTAACTTTGATTATTCATATGATAAAACAAAAGATAAATTAGAAAACTTTAAAAAGAATGAAGTTTTTAATATACATATTAAAGTTGATGATACTTTTGATGGTACTTTAATTCATGAACACTGGTGGAATGGAACAGCTAAGATAACTATTAATGGAAAAATTCACTCCGATAAAACTACAATAATAATAAGAGAAATAAAAATTTTATCTGGTTATTGGAGACTTGGAGAAAATCCAGGTTATTTATCATCTGATAGTAAGCAAATATCTGGTACTGGGAAAGATAGAAAAGGTTCTTATTCCTGGCTCTTAAAAAGAATTGATTAAAAATATTAAAATTGTGAACAATAAATCTCTCTTCTTCTTCTCTTCCTTCGTGTTCTTCGCTCCTTCGTGGTTCATTTCCTCTTAAAAAAATGCTATCAGAAAGATTTACCCAAGCGCTTACCTACGCCCATGAACTCCACGCCACGCAAAAACGCAAAGCTGGTGATATTCCCTACATCACTCATTTACTAGGAGTAGCCAGCATAGCCTTAGAATATGGTGCAAACGAAGATGAAGCCATAGCGGCTCTTTTACATGATGCCATAGAAGACCAAGGCGGAGCAGCCACCAGAGAAGAAATTCGCCGGCGATTTGGAGATCATGTCACTGCCATAGTTGATGGTTGCACCGACGCAGACACCACACCTAAACCCCCTTGGAAACCCCGGAAAGAAGCCTATATTGCCCATATTGCCACCGCTTCCCCAGAAGTATTGCTAGTTTCCGCCGCTGACAAACTTCATAACGTCCGTTCAATTCTCAAAGATTATCGCATGATTGGTGATGCAGTTTGGGAACGGTTTCACGGTGGCAAAGAAGGGACACTTTGGTATTATCGCTCCCTTGTGGATGCTTTCTTGAAAAATCAACTTACTCCTTTAGTGGAAGAATTAGAAAGAGTAGTTTCCGAATTAGAAATATTAGCTGGATACAAAAAATGAAGAACGAAAAGTTTCATCCTTCATAAGTTGATATTTATATTTATTTGTTGATTAACGGAATAAACTACTGAGTGAGGTATCTTCGTGAATCCGCCAAATTGCTTCTCCTAGGAGATTAGCAACTGAAAGCGTCACCAATTGGGGAAAACGATTAGCCTCTGGGATAGGAATAGTATTAGTGACTATAACTTCCTCAAATACCCCACTGGACAACCTCTCAATTGCTGGTGGAGAAAATACAGCATGAGTAGCACAGGCATATACCTGACTTGCACCTTCTTGACGCAATAACTTAGCCCCCTCTGAAATCGTACCCCCAGTATCAATCATATCATCTACCAATATGGCAGTTTTGCCCCTGACATCACCAATTACATTTAAAACTTCCGCCACATTATGAGCTTGACGACGTTTGTCAATAATTGCTAGAGGTGCGTCATTGAGCTTTTTCGCAAATGCTCTGGCGCGTGCTACCCCACCGACATCAGGGGAAACAACTACAATGTCCTGTAATTCTTTGCTAATCAGATAATCTAGAATTACTGGTGAACCATAAACATGATCAAAGGGGATATCGAAATAACCTTGTATTTGCGCTGCGTGTAAATCCATGGCTAGAACTCGATTAGCACCTGCTTGAGTAATCAAATTAGCAACTAACTTAGCAGTGATAGATTCTCTTCCTGCTGTTTTTCTATCAGCACGAGCATAACCATAATAGGGAATTACTGCTGTAACCTGCCGTGCAGAAGCGCGACGACAGGCATCAATCATAATTAGTAATTCCATTAAATGATCATTAACGGGTTGACAACTGGGCTGGATTAAATAGACATCACAACCCCGAATTGATTCTTGGATTTGAACATACAGTTCTCCGTCCGCAAATCTTTTGCGAATCATTGGACCCAAGTCTATGCCTAGATAACGGGCGACTTCTTGCGATAGTGTGAGATTAGCAGAACCGGAAAACAGCCGTAAGCGATTATTGTCAGGTAGTACCGGTGGTATTGGCTGGACTGTTAAAGTGGTAGAACTTAGCACAGCAGATTGAAGTGCATTCATAGAAATATAATCAGAGGTTGAGCAAATTTAATCGAATTGGATTAAACAAATAATAGTGATCTTCAAGTTAGCTCTAGGGTGTGAGAACACCTATAATTAAATAGCGCCGAAAGTGCAAATAATTATTCTATGATATTTACTGCCAATTAACGAATTAGGGAATAGGGAATTATTAGATCATTTATGTTATGAATCACAGAACTGGCAAAATCATCCGTAGATCGAACATTCCTAGATTATATATGCTACCATCTTAGACATATCCTGACTAAAGCCCAAATCTCAGAATATAATAATTCAAGAATTATCTCTAGTATACACTTCCTTGTCGGCGGGGTAACTGAGAAAAATTGCAGAAACCACAATTGGAAGACTTTGGGTCATGTTGTGGGGTGGTGGGTGATGTTTTTACTAAGTTCTAGTTCAGTTGCTATTATATTCAATTCATAGATCATGGAATCACAGATTACGGTTGGTACTATTCTACAAAATCGTTACCACATAATTCACATTATTGGACAGGGAGGATTTGGTAGAACCTATCTAGCAGAAGATCAAAGACGCTTTAATGAGCTTTGTGTTCTTAAAGAATTAATTGCCCCAATCACGGGAGCATCTGCTGGAGAAAAAGCACAGGAGTTATTTGAACGAGAGGCTGCTATCTTGTATCAAATTGAACATTCACAAATTCCGAAGTTTCGAGAAAAATTTGCCCAAAATGAAAAGTTATTTTTGGTACAAGATTTTGTGGCTGGTAAAACTTACCGGCATTTACTCAAAGAACGCCAAGAGGTTGGTACAACTTTCACGGAAGCTGAAGTATTGCATTTGCTACAAAGTCTATTGCCTGTACTTAGTTATATTCACGGACAAGGAATTATTCACCGAGATATTTCTCCAGAGAATATGATTTTACGGGAAAATGATTTTTTGCCTGTGTTAATTGACTTTGGGGTAGTTAAGGAATTAGCTACAAAGTTACAATCATCAAGTCCTACACCAGTAACTACTGTGGGTAAATTAGGTTACGCACCTAGTGAGCAGATGCAAACAGGTAGGGTATATCCTAGTAGTGATTTGTATGCGTTGGCTGTGACGGTAATAGTTTTGCTGACGGGGAAAGAACCCGCAGATTTATTTGACGAGCAGCAACTAACTTGGAATTGGCAAAAATGGGTAACTGTGAAACCAGAATTTGCTCAGGTTTTGGAGCGAATGTTGAGTTATATGCCGGCGATGCGGTATCAAACTGCTGCTGATGTTATTCAAGCTCTGCTAAACTTAGGACAGAATGGCCAATTTCCTACTAATTTATCTTCTTTACAAACTATTGCTGTTGGTCATCGTCCTGAACCTATCTCAACAACTCCTAAACCCCCAGAATCTTCTAATTCTAGCCAAAGTAGCTCTTTTTTGGATAATAGTTGGGTGTTGGGAGGAATTGGCTGTATTGTAATTATTTTAGCAGGGGTTGGTTCTTGGACTTGGGTAAGTTCATTTAAAAATCGCTCTCGTCCAGCAGCGGAAACAACCACAAGCCCACAATCATTTCCTTCCCCTGTTATTCCCAGTGTGACAACATTAACACCAACGCCTACACCCACGCCGACTAATAGTGAACTTGTGATTAATCGTCAACGTCTGAAGTTAGACAAGTATAATAAAGCGAAAGTTGAGGGAACACTACGAGAAAATGAATTAGTTGAATATAGTTTCCAAGGTAAGAGTGGGAAAAAATTAATTGTATCTGCGAATGAAAACAGTGGTATTGTACTGACGATTTTAACTGGAGATAATGAAATTGTTAATACTCAAGATCAAGAATCTACATCCTATGAGGGAATATTAGCGCGTGATGGAAGATATATTATTCGATTAGGTTTGTCTGGGGACATTTCGGAGGTTAATTATAGTTTGGATGTGGCTTTAGAAGTGCCTACACCAACGGAAACGCCTACACCAACGGAAACGCCAACTCCGACGGAAATGCCTACACCAACGGAAACACCAACGGAAACACCAACGGAAACGCCTACACCAGGGTTTAATGGGACCAATTAACCTAATTAACGCTAAATTATGAAAAGAAGCAAATTAAGTTGTTATTGTTAGCGAAAAACTTTGTTAAATACTTTACTGATTACGGGAACTGATACGGAGGCTGGTAAAACTGTTGTGACAGCGGCCTTAGCGGCTTATTGGCAAAAATATTATCCTCAGCGCAGTTTGGGGATAATGAAGCCAATTCAATCGGGGGTAGGAGATAGAGAACTGTACCAAACTCTATTTAATCTGGAACAGTCGCCAGCAGAAATTACACCTTTGTATTTTCAAGCCCCTTTAGCTCCGCCTATAGCTGCTGCTAAGGAAAATCGCTATGTTGATTTAGCATTAGTTTGGCAGACTTTGTTAGCTTTGCAAAAACAACGTGATTTTATCCTGGTAGAGTCTTTAGGGGGTTTAGGTTCACCAATTACTGATGAATTGACGGTGGCTGATTTGGCGGGTGCATGGGGACTACAGACCATTTTGGTTGTGCCTGTAAGATTGGGAGCGATCGCTCAAGCTGTTGCTAATATAGCATTAGCTAGGCAAACTAAAATTAATCTCCGGGGGATTATTCTTAATTGTACCCAACCCCGCCAGGAAGCAGAAATTGCCGATTTAACTCCACCAGGGTTAATTCAATCATTAACAAATATACCCGTTTTAGGTTGTGTACCCTATCTGGAAAATCCCAGAGATTTGCAAAAACTTGCGGAAGTTGCTGCTAATTTGGATTGGGAAATATATTGTAGCTAATGGGTGATTGGTGATTGGGAAGAGTTTTTTAATTGTTAATTTTTAATTGATAAATATGGTTTCTACATTTCCTCTCAATTCAACAGTAAATCTCCAAAATGTGCGGTTAGAAATTCGAGCTTTACAACCGCAATTAGTAGAATGGAGACGACAGATTCACCAAAAACCAGAATTAGGTTTTCAGGAAAAAATTACCGCTGAGTTTATTTCCCAAAAGTTGCAATCATGGGGAATTGCACATCAAATCGAAATTGCTCAAACGGGAATTGTAGCTATTATTAAAGGTGAAAAATCCGGGACGGGTAAAGTATTAGCAATTCGCGCTGATATGGATGCTTTACCTATTCAAGAACTCAATGAGGTTTCCTATTGTTCTCAACATGATGGTATCATGCACGCTTGTGGACATGATGGACATACAGCGATCGCTCTTGGTACAGCCTGTTACTTAAATAACCATCGTCAAGACTTTAGCGGGACTGTAAAAATTATTTTTCAACCCGCAGAAGAGGGACCAGGTGGCGCAAAACCGATGATAGCAGCGGGTGTACTTAATAACCCAGATGTTGATGCAATTATCGGTTTACACTTATGGAATAATCTGCCGTTGGGGACAGTAGGGGTGCGAGACGGGGCATTAATGGCCGCTGTTGAATTGTTCCATTGTACTATTTTAGGTAAAGGTGGACACGGAGCAATTCCTCATCAAACCGTAGATTCTCTAGTTGTAGCGGCACAAATAGTCAATGCTTTACAAACCATTGTTTCCCGTAATGTTAACCCCCTGGATGCAGCAGTTGTGACAGTGGGTGAATTTCATGCAGGAACAGCAGTTAATGTAATTGCTGATACCGCGAAAATGGGCGGAACTGTGAGGTATTTTAATCCTCATTTAGCAGGTTTTTTTAAAGAACGCATTCAACAAATTATCGAGGGAATTTGTCAAAGTCACGGTGCAAGTTATGAATTAGATTATAACCATCTTTATCCACCCGTAATCAATGATTCTGCCATAACTGCACTAGTGCGTTCAGTAGCGGAAGAAGTGGTAGAAACCCCCATTGGTGTACTCAGTGAATGTCAAACTATGGGTGGGGAAGATATGTCATTTTTCCTGCAAAAAGTTCCTGGTTGTTACTTTTTTCTCGGTTCTGCAAATCCCGATAAAAAATTAGATTATCCTCATCATCATCCTCGGTTTGATTTTGATGAAACTGCTTTATCAATGGGTGTAGAAATATTTGTGCGTTGTTTGGAAAAGTTTTTTGATTGAAAACTAAAAACATGATAAAATCGTTTTTAATTATTCGCAGGTTATCATCCTACCCCAGCAGAAATTTATTTAAACCAATGGTTATCAACTAATAAATTATTTTCCTCTTTCCCGATGATTAGCAGCTTGTAATAATAAAGATTCGGCAAAAGAGATTGCTTCATTTGCGGATTTACCACCAGCTAATTGTGCCAATTCTTCCCGACGGGTAGTTAAATTATTTAAACTTGTCACTCTTACCACTGTCCGCTGTTCATCATCACTATTAATAACTTTATTAATTACTAATTTATCAACACGAAAATGATGATCTGCCATTGCGGCAATTAGAGGCTGATGGGTTACACATAATACTTGATGTTCTTGACTAAGTTGATGCAATTTTTCCGCTATGGCCTGGGCAACTCTACCAGAAACCCCCACATCAATTTCATCAAATATCATTGTTCCCACTTCATTACCTTGATGAAAACAGGCTTTTAAGGCTAGTAAAAATCGACTCATCTCTCCACCGGAGGCAATTTCTGTTAATGGTTGAATAGGTTCACCAGGGTTAGGACTAAACATAAAAGTAATTTTATCTGCACCTGTAGAACTGGGGGAAATGGGGATAATTTCTATTTGAAATTTTACCTTATCCATGGCTAAAGGTTTGAGTTCAGCTAATAATTGAGATTCTAAATTAGCTGCAGTTTGTCGTCGTAATTGGGTGAGTTCTTGACTAATTTGATGGAGTGTTTGTAAAGATAATTGTTCTTGTTGTTCCAAAGTTTCGATAGATTGTTCACTATTATTTAATTCATTTAATTCAGTTTGAATACGTTCATAATAAGCCATAGCTTCCGTCAAAGTTGGTCCATATTTACGACAAATTTGTTTTAATTCCCGTATCCTTTCTTCCACTTCCTCTAATCGCTGAGGGTCTGCTTCTAACCCTTCTCCATAAATATTAATTTGTCTACCTACTTGCATTACTGCTGCTACCGCATCTCGCACCAATTCCAGAAGGGATTGTAGTTGAGAATCATATTCTACCATCTGAGTTAATATCATCTCTCCATCGGCTAATAAATCAGCAGCGGTGCGAGTTTCCTGATCATCTTGATACAAAGCCTGATAGACTTTATAACTCATTTGTTGTAAATCAACAACATGATTGAGGCGGTCCCGTTCTTGATTTAATTGTTCCATTTCCTGGGTATCATTAAGATTAGCAGCACCCAGTTCTTGTACTTGATAGGTGAGTAAATCCAATTGTTGCAGCCTTTCCCGTTCTGATGTCCGGCGTTTTTCTAGTGCTTGACGGGCTTGTTGATAGATAATAAAAGCAGCAGCGACATTTTGTCGTTTTTGCAACAAAGCATCACCACCATATAAATCTAACCAATCTCGAACCTGAGCAGATTGTCCTACCTGTACGGTTTGCCCTTGTGCTGTAATTTCTACTAAATGATCCCGTAATCCTCCCATTAAGGGGCGATTTACCAGGACTCCATTTACCCGTGATCTACTGCGTATATTACTGATGGTGGTGGCAATTTCTCGACTAATTATTACAACATGATCATCTGTTAAATCAATTTCCTGTTCGTTTAACCAAGCAGTTAGAGGAGGAGTAACGCTAAAAGTTGCTTCTACTATAGCTCTATTTGTGCCAGTCCGAATTACTCGACTGGAGACTTTACCACCTAAAACTGCATCAATTGCATCTAATATAATTGATTTTCCTGCTCCGGTTTCTCCTGTTAATACATTCAAACCGGCACCAAAATCTAATTCTAGATGATCAATTAAGGCAAAATTTTCAATTCTTAAATATAGTAGCATTTACATTATCCTCAGATTGCAGACTTCCTCTTTTTTATTGATTATGGCGTTGGTGAATGAAAGTATGAATTAGTCTCACGCAAAGGACTAAAGGTGAAGATTTTTAATTTTCCTTTTTTATACTTGAGTATGGCTATCAGCAAGGCTAAAAACTTAGAGATGTCATGCTTTACTCCTACCTGTAGAATTAGTTATGCTATGGGAAACAGGGTAATGGTTGTATCTCCACTCCCAGCCGCTAATATTTTACCATCTGGACTGAACGCAATTGAGTAAATTACAGAATCGCTACATTTGACGCTAGAAATTTCCTCACCACTAGCGACTGACCATAATTTCACTGTTTTATCTTTACTAGCGCTCGCTAAAATTTGTCCATTGGGACTATATGCAACGGAACAAATATGATCAGAATGTCCTGATAAGGTTTTAATTTCTTGACTAGTTTCTAGATTCCAAAGTTTAATAGTTTTGTCTTGACTACCACTAATTAAAGTTTTTCCGTCGGGACTAAATGCTAGAGAAGTAATCCCTCCAAACCAATCAGAATGTCCTGTTAATGTTTTCACTTTATTTTCAGCTAATTGTAAAATCTTGATAGTTTTATCATTACCACCTCCACTACTAGCTAATAGTTTACCGTCGGGACTAAAAGCTACACATAAAACATCATCTGTATGACCTTTGAAAGAGTAAATTTCTTTTCCTGTTTCTAATGACCACATTTTAACTGTTTTGTCTTTACTTCCACTGGCTAAAATTTTTCCCAAGGGACTAAATGCGACAGCATTAACTCTTTCTGCGTGTCCTGTAAAAGTGAAAATTTCTATTCCTAGATTTACATCCCATAATTTAATAGTTTTATCATCACTGCCACTTACTAAAAATTTACTATCTGGACTAAAATCTAGGGAATTCATCCCTCTAGACCAAGAATATTCTCCATGTCCTGCAAAGGTTCGATGCTGCTGAGTTGCTAAATCCCACAATTTAATGATTTTATCATCACTACCACTTGCTAAAAATCTACCATCTGGACTAAAAGCGACAGAGAGAACTTTATGTTTATGTCCTTTGAGATTACTGAAAAATACTAATTTTCCTGTTTTGTCATCTGTTATAGATGTGGTAGGAATTACTTCCAATGTTTCTTGATAATTATCTGGTTCTTTTATATTTGATTCATTTGTTAACTGTGACGGATTAAACCAAGTATTTAATTCCGTCAATACATCCAATGTTTTCAAAGATTCGTTAATAGAATTACCAATAGAATCTAAGTTATTAATTCTATTAATTTCTTCTCTTTCTTGACTTGCTGTTTCTGGTATTGGATTTGTTTGCGAATTTGATTTATTTTCAACCTGTAACGGTTGTACAAAAGCTGTAAATAAACTATCTAATTCTGTTAATCCATCTGTCAACCGTTGGTTAATAGAATCAAGGATGTCATTATTTTTAGAAGTTTCAATTTCTTGCTTTTCTTTAATTTCACCTATTGATTGGTTTTGTTCTAAAATTGTCTGATGTAATTTTTGTGTTGAATTATCAATTTCTGCAAATCGAGAATTAAAGACTTGTAGCTGTTGATTGATTTGTGATAATTCAGTCTTCAATTCTGCCATATTGCTTAAATATTCATCTTTATCAACATTAGAACTTAAACTTTCTAGAGAAATATCTAATTGCTGTACCCGATTATTGACAATTTGCATTTTTTGATGAACTGCATTAAATTCTGTACTTAATTTTTGCATTGATATTTGAATTTTCTGGTCAATAACTTGACTAATTTCCTGTTTGTAAACTTCAAGTTTTCCCAAACGTTCATTAATAGCACTTTCAATAGTTTGGTCAATAATTTGGCTGAGTTGTTGTCTCCAAGCTTCGATTTGTTCCAAACGTTGATTAGAAGTATTCATGATTTTTTCTACTTGGTAAAATTCTTCAGTGATATTTTGCAAACTTGTTTGTAATTGCTGAATTTGTGATTGAGAATAATTCAATTTAGGACGATTGACTAAATTTAAAGCTATACTTAGACTCAGGGGAATAACCGCATAAACTACCTGTTGTGTCACTGTGGCTACTATTGTTCCCAATATTGATAACCCTAAACATACATACTCGCTAACTTCTCGCAACTGATGATTATTCATAGTAACTGGTATTACTTGTCAAGTCGTAATTAATTTATCACAAATTATTCTTAATAAAACTAAAAAAATAAAACTTTACGTTCTTAATAGTCTGTTAAAACCGACTTTAGCTATAAGATAGGGAATTGATTCCCTGGATCTTGGAATATCAATTTTTGAATATACAAACAGGCTAATCATATATCTTGACAATAGCATAAAATTTCAAGATGTCAATATCCTAGTAAATTCGTTAGCTTATTGATTACATTATCAAGAACCATTCTGATGAGATTCTAAGTAGAAAAAAGACACAAGATCTGCTGTCAGGAACAAGCGAAAGGTAAGTTGTATTAATATAGTATTAGTATTATATTAATTCGTCAATTATACTAATACATAAGACCAAAGTCTAATTAATAGGGAACCAAGATGCTTAAGTATTTCAATTTTTACAGAACTATTTATGTATAAATATCAATAGATATCTCCAGAAATTAAATATGCGTAGCCTTAAACCCTTATAGGGACAATTCATGAATTGTTCTTACATTCTTTTTTGGAGATGTTTATTGTAGATTATTACACTGGTCGGGAGCAAGCGGAAGATAAATTGTATGAAGAAAGTATTGGTATTGTAATATGCCTGTGATATGAATAGATAAGAGCAATTTCTCATTAAGAAGTAATTAGGATGCTTGGGTAGTTCAATTTTTACAGAACCGTTTATGTATACATATCCATGGACAAGTAGTAATAGAGCGGGAAGCAATTCTTTAGGTAACTTTTTAACAGATTCTCAGCGGGAAATGCTGTTAGAATCATTACAAGAAGATTGTCCTGAATCTCAGCGTCAACGGATTCAAATCATGTTGTTAGCGGACGAGGGGATAACTCAAGCAGAAATTTGTCAAATTTTGGGGTGTTGTCCCGCAACTGCTAGACATTGGATACACATAGCTCGTCAGGGAATGGTGCATCAATGGCAAGATTGTCCGATTGGTCGCCCTAAATTAGTTAGTAATGAATACTTACAACGATTAAAAGAATTATTTTACAGTAATCCTCGTGGTTATGGTTATGGTTCTCAACACTGGACATTGAATTGGTTACAGAAACATCTATGCGAAGAATTTGGCTTTAAAGTGAGCGATCGCCATTTTAAGCGACTTCTCAAACAAATGGGTTTATCCACTCGACGAAAATCGAGCCATAATGGACAAAACAGCCCAAAATCAGCCGCCGAACCCAAAATAGCCATTGCTGACCTTAAAAAAGCAAATACCGCGGATTCCTCCGAAATTATACTTATTAATTCTCACAAAGCAGTAAAGGATTTAGACATTTATGGTGCACAATATCTCCGCTCAATTAGTATCTCTGCAACAAATCAACAATATATTAGGGTATTCACTGACCACAGAAGAATTTTATCACTATCTTCCTGAACTTCAACCTATTAACCCTAAAGTCGGCAAATTCTGGACAGGAAAGAATGTTGAACCGGGCATTTACATTATCATTACGGGCAAAGTCAGACTATTAGATGATAGAGATGAATTAATTACTACCCTAGAGCCTGGAGAATCTTTCGGTGAATTTACTTTGTTTTCCGAATCTAAATTTCAGACTTATGCAGCCAGAGCTTCAGCAAATTTACAGTTATGTTTCTTGCCAGAAAAGTTACTGTTGCCATTAATAGCCAAGTATCCCCAAATTCGAGAACATTTATGGCAGAAAGCATACTCCCCAGAAACGCAGATTATACAAGCAGATTATGCACCGATAAAACCAAACCCACCAGAAAACGACAATTCAAATTCAGATTCAACCCCTTATCTAACCTCACAATCAAAAGAATCAAAAATTAATAAAGCCTATTTTCCCAGTCCCAGACAACGGGTGGGGCATTTATGGCAAAAGGTAATGGGGCGCTATCCATTCTTTGCTCAACAAAGTGGTTCTGACTGCGGAGCAGCTTGTTTAGTCATGGTGTCCCGGTATTGGGGGAAACGTTTTAGTGTAAATCGTCTCCGTGATATTGCCAATGTAGACCGCAATGGTGCATCTTTGCGAGGGTTATTAACAGCAGCAGAAAGTCTAGGTTTTGCCACTAGACCTGTCAAAGCTAGTTTAAAGCAGTTAGCAAAGCAAAAATTACCTGCTATTGTTCACTGGGAAGGCAAACATTACATAGTGGTCTACGAAATTACCCCTAAATATGTAATTGTGGCAGACCCTGCTATTGGTCAACGCACCCTCACCCATGAGGAATTTAACAGCGACTGGACTGGTTATACATTGTTGTTACAACCGACAGCAATGCTCAAAGAAACGAAAGAGACATCTACACCTTTTTGGCAGTTTTTCGAGTTAATAAAACCCCATTCTGTAGTCATGTTGGAAGTATTTATCGCTTCCATATTTATCCAGATATTTGGCTTAATTACCCCCCTATTTACCCCAGGGCATTTTCATTCTCGGGGGTAAAAAAGAAAAGAAAAGTGATCTTTTGTTGATAAAATTACAAAAGTATCACTATTTTTTGTCTTT
>Ga0207909_1000504_pt1 | contig 12879 bp, 20 predicted proteins | sample LakMenEpi05May10_FD_150672 | JGI IMG/M metagenome (GOLD analysis project Ga0207909, IMG submission 150672) | Freshwater microbial communities from Lake Mendota, WI - 05MAY2010 deep hole epilimnion (SPAdes) | ecosystem: Environmental > Aquatic > Freshwater > Lake > Epilimnion/Euphotic zone ...
CCTTGAAGATTTAAACGCACAAGTTGATGCTGAAAATCAAGCACAAATGATGCAACAAGGTTCAAGTGGATATTCACCATCTCAAGATGAGTTAATGGTAGATATAGACACTAATTATGCACCCGATACAGAAATTGAATCATCTTTTGATGGTTACGCAAATTCAAACGCTATGGAAACAATGATAAAAGATTTATGCACTAAAATTGCATGGAACAAAGAAATGGCAGAAATGCTAAAAATGAAAAAAGGTGTTGACAAATCAGAATTAAAAGCTGAATATGTTGCTAAAGTAGATAGAGTAAATGAACTTTTAAGAGAATTAAAAAGTTATGAAACTCCCGCTAATAGAGAATATATCCAAAAAATGCTTAATTATTGTGATATGATGCGACCTAGCAAGAAAAGAACAATGCCAAAACAAATGGTAATTCAAAACACTAACCCAAAAGTTATTAGTTTAGGAAATACTACTCCTTCTGAATTTAAAAATGATTTAGGAAACACAATAATGGAAGATGAAAATAGTTCATTTATGGGTGAAGTAATTGATTATAGTGCGTTTAATGGTAGTTCAACTTCAACAGCTTTAATTGGTGTTGGTATTGGTGCTGTTTTAGGTATTATTGGTATAGTTGTTATTAACAAAATGAAGAAATAATATTATGGAAGATTTCAACACAAAATTTAATAATTGCATGAACAAACAAGATTATGTTTGTGCCCATGAATTGATGTTGAAAGAATTAGGAGGTATTATTACAACCAATAAAAAAGAATTTGTAGATTTGCTTAATTCAAGTGGTATAAAAGCTACAATTGATGAATCAGATATATCTTTAATTGAAAAATTTGTAATTAATATTCCGCTTAACCAACAATTAATGTTAGGCTCTTCTTTATTAATTCAGCTTAAAAACAAAAAAGTTAACTTTGATGGTGTTGATGAAATAGATGATGAATCATTAAAAAATTGTTATAAAACAATGAGAAATTATTACTCTGATGAATCAAAATCTAATTTTATTCCCGCTATTGCGGGTTTATTTAGTGGAGCAACAGATTTGTTGACAGCTAATAAAAGAAAACAAGAAGAAATAGCTAAAGGTGGAATTGATATTTTGCAAAAACAAGCAGACGCAAAACAACAATTAATCAATGCCGTTCTTCAAAAAAAACAAGCTGATGTTGAAGCTAAAAAGGTACAGTCTAAAAATCTTAAAACAGCTTTAATAGTTGGAGGTGGTGTACTTTTAGTTACAATTATTGGTATTGTAATTTATAAAATAAAAAAGAAATAAAATGGAAATAATTACTTCAAACCCAATTGTTTACAAAAACAAAGTACAATTAGACACTAATTTAGGTGAAGATTTAAGCGGGTATATTGAAAATTTGAATTTCATGGAAGGCAGAATATCTGATTTTGATGGAAATGCTGATGAAGACTTATATTACACTTGTGATAATAAAACATATCATAAATTTGATGGGGCAGATTTGTACGTTGGATTTGATGGTGAATATTATAATGCAAAAGGTGAAGGTGTAAAAGGTTTTTTCAAAAAAATTGGACAAGGTTTTAAATTTGTTGGAAAAGGTATTGGACAAGGTGTTAAAAGTGTTGCAACCTTAATTAAAGCTAATAAAGGAGCAAGACAGCTTCGTAGGTCAAATAGACAGTCAAGAAGAAAAGACAGAAGAGGTGATAGAGAAGCTAACCGTCAAGATAGACACTATACAAAAATGATGTCTAAAGCACAAAAAAGAGCTGATGGTAAATATGTTAAAAAAGATGATAAAGGTCAAGATGTTGTAATTCCAAAAGAAAATATTACAACGGGAGCAGATGGTAATCTTTATGACAAAAAAGATATTGACCCAAACAAAACATTTGTTGACACAGATGCTCAAGGTAATAAATCTTTAGTTACAGAATATTTTGAAGATGAAGTTGCAATTGGCAAGGATGAAAGAGGTAATGAAGTTATTTATGCAAAAGAAGATGTAGCATCATCAACTCCCGAAACAGAAAAAGGAATGTCAAAAACAATGAAATTTTCATTAATTGTTGGTGGTTCAGTTCTTTTCATTGGAGCAGTAGCCTTTTTAATTTATAAATCAAGAAAAAACAAATAGTATGACAAAAGCAGAAATTCAAAAAGAAATATCAGACAATGTTAAAAAATTAGAATTATTTAACACACAACTTAATTCTTTAATATCATCTAGAGATGCTTGGTATGTTCAACGTGACCGTTCAGCTTACCACGCCCAACAATGGTCAAATAGAAAAGAACTAGCTTCTAACAAACAAAAAGAAATTGCTGATTTAAAGCAACGACAAGAAGATTTAACAAGCCAATTGTCAATTGCAGAGGAACAAGATTTAAAGGAAAAAAAAGCCAAAGAAGAACGTGATTTAATTGAATCTAAAGCTAAAGCCGAAGCAGAAAAAAAACTAGCAGATAAAGGTTTAACTCCCGAATCCGTTTTAGCAGAGCAACAAGCCAAAGCAAAAGCAGAATCAGATTTAGCAAAAGCAAAGGCAGATGCAGAAACAATTAAAGCAAAAGCAGATTCAGATATAGCAAAACAAAAAGCTGATTATGAATTAGCACAAAGACAAAAAGCAGATAATGAAATGGCTATTAAATTAGCTAAAGAATCACAACCTAAAGGTATGAGTCCAATTTTAAAAATTTCATTAATTGCATTAGGTGTTGCGGGTGTTATGATTGGTGGATTTCTTTTGGTGAAAAAAAAGTAAAGAAATGAGAAAGATTTTAGGTATTTTAGCAATAGTTGGAATTGGTGCAGTTATATACCATCAGTATCAAGAAATGCGTAAAGCCAAAAACAACATTAAATTAAATTAATATGGCACTAAAGAGTTATGTTTTTGTGGAAGATTTTAAGTCGCCCGTTGTTACAGCTACGGGATTGCCACATAATCCACAAAAAATTAGATTAAAAAGATTCCGTAAAGGAGAAATTGTTAGAGGTGAACTTAAACACGCAAATAATAAACCCGCATTTTTGCTAGTAAATGGTGTTTGTGTTGTACCTTTGTATGTAGTTAAAGAGGTAATCACTAAACAGATTGTTTCTAATGCTACGGGCACAGCAGATACAATGCCTAACCCTATGCAAGTACAAAAAGTGGAAACTAATCCAAAAGTAAAATACATTGATTCAATGTTAATTGGTGCAGTTGTAGGTTTAACGGGTGTAATTGTAGCTGAAAAACAAGGTTGGATTGGTGAATCTGATTCAAAATATAAACTGTATGGTGCTTTAGTTGGTGCTATTGCGGGTGCATATTTTGTATTTAGAACAAACAATTCAAATAAACAAAAGATTAAATTAAAACAAGATTAAAATTTATAAATATGGAAATTATAACTTCAAATCCAATTGTCTTTGATGGCATGAAAGAATCTCCAAGAGATATGTTTGTAGGTGCTGATGGCACTTTAGTGGTTGAAACAACTAAAAACCCAATCATTTATGAAGATGGTATGTCAAATGCAGAGGGGAATGGAAACGCAATAGGTAAACCAAAACCACCTCAAACAGCAGAAAACAAAAAAGTTTTTGATAAAGTTAAAAACTTCTTTTATGAATTAGGTCAAACTAAAGTTGGTCAATTTGCTTTACAACAAGCTATGGATAGCTATGAAGCAAAAAACAATCCAAATTGGGTTGCTCCTATAAAACCCGCTGATGTTACAATTGTTGGAGGCTCAACTGATGTTAAAAAACCAATGTCAAAAGGACTAAAAATTGGTTTAATTGTAGGGGCTGTTGCTCTTGTAAGTTTTGTTGGTTACAAAATGTACAAAGCAAAAAAATAATTTAAGATATGTTTGGAGAAAAATATAATTCTGACAACAGAAAGTTTTCTTTATTTATAAAAATCACTTGCACGGGTACTAAAAAATTTCGTATTTGGGCAGAGGAATTACAAAAAAAGAACTCCAAATATGCTGATAGAGTAATTGAGGTTGTAGGTACTAGAACTATTCATTTTTCTTTTCCCGTTTCTCCTAAAACTTTATTTGTTGGTTGCGGTAACATTCAAAACCCACAAGATAAAGATTTTAAAGTTGAATTGAGTGAAGGCAAATTGATGGATTATAATGTTTGGCTAGATGCTGAAACAAAAAATTTCTTAAATTTGTGTATTCCATTCTCACAAGTTTGTGGGTTTGAAAGTGCTTCAAACAATGGAAGATTGTATTCCTCAAAAGACAAAGAGTTTAATATTAAATTCTTTGGTGTAATTAGTGATAGTGGGAAGATTAATAGTACTCCCGCAAGAATTGGGCACACTACGGGTACAATTGAGGTTGCTAAAGCAAAATTTGATGCTTATACCATTCCAATGCGAGTGATTATTCTTTTACATGAATATTCACACAAATTCAGAAACCCGAAAATTGGTTTACAAATTGGCAATGAAATTGGTGCAGACATAAATGCTTTGTATATTTATTTAGGTTTAGGATTTAGTAAAATTGATGCTATTTGTGTTTTTGCAAATGTATTTTTAAAATCTCAAACTAAAAGTAATATGGAACGCATGAGAAAAATCAATGATTACATTGATAAATTTGAGAAAGAGCAGTTTGCTAAAAAGAACTAAATAAAACTAACAAATGAGTTTTTCATTAATAGAAGAATATGAAAACTTTGATGCTCAAATCCGTGATAAATATTATGGAAAAAAGCAGTCAAAACCTAAATCAAATGACGCTACGTTGTTTGATTCTTCTGTTTTTGATTTAGATTTTAGTGGAATTAATGGAACAACCTTTAGACAATCATTTACACAAGTAAATAATTTAATTAAAGCAAAGCCCGTAATGGCAAAGCCCGTTGTGGCAAAACCCATTGAAGCAAATCCTATTGTAGCTAAACCCGTAGTTGGTAGATATACAAGTTTGTTTCAAAGTTCAAATCAATTGTTAACACAAGGCAGAACTTTGCCTAATGCTTCTAATCCAATTGTAGAGCCACAAATAACTTCTTTACCTCCAATGACCCCAACAATATCAAAAGATGGTGTTATTGAAGCTACACAGCAAGTTGTTAAGTCAGTTCAATTACCTCAAGATATGCCATTAATTATAGATGGTGTCAATAAGTTTATTTTAAACACTTCGGGTAGTGCTGATAGTTTAAAAAACATAGGTTATTACAAAGGAGAAAAGTTAAAAGAACTAATTTTAATTTTTGACAATACACAATCAAGAGTTGACTTTGATGTTGAAATTTTTAACCCATCTATGCCTTTAGACTATCTTTATTCAACCTCACAAAGTTTGAATAGTAAAATAGCTGTTGGTGGCGGTAACGTAAGCTATTCAGATGTTTTATTTAACATTTTAGGAAACCCAACATTAGTACCAAATTGCAAATTTGCATTTAGCGGTATCAATGTTAATGAACAAGTTTCACAGCCTATGTTTACGCACAATAAACAGATTACGGCTATGGAAAGAGTTAATCCAATTAACTTAAACCTTGAAATTGATACAGACCAATTTTCAAATGAAATTGTGTTTTTTGATATGTTCAAACAATTAGGAAGACCATTTATTCCCGATGGAATGGATGTTATAAATTATAAAGTATTAGCGGGTAATTCCGTTACAATGTGTTTTTTCTACAAACAAGTTTCTTTGAAAAAAGTGTTTATAGAGGAAGCAAGAAATAGTAAAGTTTTATTATAATGGCATTATTTAGTACTACATATAAAAATCCAAGTAGAATTGTTAGCGGAACACCACAATTGTTCGCTGATGATGTTGTATTGTTATGTAATACAAGTGCAAGTGCTGTTGTTATTAATTTACTAGAAATACCCGCAGATTATTGGAATACTACATGGAAACTATATGTTGTTGATAATTCATCCAATGCGGGAACAAATAACATTACAATTAATGCCCCAAGTGGCTACACAATAAACAATCAATCATCTGTTACAATTAATCAAAATGATGGTGAATGTGTTGTTAGAATTTCAAGCAATACTTCTTTTTTAGCTGAATTTAATTATCAAATAACTTCAAGTGCTTTAGATGTACTTAATGAAGGTGTTTCTATTTCGCCAACAACAACTTCTATGAATTTTGTTGGTGCTTTAGTTAATGCTACGGCAGTTGGAAATGCAGTAACCGTAACCATTAACGGCATAAATTATATTTCTGTTACTTACTCAAGCTTATCTTCACTAATTTCAACTAATGCAGTTCAAATTGGTCAAAATTATCTTATAAGTAATGCAATCTTTTTGATTGATGCAAATGAAACCGTGCCAATTATGGTAAAAGGAATAGCAACTAATGGTGTTTCTTTAGAAGGTAGCGGTATTTTTTTAAATGCAGATTATCAACAAATAGGTAATTATAGTGGTGTAAGTGGTTTTGTTGCTAATATTGGTGTTTGGACAAGTGCTTTAACTCCCGTTGCTAATGATGTTTGTATGTGGAGAAATTACCACTATAAAAATTTAACGGGTGCAAATGGTGTTTTACCACCCGATTCAGACTTTACAAATTGGATTATTTTAGCAAAAAATGTAACAAACGGATATATTCAAGAAATTGATTTTATTCTTTATGATGTATCAACAAATTATATAAAATATAGAGAGGATAAAAGGCTAAACAAAGTTGATAATAATCCTACAACTTATGGTATGACTGATGAAGCTTTTTTCAGTTTTCAATGGGGTAATAATGAAGTACAAAATAACATTGTTAGTGGAGAATCAACTTTTGGAATAAATAACAATTTAGTTATTGGAAACCCATCTTATTTACCAACTATTTTTCAAAATGAAATTATAGATTTATCAGTTGTAGATATTGCAACAAATAGTGGTGTGTTTCAGTATAATAGTTTTAAAAACTCTTCATCAAGTATAACAACTAATTTAGGTTCAATTAAAAACAATAATTTAATTAAATCTACTTTAATTATTGTTAATAATGGAAGTGCTTCTATTGTTCATAACAATACCTTTCTAGCAGAATCACTCCTTACTGTATCGGGTACAGCTTTGAGAAATTTTAAAAACAATCAATTAAATAATTCTCAATTTACATTTGTAACAATGCAAGGTTCAATTGAAAATTTAATTACATTAAACGCAGTTTGGACAATTACTACGGCTGATTCAATTAACGGTACTAGCGTTAACGGAAACAGCACAGCTCTATGGACATTAGATTTTAATGACGCAACAGTTTGGAATAGTGGCACAAATACTTTAACAATTCCTACGGGCTTACAAAAGATTATGGGTGTTTACGTTTTACAAAATACGGGTGGAGCAAGTGTACAGCATATTATAAATTTGTCAACACAATTCCCTACTATTTTTAAAGGTGGAAATCAAAACGTAACCTTTAGAAGTGTGCAAGTAGCAACAGCAACAACTAATGATATTGTTTCAGACCAAGGAAATCATAACTACAATTTAGTTTATAGAATAAATGGAAATGATTATATTACTTTAATTAAAAATGGTACATTTAATGCGGTTCAAGACCATATTATTTATACATAATAAAACAAAAAAATGAATAAACAAGTAGCAACAAAAACATTTAATGACTTACCACAATGGGCTAAAGGAGTAATTGCAGTTGGAGTAATTGGCGGTGCGGGTTATCTTATATACAAATATTTTTTAAAACCTAAATCGGGTACTGAAATTGGTCAAAGTGAGGTTGAAAGTGAAATTTTAACAGCACAAGAGGTTAAAAAATTATCTTATCCTAATTCAGCTTACTATTCAATGGCAGATGCAATTGAAACAGCTTGTAATGATATTGGTACAAATGAACAATTATTGTACACAACTTTTAGAAAGTTAAAAAATGATGCGGATTTTTTAATGCTTAAAAAAGCATTTGGCATTAGAAACTATAATGGAGATATTTTCCCATATATTATAACAAGAGCAAAATGGGGATTAGAAGCAACTTTACAAAATGAATTGAGTAGCACAGAACTTGGCTATATTAATGCAATTTTGAAAAAAGCAAAAATTAAATATAGAGTATAAATTTTAAAAACAACAAAAATGAAAAACACAAATGTTCAACAAGGTGTAAGAATGGTAACTATTGCGGGTTCATCAATTCTTATTTTAGGTGCGGGAATGACTTTATTAACAAGTAAAGATGTAAAGTCAGCAATCATGCCTTTAGTATCAATTTTAGTAGGTATTAGTGCATTTAGATATGCAGTTAATGATAAACCTTTAACTATTAATGCAGTTTCTACGGAAGAATAATTAAATTTGTAACAATTAAAATCAAATATCATGTTAACAACAGCAGTAAACAAAGTAAAAAGCAATCCTATTGCTTCAATTTTAGGGGCGGGTTTAACATTTGTAGCGGTGAAAAAATACACTTCTATAAATCAAACTTGGAAAGTAGTAGCATTAACAGTATTAGGTGGTGTAGCATCAGCTTACTTGGATAATGTTAAATTAAAATAATTTTCAGATGAAAATTGTTGACAATGTAAAAAACAACCCAATAGGAGCAATAGCGGGTGCTATTTTATCTTATTGGGTTGTCAATAAATATCTTGGTATTAACGGGATATTTAAAAAAGTGGCGGTTGTTTCTTTAGGAGCAATAGTTGGTGTTCATGCAGAAAAGATGATTAGAGCAAAAATGTCAACTCCAACCTTAAAAACTATAAAAAGATGAAAGCAGACTTAAAAAAGAAATTAATAATTGGCGGTTCAGTAGCAGTAGTGCTAGGAATTGCCTATGTTATTTATAAAAGAGTAAAAAAAGCAAAATCTGATGCTCAAACACAAATGATGTTAGAAACAGAGCCAATTACTCCCGTAGAGGTAGAACAAGTACCTTCTACTAAAGTAACACGACCAAAAGAATTAGCAGATAATAATTCTGTAATGGCTTTCCAAATTTATGCAAATAAAAATGGTACGCAATTAGCAGAAGATGGTTTGTATGGTAAAAAGACAGCGGGTGCATGGAATTTATTAGGTGCTACTTACATGAAAAAACTAAATGGAATTACAAACGGTAATTTGAAAATTGTTTATTCAAGATTTTATCCTAAAGCTGAATCTTTTGGTAACATTGTTCAAGCGTTTTTTGGAAACAAAATGGTAGCTTCATTTGGTGATGATGGTAAAATTTCTATTATTGACCAAAAAACAATGACAAATTATGCTACGGGAACTTATGCAAATGGTGGTAGAAAAGTAAATATTTCTACGGGTGCAAAATCGGGGCAAACATTTGAAACAACTAATGTTTACACAACTTTAGCTAATATTGTAAAATAATATGACACCTCAAGAAACTTTTATAAAGAAACATAAAAATGAAGTAATTCAAGCTACTTTAGGAACGGGTTTATTCCCTTCTGTAAAGATGGCTCAAATGATTCTTGAAAGTGGATGGGGTAAAGGCTATGCGGTAGAAAAAGCAAACAATTATTTTGGGATTAAAGCTGATTCATCTTGGAAAGGTGATAAAGTGGCTTTGCCAACACCAAAAGATGCAAATAAAGTTAGTTATTTTAGAAAATATTCTTCTGTTCAAGATTCAATCAAAGACCATTCGGATTTTTTAAAAAAACAAGGGAGATATGCAAAAGCGGGTTTGTTCAATGCTAGAAACTATTCAGAGCAAATAGATTCTTTGGTAAAAGGTGGTTATGCAGAATCAAAAGACTATGCAAACACACTTAATTCAATCATTGACAAGTACAAGCTTAAAGATTTAGATAAAGAAGCAAAATTACGAAGTGGTCAAAAAGATAACACAGTTGCAATAATAGTAACCGTTGTAATAGGTGTTGTTTTATACAAAATATTAAACAAAAAATTAAAAACATGGAAATTATAACTAAAAACCCAATTATAGTTGAAAATAAATCTAATGCGGGTGGTGAAGTGATTAATTATGCTTCTCCCGATGCAGAACCATTGTCTTGGGATAGAGCCTATTTTAACGCTGATGGATGTTATGAAGATAAATCTAACTTTTTAGAGGGTCTTAAAAAAGAAATGAAAAAAGCGGGAACTCTTGATGATATGTGGAGAAAAGCAACACAAATGCCAAAATCACAGCAAGAAGCTTTAGCTAAACAAGAAAAAATGTTGCAAGATTCTTTGAAGCCTTCGGCAACAGATGAAGCATTGTTAAAATCATTAGCTACAACAGAGGAGAAAAAAGGACTTTCAATGGGTGCTAAAATTGGTATTGGAGTAGGTGCGGGAGTATTACTGCTTACAATTATAATTTTAGTTGTAAAATCAAGAAAAAAATAAAATTATGGCTTTAACAGAAAGAATATTTACCAAAACAATCACAAACACTACATTTGATGTAGTTGCTTCAATGGGATTCAACGCAATTTCATTGGTATTGGTTAGTGGTGCGGGGTCTTTTACGGGAACATTAAATGTAGGAACACCATCTACGGCTATTGATTTAGTTGTTGGAACACCCGTTACTATTTCAGCAAACGGACAATACCCATTAGATGAATTAACAATTACTGCAAGTGCGGGAGTAGTAAACTTTTTAGGAAGATGTTAAAAACAAAATTAAAATATGCTTTAGGTATTGCAACCATTGGGTTAACAGCTACAACAATAATTTGGGCTAGAAAGCAATACAAAAAGATGCTATCTAATAAAGTAGATATAAATTCTTTTGATATTACTGATTTAAGCTTAAACAAGATTGGTATTGAGGTATTTTTTAATTATTTTAATAATACAGACATAAAGATTACTCTTGTAAGTCAAAAATATGATATTTTCCTTGATAATAAATATGTTGCTTCATTAATAAATGATTCAACAAATGTTATTAAACCAAATACAACAAGTGTAATTGGTGTAAAAGGTGATTTTGATTTAATGAAAATCAGTAAAAACTTAAATATCAATCCTATCAAATTATTTCTTTTACCAAAAAATCAAAGAATTAGAATTGACATGAAATTAAAAGTTAAACTTTTATTTTTCAATGTAACTATTCCTTTTTCTTATGAGGATTCAGTAAAGAATTTAACGGGATTGAAATAATTCAGAAATTTTAGGTATTTTTGATGAAATAAAGGTATTTAAGTTTAAATAATTAAAAAAATAGGTATATGTTTGGAGCACTATTAGGAGGATTGATTGACAAAGAAAAAATTACACATGACACGATTCAAGAAACATTACAATCTGTTTCAGAAGAGTTGAATTGTAAATATAATGAGTTATTCATTATGATTAAACCCGTTAATGAAACTTTTACAATGAAGTTTTACATTTATAAACTTGTAAATGGTGCTCCTAAATTAATTAGAGAGATACCATTATCAGAAGTTTTAGGTGGAGAATAATTAACAAAAATATGGCAGAAGAAATAACATTATTAGAGAAACACATAAAAAAAACAACATTGACATCAAATTTTTTGTCAATGTTTATTGCATTAACAACAGCTTTAAGTGTAGGTTACGGTTTTTATTACAATACTAAAATGACCCTTGAAAATCACACAACTGATATTCAAGAAGTTCAGCAAGAAGTTAAAAAAATTGAAACCAATATGCAAGAAGTAGAGGTTTACAAAGGTGTTTCAGAAGTAGAAGTTAAAGAGTTAAAAGAAAACGTAAATAAAATAGAAAATAATTTATCCTTAATGGATGAGAAATTAGATAAAATTCTATTGAGAGTTAGATAATGGATGTACCAATTAAAAATATTAGAACTTTACTAACAATTTTTGATACAAATAATTATGTGTTGAACACAAGACCCTATGAACTAAATATAGTTGGTGTTCGTTCAAATTCAGTAATTCCTAATTCTTTTGATGATTTAATATATGTTTTTTGGAAAGACGCAAATGGTGATTGGGATGGAAAGTATTTTTCTGTAACAACAGATGCGGGTACTTTTTGGCTTAAATCTCCAATGAATAAATTGGGAACATCACTTTTAAAACAAGGTCAATATAAAGATGCTTACGCAGTTGGTTTACACAAAGGTCAATACAAGGCTTTGGTGCAAGTCAAACCCGTAACAGTTATTCTTGACTATAATAGAGATGCTATTCTTGATTTTAATAATGGAGAATCAAAAACGGGCTTATTTGGAATTAATATCCATCAAGCGGGTACTAGTTCAGAAGAAGTAGGCAAGTGGAGTGCGGGATGTCAAGTATTCCAAACTCAAAAAGATTTTAATGAGTTTATGAAACTTGTTGATAAAGACAGAAATTTATATGGAAATTCCTTTACATATACTCTGATTGACGAAAGAGCATACAATAGAGGTTTTCTGAAAAAAAGTTTATATTTTGTTTTAGGTGCAATTGGTGTTGTAGCTATTTATAGTGGATATAAAACTTATATAGGTAAAAAAATATTTTAAAAAATTAAATATATGAATCAAACATTTGGATTTTCGGGAGGTGGTGGAGGTGGAAGCACCCCAACAACTAGTATTATAGACTTAGATAGCGGAACGGGTTCATCAAGACGAGTTGACAACAACAATTGTGCAAGTGGTGATTATTCTACTGCATTAGGACAATGTAATACAGCAAGTAATATTTCTTCTACAATAAGTGGTGGAGCATTTAACACGGCAAGTGGTGAATGTGCAATGGTTGGTGGTGGAGCATTTAACACAGCAAGTAATTATTTTTCAACAATAGGTGGTGGTTATTTAAACACAGCTAGTGGCATTTCTTCTACAATAAGTGGCGGTCTTCTTAATACAGCTAGTGATTATGGTTCAATAGTAGGTGGAGGTCAATCTAACACAGCAAGTAGTTACTATTCTACAATTAGTGGTGGTTC
>Ga0207909_1000505_pt1 | contig 12844 bp, 9 predicted proteins | sample LakMenEpi05May10_FD_150672 | JGI IMG/M metagenome (GOLD analysis project Ga0207909, IMG submission 150672) | Freshwater microbial communities from Lake Mendota, WI - 05MAY2010 deep hole epilimnion (SPAdes) | ecosystem: Environmental > Aquatic > Freshwater > Lake > Epilimnion/Euphotic zone ...
TACGATCTCCATCTAATGCATATAAGAAGTATGGCATAATTGGAGTAACAACCCAGGTATCAACACCCATAGCACCAGCAAGGTGACTGACAGATGTACATGAACTAATCACCAGATCACATTCGGCAACTGCTTTACGAGTATCTTCCCATGTATTTAATGGAACTTTTCTAACCCAGAATGGACATTCATCTTCGCCCTCATCTCTTTGCAAGCTAATAAACTCTGCATTGATACCTCGAAGTGCTTCAAACATTAATTCAGATGGGAACTTTTTATGATGTTCATGCTCAAATTGTGGGTTACCTTGCCATCTCAACCCAATACGCATCTTTTTCCCTTTGATTGCAAATGGCTTTCTAATGTAAGGTGCGCCTGATAAGTCCTCAAGTTCTAACCCCAACGGAACAGCTGCAGACATACCTGCTACCCAGAAATCATGATATACTCCATAAATTGATTCGTGTTGTACTACAGCAGATACACCTTCAACATCTATAAACAAAGATGCCAACATGCCAGTACAACATACTATAACTTTACAACCTCGATCCGCAATAACTTTTGCATAACGAACTTGATGTATTTGATCTCCCAATCCACCTTCAAGGTATAACACTACGATACCTTTTGTTTTTCCATCCCACATAGGCATAGGTGTATCTGGTCTACTGTTTCCAAACACACCAACAATGCGACCACGATCCATTAGGCTATAACCTTTTTGGATTTCACCTTGACGCAAATAATACCAACCTCTGTTATAAGCTGCTCTATGGTTAAGTGGTTCGGCTGCTTCTATTTTTTGAGAAAGTCTCCAACCTTCATCAAAGTCTCCTCGGGTACTTGCTTCTAGTTGAAAATCAAGATCGTGTTTTTCTTGTACTGTTCTGGGAGTTTTTAACCAGAACTCACCCTGACAGAATGAGGGATAATGATGCTTTAATAATTCTCTTGGGTCTTGATTATGCTGACGCTGTAACACGGGCTTAATATCATGCATACCTGCATAACCGTGAATGTTCTCATCATCTTCTGATACTGTAGAACCATCGATGTTACCAAAGTCATAATCAAAATCTGGTAGACCCAAAAACTCGTGAATACGTTTTAATTCTTTCTTAGGATCTTTGAGTAAATCTTCATACTCAACAAACAGGAAATTTTCTGGGGCAAATTTGTAACCCTCTTGCAATGAAATATAAGCTGCTTTGAGGTGATCCATCAACTGACCTGAATAGATAAGTTGATCTAAGTCTGTGGGTTTTGCCACACGAACAAAAGATGCAGCACAATCAGGCACGGAACGAACCGTTGCAATAACTTTAGGTCTTCTTTCGAGAACCGCAGACATGGCTGCCATAATTTGTGGAATAGGCCATCCGCGAGATTTATCTATAACAACGGGTTTGTCTACATCTGAGTAAAACGCATCAATAGTGCCTCGCATTGTTGCCGCTAGCTTGGAGCGATCTGCATCGTTCTCATTTAATAACCCAGCACTATGCCAAGTATTTGCCAAGCCATCTAAGGCATGGACCAACCCAGATGTTGTACTAACATGGGTCATTGGATTTTGATTTAAAATGGCTGCCAGAACTGTAGAACCAGAGCGGGGAATGCCTGCAAGAAAATGTAGTTGTTTATTCATAAAATCACCTAATTATTGTGGTATATACTAATATTTTATCGGATTTAAGATATTTTGTCAATACTTATCCCACCATTCTCTCCAATTTATAAATGGATCCTTTTCGGTATCGAACTGCATATGTAGTGCAAGGCTTGGAATTGGAATAAGAAGAAAATGTCCTCGTGTTTTAAACAACTGATTGATTGAATCATCTTCCATTGTTGGAGTCACTTTACTTGTTCCCATTTTATAAAACAAATCCCATTCGTCTTTTATAATGCTAATGTGCGTCATAAAGCAACTCGAGGTTAGCACATTTGTTCTCCAATGTCTGCCCGAAGATTGTACTACGTATGAGGGAATTTGTGTATTTACCGGAATGTAATGATAGGGATCATTGAATGGGAAAATACTAACGGGCTTGTTTAATTTGGTGCTGGCATCTACCCAGGTGTTGACCATATCACGAATTGCGTTTATTTCATATAGGTAATCATCTTGAACAAAGTATACTAGGTCTTTACCAAATTGTTTGCCGTGTTCGTAACATCTAAGAATTGAGGGCATAATGCCTCTTGTTTCCAATTGCGTAATGTTATATGGTACATTGCATTTAGATGCAATACTTGTTAGTTTATCGAATGAAGCCTCATCCGAATGATCGTCAAATACTTGCAGGGAAATATCAACGTGCGGTAATAGATCAGATGCATAGTTAATCGATTCAACAAGACTTGTAACGCATCTGCGCATAATTTCAGCTTTGTCTGCACCGCAGTATCTTTGTTTTGTAGTATCTCTGCTTTTTACGGAATGTGTCTGTAATACTACTAATAGATTCAATTTATTCATTCTTTAATTACCTTCAATTTAAAAATCCATCATATTGTTTATCACCTGCTCCAATATTTAATTTCATAATATTTCTAATAATTTACTTTTCTATTAATCTAAACATCTGTACAATGCCACTATCAAATGAATGGAATAACCAAGGCCTGAAAAATACAGCTTGCCCCGGTTTCAACTGATGGTTAACCATTAGATCCCATTCAAATAAATTTCTATAATTGTGTTGGTATCCGTCTAATGCAGTTAATGCGCCGGATTTGTGTTCAAAGATGTTAAATGTGGATTGATCTATTGCAACTACAAGTAACCATTCCTTCAAAGAATCAAATCCTTCGAAGTGTATCAGTAATTCGGGGAATCGAAACACACCCGACTTTTCTCTATCAACTGTAACATCTTTACCAAGTACGGTTGAGAATAGTTTATCTGCGTCTGCAGGAATGTGATTGAAATTTAATATTTCTTTACCAAACTCAGTTGATTGAAAGTTTAAACCTCTAACCACATTATGTAAATTGGTTGCGCTTTCTATATTATAAAATTCATCAACCGTCATTGTTTTAATTAATGCCATACTAAAATATTTCCCTTTATAATTTAATTATATATTATTTATCATCCTAATCCTATACTATGGGTGTACCCAGTAGCTACAGTAAGCCAATTTGTTAATGAACCGACCTGGTTTGGCTCACTTCTATCACCAGTATCTCCGAGGCCAAGTTTACCTTGAAAGTTAGATCCCCAAGCCCACAATGTACCATCTGTTTTAGTTACGTGGCACTGAGTGTTAAAAGGTCCCGGCCCCATATTTGACCAATTTGTTAATGCACCAACTTGTACTGGACTAGATCTATCTGCAGTAGTACTTAAACCTAATTGACCCGATGCTCCTCTACCCCATGTCCACAATGTACCATTAGTTTTGATTGCTGCACAACTATTATACTGCGCACGAATTTTTGACCAGCCGTCTATACCACCAATTTGTTTTGGACTTGAATAATTTGTAGTATTGTTTAAACCTAAATTTCCATAACCATTATCTCCCCAGCTCCACATAGTAGTATCAGTTTTAATAGCTACACTGAAAACTCTACCTGCAGAACCACTTAACCAATTAGTGCCAGCACCAATCTGTGTTGGACTAGATCTATTTGTGGTATCATTTAACCCTAATCTTCCGTTTACGTTGGAACCCCAAGCCCACATGGTACCATCTGTTTTAATTGCTATGGAATGATTATCAGAGGAGGCAATACTTGACCAATTTGTATCAGTGCCGACTTGTTTTGGACTTGAGTAATACGTAGTATTTCCTAATCCCAGACTACCTCTATAATTTCTGCCCCATGCCCATAATTGTCCGGTTGTTGTTATAGCTAAGCCAAAATAGGAGCCAGCTGAAACTTTTGACCAATTTGAATTAGACCCCATCTGTACTGGACTTGATCTGTTTGAGCCATCACCTAACCCCAATGCCCCAAAAGTATTATCGCCCCATACCCACAAGGTACCATCTATTTTTATTGCTTGACTATGTGAGTATCCTGCAGATACAGCAGACCAATTAAAAGACCCAATTTGTTGAGGCGCGTAATAAGTAAAAGTATTGGTCAAACCTAGTTGACCACTGCCACCGTTCCCCCATGAATATATATTATATAATACCGGTGGTGGCGCGGGACTAGGCCAAATACCTATTCGTTTTGCCTGCATATGCTGATTGGTATTGAATATTCCAGAAGCAGATGAACTACTAACTGTTGGCGTCGCTGCTGATATTAATCCGCCATAATATCTTTTAACCATTTTAACTTATGTCCTCATAACTGCAAGTTACATGGAGAACATTTCCGGCATCCGCAGTTGCCCCCAAACTTGTATTTTCTTCCAAATAATATTGACTGGTTTTATCTATGACATTTAATGTACTGTTTCCGGGAACCGTTGCCCTACCTATAATATTAAATGCATTGCCGCCCAAGCTAGCTGCGGAATAGTAACTTATTGTCACATTAGCAGGGGTTGATGTGTAATTTGAAACGTTCAATACATTGATCTTTAAACATTTGCCGGAACTAGCAGCATTGTTTAATACCGAAGTTGCGGTTGTAGCTGTCAGGTTAGCACCTGTTGTTTTACCATTGATTATTGTTGCGCCGATTATGTTTGGTGCTGCCATGTTATCCTCCGAATATTAATGAATAGCCTACTGCTGCAGCTGCGCCTCCGCCTCCGCCCCCGCTACCAACAGTAGTCCAACCTGATGAAGTATATACAACCAACGCATTTGCGGTTGTGTTATAAACTGTATCGCCTTGTAATGCAGTTGCTAAAGCATTAGTATTAGAATAATTTGCAAATCTTAATGGTGTTGAAGCCTGCACTCTGCCGGTTGATATTGGCGATAAGAAAATATTACCGGATGTTGATATCGTCAAATCGCCAAATCCATTAATAATTCCTGCGGTATCACCAGAACTTAATGTTACAACAGACGAATTTGCACCGGTTGCAAGAATAATATTTCCGCCAGATGTAATATTAACATTGCCTGCGGAGAAAATTGTTCCGCCAGCTACACCAGTACCATTTGCATAGAATGCGTTTGCTATTACGTTTCCTGCAGATACATTGCCGGTATATGTTGGTAATGCCGCAATAATATTAGAGTAAACTCTTGCATTGGTGTAATATAAGTTATTTAATTCTGCAACATTGGCCGTTGTTAAATCAACTACATTGGCTTTTAAAGCTAAATTGGATTCTACTTGCGCATTAACTCTGGCATTGGTATAGTATAAATTACCACTTGAAGCCGCTTCTGCAACATTACCGGTAGTAAGAGTAATGCCAGTAACAGTTCCTCTGAATGTTATCGGACTGTTGACAAAAATGTTACCGCCAGCCAAATTCAAATTGCCTGTAGCACTTAATAATAAGTTACTAGATGTCGATAATTCTGCAGAGCCTGTACCTGTAGCAATAAATGTATTTGCAATTATGTTTCCGCTTGCAAGAACATTTGAAGCTGTTAAATTAATGGTATTATTTTGAGCAATAATGTTCAAATTACCTGTAGAATTTAATGTTCCAGATGTTGCTGAAGGTGAAATAACTGTGTTAGCAATTACGTTACCTGCACTAATGTTACCGGTATACGTTGTTAAGAATGCAGCAACATTGGCATTGCCAAATGATACGCCGGCTGATATACCGGTAACCGTTCCTCTGAATGTTATTGGACTGTTGACATAAATGTTGCCGCCTGCTAGATTCAAATTGCCGGTTGCGCTTAATAACAAATTGCTTGAAGTTGAAAGTTCTGCGGAACCTGTACCTGTAGCAGTGAATGTGTTAGCAACAATATTGCCAGATGCAAGAACAGTATTTGCAGTTAAATTAATTGTATCACCGGAAACAATGTTTAAATTGCCTGTAGAATTTAATGTTCCAGATGTTGCAAACGGTGAAATAACCGTGTTAGCAATTACATTGCCAGCATTAATATTGCCGGTGTATGTTGTCAGGAATGCGCCAACATTAGCATTACCATAAGTACTAATTGTGGGATTTGCTGCCAAATATGCAATAACATTTGATACTACTCTGGCATTAGTGTAGTAAAGATTTGAGCCTTCAGAAATACTTGAAGTAGATAATGATGCTAATGCACTAACTACATTAGAGTGAACTCTTGCATTTGTGTAGTATAGATTTGAACCTTCAGCAATACTAGAGGTCGTTAGAGTTAACCCTGTTATTCCACCTGTTAATACAAGATTACCATTAACAAAAATATTTGGAGCAGTTAAGTTTAAATTGCCAGCTGCACTTAATAATAAATTACTTGTGGATACTATTTCTCCTGAGCCTGCACCTGCTGATATAAAGTTATTTGCAACAATGTTGCCTGATACCAATACGTTAGGTGTGGTTAAATTAATTGTACCTACCGCAGTAATATTTAAATTGCCAGTAGATGTTAGGGTCGCTGATGTGGCCGTTGGAGAAACAAAGCTGTTAGCAATTACGTTTCCTGCACTAATGTTGCCGGTATATGTTGTTAAGAATGCACCAACATTGGCATTGCCAAATGATGAAGATGTTGTAGGAGCAGCCCAGAATAAATTGCCTGTGCCATTTGTTTGCAGTATATACCCGGTCACCCCATCGGTATGTGGCCATGCTTGCCCATCTAATATAATTCTGCCTGTGCCGTTCGCAACCAATTCTATGTTGGAATTTGAAGTAGTTGATATTGATAATACGCCAACATTGTCTATTATACCGCCGGTTAAAATTAAGTTACCTGCAGCAATGTTACCAGTGTATGTTGGCAATGCCGCTTCAATATTTGATAATACTCGAGCATTGGTATAGTATAAGTTTGAGCCTTCGGCAATACTTGATGTTGTTAGTGTTAATCCAGTTATTCCGCCTCTTAGTACTAAATTGCCGTTAACAAAAACATTCGATGATGTTAAGTTAAGATTGCCAGCTGCGCTTAATAACAAATTACTTGTAGATGCAACTTCGCCAGAACCAGATCCGGTTGATATAAAGTTGTTTGCAACAACATTACCCGATACCAACACGTTGGATGTGGTTAAATTAATTGTGCCTGACGCAGTAATATTCAAATTACCTGTTGATGTCAATGTTGCTGAAGTTGCGGTTGGCGATACAAAACTATTGGCAATTACATTGCCTGCACTAATGTTACCAGTATATGTTGTTAGGAAAGCCCCAACATTGGCATTACCAAATGTACTAGTTACAGGATTGGCCGCAAGGTAAGCAATAACATTTGATACTACTCTGGCATTGGTGTAGTATAGATTGTTCAATTCCGCAACATTGGCTGTGGTTAAATCAACTACATTGGCTTTTAAAGCTAAATTAGACTCAACTTGAGCATTAACTCTGGCATTGGTGTAGAATATGTTATTGCCAGATTCAATTACGTTAGCAGTATATAAATTCAACCAGGTTGTTGCAGAAATATTACCTGCACTAATTAAATTCGCACCCGTAAATGAACCACCGGAGCCGCTGCCTGTGATAATGTTATTGGCAACAATATTGCCCGATGCAATAATATTCGGAGATGTTAAATTAATTGTACCTGCCGCAGTAATATTCAAATTACCTGTTGATGTTATGGTTGCAGCAGTTGCGGTAGGCGAAAGAATTGTATTGGCAATTACATTGCCTGCACTAATATTACCGGTGTACGTTGTTAGGAACGCACCAACATTGGCGTTACCATATGTACTAATTGCGGGATTTGCTGCCAAATATGCAATAACATTTGAAACAACTCTGGCATTGGTGTAGTAAAGGTTATTTAACTCTACTACATTTGCAGTAGTTAAATCAACTACATTGGCTTTTAATCTTAAATTAGACTCAACTTGAGCATTAACTCTGGCATTGGTATAGAATAGATTGTTTGTACCTTCAGTAATACCATTTGTATTACCTGAGAATGATGATGCGCCAACCCCTGTTAGAGAAGAACCATCACCAAAGAATTTTGTTGCGATTACATTACCAGATGCAATAACATTGCCGGAATTTAATGTAATATTTCCAGTGCCCGTGATATTAACATTACCTGTAGAAGATAATGTAGCAGAGCCTGTACCTACTGATATAAATGTATTTGCAATTAAATTGCCGCTTGCAATAACATTTGTGGAATTGATATTGACTGCGCCTGCGGCAGTCATCGTAATGTTTCCAGTAGATGTAATCAACCCAGCAGATGCGCTTGCTGATACAAATCCATTTGCTATTACATTGCCAGTAACATTTAGATTGCCTGTGATATTGTTAACATTGACTGAAACGCCAGTCAAATTAGCAGAGATTTGACCATTAGCAGCAATAATAATGTTATTACCCTGTAATGACGGCATTAATGCTATAACATTGGATGCTACTCTGGCATTTGTATAGTATAAATTATTACCTTCTGCAATATTAGAAGTGGATAAATCAGATACATTGGCCTTTGCAGCCAATAATGATACCACATTGGCAAAAACTCTTGCATTGGTAAAATAAAGATTACTTGCAGACTCTGTTACGTTTGCAGTAAAAATTCCAGAATAACTATTTGCTGTTAAGGGTCCGTTAACAACAATACTTGATCCAGTTAAAGTAACGACGCCGGTGGCGGATATTGATACGTTGCCTGTGGATGATAATAATCCAGAGCCTGGGCCGGTTGATATGAAAGTGTTGGCAATTACATTGCCGCTTGCGATAACATTTGTAGAGTTGATATTGACTGCACCCGCAGCAGTCATGGTGATATTGCCAGAGGATGAAATTAAGCCCGCAGAAGCACTTGTGGAAACGAAACCATTGGCAATTACATTGCCGCTAACATTCAAGTTGCCAGTAACAGAAGAAACACTTACCGCAGCTAGGTTTGCTGAAATACGACCATTTGCTGCAATAGAGATATTATCGCCGGCAACAAGAGCGCCGATTGCTCTTGCGTTACTGAAATATACATTGCCAGAACTTGTGTTTCCCGATTCAATAACATTTCCGGTAAATATACTTTGGAAGGAAACATTGCCGGTGTTGGCACCCAGCAATTGGCCGTTACTTCCTCCATTTCCACTGATTAAACTTACATCTATTTTGCGAGCCATCTCTTGACCTTTTTATTGTTATCTACTATATTTATTGCCAACGATTATTCTACTTATCCGATTGCCATGGCGTTATAAAAGCCTGCAGAAACTTTTTGCCAATTAGTTAAAGCACCAATTTGCACTGGACTAGATCTATTTGTAGTATTACCTTGACCTAATTGACCGTAGCTATTACTACCCCATGACCACAGTGTACCATCTGTTTTAATGGTCATGCTGGAATAACCACCTGCAGCAATACTTAACCATGTGGTTAAAGCACCAATCTGTACTGGACTTGATCTATTTGTAGTATCACCTAGACCAAGTTCACCTTTGGTATTTCTACCCCAAGACCATAATGTCCCATCTGTTTTAATGGCTAAATTGTGTCCATAACCTCCCCCGGCAATACTTAACCATGTGGTTAAAGCACCAATCTGTACTGGACTAGATTGATTTGTAGTATTACCTATACCTAATTGACCAGCGGCATTGCTACCCCATGACCACATGGTACCATCTGTTTTAATTGCCAAGTTATGATGATACCCCCCAGAAATACTTGACCAAGTAGTCAATGCGCCAACCTGTACTGGACTAGATCTATTTGTGGTATCTCCTATACCTAAATACCCTAAATGATTGCGACCCCATGCCCACATCGTACCATCTGTTTTAATTGCTAAGTTGTGTCTATAACCTGTAGAAATTTTTGACCAAGTAGTCAATGCGCCAACCTGTACTGGACTAGATCTATTTGTAGTAGTGGTGTCACCCAAAATACCATAAGCATTGTTACCCCATGTCCACATGGTACCATCTGTTTTAATGGCCATGGTATGTTGACCACCTGTATTAACATTTGACCAAGTAGTTAACGCGCCAACTTGTTTTGGACTTGAATAATCTGTAGTATTGCCCAAACCCAATCGTGCATACCCATTCCATCCCCATGTCCACATGGTGCCATCTGTCTTAACAGATGCGCCGTGAAACCCCCCTGTAGCAATATTTGACCAATTAGTCAATGATCCAATTTGTTTTGGACTTGAATATGATGTAGTATTATTTAATCCTAATCCACCAAAGATGTTCCATCCCCAAGACCATAAGTAAAATTCTGGTATAGTAGGTGGAGGCGGATCTCCGGCAATTATAATATTAACACTTACTTTTTGTCTTGCAACGGTACGAAAATTGTTCGCAGATGCAGAAAACTTTTGTGTAGTACTAACTTTTGCAGCACTATACTTCCGTAAGGTCATTAGGTAACCTCAGTGCCGAACAGATTAAAACTAATATTTGTGGTATTTGCATATACTGTTACAACGTCTGTGGCAGCCAATGTTACACCTATTGTTAGCGATATTGAATCCAAAGCAGGAACGGTTGCATCAAAGGCAATATAATGTTTGTTTGCCAGCGTTTCACCTGCAGGTCTTACTGCAATGCGATATGCTGCTGCACTGGCATTTTGATTACAAACTGATATTGTAGAAGTAACTGCACTTGTGCCCGACGGAACAGTATACAGTGTATTTGCTGTACCTGCTGAAGGACTGATCTGTCCCAATACTTTATATGTTATCGCCATTTTTATCTCTTATTCTGTTGTAACAACTTCTACCCAATTTTGAACTTCTTCGTTCCATGCATAAATTTTATCGTCATCTGGTTTTGCTATAGGTGCTTCCCATAAGCAAGTGTTTTCATTTAATACCCAAGAATTAAATGGTGTTGGTGGTATAAATGCATCTCTTGTTGCATCATACCTATAACCAATACCAGCATAATTTTTGCGTAATGGAGTACCGCCAAATTGATGAACACCGCCAATTGTGTTATATGATGTTTGAAACCAGCTTGCGGGATCGCCAAATAAACCAGTATCAATTACATCTTGCTCGACAACGATAACTTGTGTTACGATGCCGTCTTCTACTTTTGCGAAATGACTCATTATATTATCTCCTGAATTTTTAATATTTATTAGAAAGTTATTGAGCCGGATGAGGTAAATTGATATACTCTATATCCACCTGATACTATTACGTTAGGTGAACCGGTTGTAGCTGTTGCTGCAGCGTATGTATCTGCGTAACGAATGATTACTATGCCAGAGCCTCCAGCGCCTCCATTATTATTGCCACCACCGCCACCTCCGCCAGTGTTTGGTGTTCCAGCTATACCGTTACTACCGTTACCTTCACGAGTAGTAGCACCATTGCCACCACCACCAACTCCGCCTGTACCAGCTGGTCCGGTTCCAATTGAACCATACGCTCCACCACCACCTCCACTGTAATATGTTGCTGTCCCGGATATAGAACTTAATAGTCCGGCACCACCGTTACCTGATCCCGTTTGTCCACTTGCACCCACTGCTCCGGCTCCACCACCTCCACCACCAATCGCATCACTTCTGTCATATCCGCCGCCGCCGTTATTACCTTGACTAGGACTAGTGCTTGGAGTATTTCCGGCTCCACCGCCAACTCCCTGATCGCCACCTGCTCCACCCCCGCCGGAACCTCCGGCTGCTCCGCCAGCACCATTATTCCAACCACCACGGCCGCCGCCTGCAGAAGTAATTGTACTGAATACAGAAGACGATCCACTAGTAGGTGTTGTTCCACCATTTCCACCTGCTCCTACAGTAACTGTTAATTCTACACCTGAGGTTACAGAGAATCCAGTATCAGTTCTATATCCGCCGGCACCTCCACCTCCACCTCCCTTAATTGCGCCGCCACCTCCGCCGCCACCAGCAACTACTAGATATTCTACCTCGGAAGGAGGTATAGGAGTAGGAGGCGGAGTAATTGTTAGGGCTACCCCTGATCCGATTGAGATACCATTGAATGAAATTGCCATTTTTATTCTTCTTTTATTCTTCAATGATTGCCAGGCTGTGAAAACCACCTGCATCAATACTTGACCAAGTAGTTAAAGCGCCAACTTGTACTGGACTAGATTTATGTACAGTAGTGCCGTCGCCTAGTTGTTTATAACCATTATTGCCCCATGTCCACAAGGTACCATTTGTTTTAATAGCCATGCTGTGTAGACTACTTGTAGCAACATTTGACCATGTAGTTAAAGCCCCAATCTGCACAGGACTAGATCTATTTGTAGTATCACCTAAGCCCAATGCCGCGAAGTAGTTACTACCCCATGTCCACAAGGTACCATCTGTTTTAACTGTCAGAGCGTGAGAGTTATAAACACTGAGCTTTGACCAATTAGTTAATGCGCCAACTTGTTTCGGGCTTGAATAGTTTGTAGTATTACCTAACCCCAATTTGCCACTAGACCCTTGGCCCCATGCCCACAGGGTACCATCAGTTTTAATGGCTATGCTATAACTCCCACCCCCGTCATTCGTTGACCAATTAGTTAATGCGCCAACTTGTTTCGGGCTAGAATAACTTGTGGTATTACCTAGACCAAGTTGCGCACTGAAATTTTGTCCCCATACCCATAGTGTACCATCAGTTTTAACTGCAAGGCTGTGAAAGTAACCAGTAGCAACATTTGACCAATTAGTTAATGATCCAACTTGTACTGGGCTAGATATACTTGTGGTATTGCCTAAACCAAGTTCACCTTCGCCATTGCTGCCCCACGACCACATGGTACCATCTGTTTTTACGGCCATGTTGTGACTATAAGCTGCTGAAACATTTAACCAAGTAGTTAA
>Ga0207909_1000508_pt1 | contig 12715 bp, 10 predicted proteins | sample LakMenEpi05May10_FD_150672 | JGI IMG/M metagenome (GOLD analysis project Ga0207909, IMG submission 150672) | Freshwater microbial communities from Lake Mendota, WI - 05MAY2010 deep hole epilimnion (SPAdes) | ecosystem: Environmental > Aquatic > Freshwater > Lake > Epilimnion/Euphotic zone ...
CGGGCTGGCGTCGGCAGCGTAAGGTCGGCGGCCTGATCGCCGGCGGGCGTTTCCGGGTACGACCCGATTTCGTGTTCGCGGCGCGGCGGCTGGCGATCTTCGTCGATGGCTGCTTCTGGCATGGCTGCCCCCGGCACGGGACGCGGCCGAAGGGGCGCGCCGCCTTCTGGCGGCGGAAGTTCGTCGCCAGCCGGGCCCGCGACCGGCGCAACACCCGTCAGCTGCGGGCCGCCGGTTGGCGCGTGCTACGGCTGTGGGAGCATGAGCGGCGGGCCGCCTTCCGGCCGGCGCTCCTCCGTAAACTTCGCCGCTTCACGTCCGCTCCCGCCAACAAAAAACCCGGCCAGTCGGCCGGGTTTTCGGGGCGAAACCGCGGGGCGGCTCAGCGCGCGCGGTAGTTCGGAGAAGGGTTGTCGAACCCCTTCATGTCAGCCTTGAGGCGGGCGGTTTCCTCCTCGAGCGCGGCGAGCTTGGTCGTCGCTTCGGTCAGCTTGCCGTTGGCGTCGCGCAGGGCGAGGGAAGCCTGTGCAAGGTCGCCTTCGGCCTTCTTGGCCTTGGCCAAGGCTTCGCGCAGGTCGGAACCGTCGCGGAGCTTGGCGATCTCGGCGTTCACCTCGTTGAGGCGGGCGGCGGCTTCAGAGCGGGCCTTCTCGAGTTCGGCGATCTTGGTGGCGCCGGCCTTCAGGTCGGCCAGGGCTTGGGCCAGGTCATCGCTGGTCTTCTTCGTGCTGTCGACGGTGGCCTTGGCGGCGTCCTTGGCGGCGGCTTCGCCGGCGAGGGCGGCCTTGGCGCGGACTTCCGCCTCGAAGGTCTTGCGTTCGGCGGCGGCGACCTTGGCGCCGGAGGCGCGGATGGCGGCGAGGGAATCCTCCTTGGCCTTGACGACTTCCTGTTTGGCCAGGTCGGCGTCGTTGAAGGTCACGATCGTGACGCCGGCGAGGGCGGCGGCCACGAGGCTCAGGATGGTGGTGGTGGGATTCATGATTTTCGCCAGACTTTGGCCGAAAACCCCCGGGGGTCAAGCGCCTACGGGCTTCAGGAAAGGCGGTTCTTGTAGTCCGCGTAACCGAAGCGGCGGATCACTTCCGTCCGCCCGGTCGCCGGGTCGAAGCTGGCGATGGCGGGCAGAGGCACGCCGTTGAAGGTCGTGTTCTTGACGAAGGTATAATGGGACATGTCCAGGAACACGAGGCGCTGTCCGACCTGGAGGGGGGCGGCGAAGGAGTAGTCCCCGATCACGTCGCCCGCGAGGCAGGTGGCGCTACCAAGGCGGTAGGTGTGGGGCAGTTTGCCGGGTAGGTCCGCCCCGACGATGTCGGCCCGGTAAGGCATCTCCAAGGTGTCGGGCATGTGACAGGTCGCGGAGAGGTCGAGGATGGCGATGTCCACCCCGTTGTGGACCAGGTCGAGCACCGTGCCGACCAGCACGCCGGTGCCGATGCCGATGGCCTCGCCGGGTTCGAGGTAGACCTGGAGGTGCTCGCCCCAGCGCTGGCGGAAGCCCGTGATGATGCGGACGAGACGGTCGAGGTCATAGCCCGGACGGGTGATGTGGTGACCGCCGCCGAAGTTCACCCACTTCATCTGCGGGAGGAACTCGCCGAACTTCGCCTCGAAGGCCGCGACCGTCCGCTCGAGGACATCCGCGCCCTGCTGGCACATCGTGTGGAAGTGCAGGCCCTCGAGTCCGTCGAGGTCGGCCGGATCCTTGATCTCGGAACGGAGCGTGCCGAGGCGCGAGCCGGCCGCGCAGGGATTGTAGAGCTCGACGTCGACCTCGGCGTGCTCGGGGTTGACGCGCAGGCCGAAGGAGATTTTGCGCCCAGCGTCTCGGGCCGCGGCCCGGTGGCGCTTCCACTGCGAGGGTGAGTTGAAGGAGATGTGATCGGCGATGCGGAGCAGGTGCGCGAACTCCTCGTCCTTGAAGGCCGGCGAATACGCGTGCACCTCGCCGCCGAACTCCTCGCGGCCGAGCAGGGCCTCGTGCAGGCCCGAGGACGTGGTCCCCACGAGGTACTTCGAGACGAGCTTCGCCTCGCTGAACTGGGCGAAGCCCTTGAGCGCCAGGAGGACCTTGGCGCCCGAGCGGTCCATCACCGAGCGCAGGATGCGGAGGTTCTGTTCCAGCAGGCCGCGGTGCAGCACGTGGCAGGGGCTCGGGACCTGGGAAAGGTCGACCTTCGCGAAGGCATCGGTGAGGGCGTCGGACACGGGGGAAAAGTTGGCGGGCGCGGGACGGGGCGCAAATGAAAAGCCCGCCGGGTGGCGGGCTTCGTCGGGGGCCGGTCAGACGGCCAGTTCCTTCACGTGCCAGGGCAGGCCGCGCTTGTTCAGCTCGGCCATGAACGGGTCCGGATTCATCTCCTCCATGTTCCAGACGCCCGGGCGGGTCCACTGGCCCGAGGCGATCATCGCGCCGCCGATCGCCGCAGGGACGCCGGTGGTGTAGCTGATGGCCTGGGACTTCACCTCGGCGTAGCACTCCTGGTGGTCGCAGATGTTGTGGATGAAGACCTTGCGGGGCTTGCCGTCCTTGACGCCGGTGATCTCGCAGCCGATGCAGGTCTTGCCCTTGGTGCGCGGGCCCAGCGACGCGGGGTCGGGGAGCAGCGCCTTGAGGAACTGGATCGGGACGATCTTGTGACCCTGGAACTCGATCGGGTCGATGCGGGTCATGCCGACGTTCTCGAGCACGCGCAGGTGCGTCAGGTAGTTCTGCGAGAAGGTCATGAAGAAGCGGATGCGCTTCAGGCCCTTGATGTTGATCGCCAGGGACTCGAGCTCCTCATGGAAGAGCAGGTAGCTGTCTTTGGGGCCGATGCCGGGGTAATCGTACACCCATTTCAGGGACAGCGGGTCGGTCTCCTTCCACTCGCCCTGTTCCCAGTAGCGGCCGCGCTGCGTGATCTCGCGGATGTTGATCTCCGGGTTGAAGTTCGTGGCGAACGGGTAGCCATGGTCGCCTGCGTTGGCGTCCATGATGTCGATCGTTTCGATGGTATCGAAGAGGTGCTTCTGGGCGTACGCGCAGAAGACGTTGGTCACGCCGGGGTCGAAGCCGGAGCCGAGGAGGGCGGTGAGGCCGGCCTTCTGGAAGCGCTCGCGGTAGGCCCACTGCCAGGAGTACTCGAACTTCGCGAGGTGCGGCGGCTCGTAGTTGGCGGTGTCGACGTAGTGGATGCCGGCGTGGAGGCAGGCGTCCATCAGGGGTAGGTCCTGGTAGGGCAGGGCGACGTTGATCAGTAGGTCGGCGCCGAAGGACTTGATGAGCGCGACGGTGGCCTTGACGTCGTCGGCGTCGACGGCGGCGGTGCGGAGCGTGCGCCCGGTCGCCTGCTTCACGTCGGCGGCGATGGCCTTGCACTTGTTCTCGTTGCGCGAGGCCAGCATGATCTCCGAGAAATACTCGGTCAGCATGGCGCACTTGTGGGCGACGACGTTGCCCACGCCGCCCGCGCCGATGATCAGGACTTTTTTGCTCATAGGGTGAGGTTGATTTCTGTCCACAAGGGGGGAGGGGGGAAGCAAAAAGGATGCACAGGTCGGCCCCGTCCGGGTGACGTTCCAGCGACAGGGCTTCTCCGGCCGCCGGAGCGGCCTTCAAAGGCGTCCTTTTGGCTGGCGGGATGGACGGGACTCGAACCCGCGACCTCCTACGTGACAGGCAGGCGCTCTAACCAACTGAGCTACCACCCCGGACAGCCAAAAGGAAGGTGAACAAAGGTCCCCGCCCCCCCGCCTGTCAAACGGAAAACCCGCGAATCAGGAGCGGACCTGGCCTTGGCCCGTGATTTCGAACTTCCAGGTGGTCAATTCGCGGATTCCCATGGGGCCGCGGGCGTGGAGCCGGTCGGTCGAGATACCCACCTCGGCCCCGAAGCCGAACTCTCCGCCGTCGGTGAACCGGGTGCTGGCGTTCCAATAGACGCAAGCGCTGTCCACCTGGGCCAGGAAGGATCGGGCGGCTGCCTCGTCCTCGGTCAGGATGGCGTCGGAGTGGTGCGAACCGCAGGTCTCGATGTGGTCGACGGCCTCGGCGAGGTCGGCCACCACCTTCACGTTAAGGATCAGGGCGAGGTGCTCCGTCCGGAAGTCGGCCTCGGTGGCGGCGCGGGCGCCGGGCATGAGGACGAGAGCGCGGGCATCCGCGCGGACCTCGGTCTGCCGCGCCGCGAGGGCGGCGGCCAGGCCGGGCAGGAAGGTCGGCGCGATCGCGGCGTCGACGAGGACGGTCTCGGCCGCGTTGCAGGCGCTGGGGCGCTGGCACTTGGCGTTGACGATGATCGGCAGCGCCTTGGCCAGGTCGGCGCGTGCGTGCACGTAGACATGGCAGATGCCCGCGTCGTGCTTGATGACCGGGACTTTGGCGGAGTTGACGACGGCCTCGATCAGACCGGGGCCGCCGCGCGGCACGATGATGTCGACGATGCCCCGGAGGGAGCCGAGGGCCGGCACGGCCTCGCGGTCCGTGAAGGGCAGCAGCGTCACCGCCTCGGCGGGCAGGCCGGCGGCGCGGAGGCCGGCGCCGAAAGCGCGGGCGAGGGCGAGGTTGGTGCGGAGCGCCTCGCTGCCGCCGCGGAGCACGCAGCCGTTGCCGGACTTGAGGCAGAGCGCGGCCGCGTCGACCGTGACGTTGGGGCGCGACTCGAAGATGATGGCGACGAGCCCGATGGGCACGCGGCGGCGGACGATCCGCAGGCCGTTCGGGCGGGTCCAATCCTCGGTGACCTCGCCGACCGGGTCGGGTAGCTTGGCCACGTCCTCGCAGGCGACGGCGATGGCCTCGAGCCGGGTCGGGTCGAGGCGCAGGCGGTCGACCATGGCCTCGGCCAAGCCTTTGGCGCGGGCTAGGCCGAGGTCCTCGGCGTTGGCCGCGAGGATCGCGGGCTCGTCGGCGCGCAGGGCGGCGGCGGCGGCGCGCAGGGCCTGGTCGCGGACCGCGGTGGGGGCGAGCGCCAGGGCGCGGGAGGCCTTCTTCGCCGCCAAGGCGAGGGCGGTCACGCGCGCGAGCAGGTCGCTCATCGCAGGGAGAAGCGGGTGCCGAGCTTCTTGCCGGCGGCGAGTTCGAGTAGCACCTTCGGCCGGCGACCGTGGGCGATGATCGTGTCGACGCCGCCTTCGGCGGCGATCTCCGCCGCCTGCAGCTTGGTCACCATGCCGCCGACGTTACGCTCGGAGCCGGCTCCGCCCGCGAGGCCGCGGATGCCGTCGTCGAGCTTGGTCACCTTCGGGATGCGGTCGCCCGTGCCGTCGGACTTGGTCATGAGGCCGTCGACGCCCGAGAGGATCACCAGGAGGTCCGCGCCCACCAGCGCCGCGACGTGCGCGGAGAGCCGGTCGTTGTCGCCCACCCGGAGCTCCTCGTCGGCGATGGCGTCGTTCTCGTTGATGATCGGCACGAAGCGCTTGCGCTTGAGCAGGAGGTCGAGGGTCGCGCGGGCGTTGCGTGTGCAGGCGCGGCTGTCGAGGTCCCAGTAGGTCAGGAGCATCTGCGAGCCCAGGAGGCCGTGGCGGGCGAAGTGGCGGCCGTAGGCCGACATCAGCTCGGGCTGGCCGACGGTGGCGCAGGCCTGCAGCTCGCGGGCGTCCTTCGGGCGCTTCTCCAGGCCCATGGCGGTCATGCCGGCGGCGACGGCCCCGGAGGAGACGATGACCACCTCGATGCCGCGCTTCATGAGGCCGGCGACCTGGTCGGCGATGCGGCCGATCTGGACGCGGTCGACCTTGCCGTCCGGGCGCGTGAGGAGACCGGAACCCAGCTTGATGACCCAGCGTTTCGACATGAGTGGAAAGGGGGGAACTTAGCGGAGGGAGTCCGCTGTTGTCCAGCGTCAGAGTTAGGCTGGGCGACCGGGCGGGTGCAGGCCGACGGCCAGCCACCCTTTCTCGGTCAGGACGCGCCCCTGCGGGGTGCGGGTCACGTAGCCTTCCTGCACGAGGAACGGCTCATGGACCTCCTCCAGCGTGTGGGCGTCCTCCCCGATGGCGGCGCCGATGCTGCCGAGTCCGACGGGCCCGCCCGCGTGCTTCTCGGCCATCGCCCGGAGGAAGCGGTGGTCCATGTCATCGAGCCCGTGCCGGTCAATCTCGAGGAGCTCGAGGGCCGCGGCGACGACGGCGCGGTCCGCCTTGCCGTCGGCGCGTTCGAGTGCGTAGTCGCGGGTGAAGCGGAGCAGGTTGTTGACGATGCGGGGCGTCCCGCGGGCGCGGTGGGCGACCTCCGCGGCGCCGCCGGCGTCGAGGTCCAGGCCGAGGAGCCCGGCGTTGCGCCCGACGATGCTCAGCAGCTGTTCGCGCGTGTAGTAGTCGAGGCGCGTCTGGAGGGTGAAGCGGCTGCGCAGCGGCGCGGTGAGCAGGCCGGTGCGCGTGGTCGCGCCGACCAGCGTGAACTTCGGTAGGTCCAGCCGGACGGAGCGCGCGTTCGGCCCCTGGTCGATCATGATGTCGATGCGGAAGTCCTCCATCGCGGAGTACAGGAACTCCTCGACCGTCTTCGGGATGCGGTGGATCTCGTCGATGAACAGGAGCTCGCCCTCCTGCAGGCTGGTCAGCAGGCCGGCGAGGTCGGAGGCCTTTTCGACCACCGGACCCGAGGTGACGCGGATAGGCCGGCCCATCTCCTCGGCGAGGATCATGGCCAGCGTCGTCTTGCCGAGGCCGGGCGGACCGTGGAGCAGGATGTGGTCCAGGGTGCGGCCTTCGCGGCGCGCCGCGCCGATCATCACGCGCAGGCGTTCGACCGTGCGCGGCTGGCCCACGAAGTCGTCGAGCCGCGGCGGACGCAGGCCGGCGTCGAGCGCGCGGTCCGTCCGGGCCACGCCGTCCTTGCCTCCGCTCGGCGGGGTCGGTTCATCGGCGGGTCGCTGGGCTCGGGCCATGCGCCCACCGTGCGGAGTCGGCGGGCCTTGGCAACCTTCAGTCCTCGGCGAACCCCTTCGGCAGATCGGCGGCCGGTCGGCGCGCGACGTCGGCGCCGAGGGCCCGCAGGCGCTCCTCGAAGCGTTCGTACCCGCGGTCGAGGTGGTAGAGCCGCTGGACCCAGGTCTCGCCCTGGGCGGCGAGCGCGGCGAGGATCAGGGCGGCCGAGGCGCGCAGGTCGGAGGCCATCACGGGCGCGCCGGAGAGCGGCTTGCCGCCCTGGACGGTGGCGACCGCGCCTTCGACGGCGATGTCGGCGCCCATGCGCTGCAGCTCCGCGGCATGCATGAAGCGGGCCGGATAGACCTTCTCGGTGAAGGTGCTGCGGGCCGGCACGAGCAGCTGCAGCGCCATGAATTGGGCCTGCAGGTCGGTCGGGAAACCGGGGTGCGGCGCGGTCACGATATCGACCGGCCTGGTCGGGCGGCCGTGGGCCCGGATGAAATCTGGGCCGGTCTCGACGGCGACGCCCGCCTCGCGGAGCTTGCCGAGGAAGGCCTCGAGGTGCGCGGGCTCGGCGCCCTGGACGGTGACGTCGCCGCCGGTGATGGCGCCAGCGACGAGGTAGGTGCCGACCTCGATGCGGTCGGGAATGATGACGTGGTCGCAGCCGCGGAGGCGCGCGACGCCTTCGACGACGATCGTGGAGGTGCCCTGGCCCGAGATGCGGGCGCCCATCTTGGTGAGCAATGCGCAGAGGTCGACGACCTCGGGTTCGCGGGCGGCGGTGAGGATCCGGGTGACGCCGGGCGTGAGCGTCGCAGCCATCACGAGGTTGGCGGTGCCCAGCACGGTGCTGCCCATCGGGCCGCCCATGTCGACGTCGGCGCCGCCGGCGGCCGCGGCGTCGACGCGCACGAGGCCGCCCTCGGAGGTCACCGCGCAGCCGAGCGCCTCGAGCCCGCGCAGGTGGAGGTCGATCGGGCGCGGCCCGATGACGCAGCCGCCGGGAATCGCCATCTCGGCCCGCCGCAGCCGGCCGACGAGCGCGCCGAGCAGGCAGACGGAAGCGCGCATCTTGCGGACGAGGTCGTAGGGCGTCCGGTGGGTGAGCGCGGCCGCACGGATCACCCAGGTGCCCGGCGCGGGCTGCGCGACCTCGGCGCCTTGGTGGCGGAGGATCTCCGCCATGAAGCGGACGTCGCTGAGGTCGGGCACGCCGCGCAGCGTGACGACCTCCTCCGTGAGCAGCGCGGCGGCGAGGATCGGCAACGCGGCGTTCTTCGCGCCCGCGGCGCGGACGACGCCCCGCAGGACCCGGCCGCCGTGGATGTGCGCGACTTCCAGCATGTCCGGAAAAGAAGCGGGGGCGCCGGTCGGCGCCCCCGTCTGGTTCAGCCTTCGCGCGGGCCGTTGCGATCGCCGCGGGGGCCGCGGTCGCCGCCGCGTCCGCCACGGTCGCCGCCGCGTCCGCCACGGTCGCCACCCCGGTCGCCACCGCGTCCGCCGCGGAAGTCGCCGCGGCCACGTCCGCCGCGCTGACCACGGTCGCCGCGGTCATGGCGTTCGCCGCGGTGTTCGCCGCGGGGCGAGTGGGCGGGGCGTTCCGCCGGCACGAAGACGGCCTTGTCGGGGATGCCGAAAAGGGAGGCGAGCTTGCGCTTCACCGTCGCCCAGAAGCCGATGGGGGCCTGGACGGGGATCACGACGGGCTCGATCTGGATGCGCGGGCGTTCCTCGCGGCGCGGGCGATCCTCGCGACGGGGGCGGTCGCCTTCCGGCGCGCCTTCCTGACGGGGTTCGCGCGGTTCGCGGCGTTCGCGGGGCTCGCGACGCGGGCGACCTTCGAAGGCGCTGCCGTCCGCGGGGATGCCGGGCTGGCGGCCTTCGGGCGCCGGGGCGCCTTCGGCCTGCTCCGGACGGGGCTCGCGCGGTTCGCGGCGTTCGCGGGGCTCGCGACGTTCGCGCGGTTCGCGCGGTTCGCGGTGCGAGGTGCTCGGCTGCTTAGCGCGGTCGCCGGAAAGCGATTCGGTGAGCTCGGCCGGATTCTCGACGACGCCGATGGCGGGGCGGGAGGCCTGGCCGGGAGCGGTCGGGGCGCCGCCACGGGGCGTGCCACGGCGACCGAACTGCTTCGGCGGCAGGATCGTGCCGGGGGCGGCGGCGGGTTCGTTGGTGGCACCGATGACGGACAGGGGAGGAAGTTCCGCGTGGGCGGACTCCAGCTTGGCTTCACGGATGCTCGGGGTGGGGGTGCGGACTTCGTTGGTGACAGCGTCTGCGGCGGTCTGGTGGGAGGAGGTAAGCTCCTGGCCCGGGTTTTCTTCTTGGCTCATGTTTCTGTGGTTGGGGCGGCCTTCGTTTGGGCCGACCGGTGGATGCGGCGCCTCCGGAGTGGGGGCGTGCCGCGGTGGTTCGGGCTCTTTAGGAATGGAGGACGATCCTCCAAGGGCACCGAGGGACCCCGGGTCGGGGACCCGGGGAAGGTTGTGAATAAGTCGATACGTCCCGCTTAACAACAAGAAACCACCTCACCGGGCCTCTTCGGTGAACCTTTGTTCACGAATGAGCATGATTTTCACCGTTCCCGGGTAGGAAAGCTTCTCCTCGACGCTCAGGCGGATTCGGCGGGTCAGTTCGGCGGCGGCGGTCTCATCCACCTTGCCCGGGTCGACGATGACCCGGAGTTCGCGCCCGGACTGGAAGGCGAACGCCTCCTGCACGCCGTCGAAGGAGCGGGCGATCTCCTCCAGTCCGCGGGCGCGCTGCACGAAGCTTTCGAGGGTCGAGGCGCGGGCGCCGGGACGGGAGCCCGAGGCGCCGTCCGCGATGATGACCAGGGGGGCGTAGAGGCTCTCGGCTTCCACCTCGCGGTGGTGGGCGGCGACGGCGTTCACGACGCGCGGGTCCTCGCCCAGCCGCCGGAGGAGCGCGGCCCCCGCGAGCGCGTGGCTACTGCCGGCCTCGGCTTCGATGGCCTTGCCGAGGTCGTGCAGCAGACCGGCCCGTTTCGCCGGGATCGGGTCGATGCCGATCTCCGCGGCGAGCATCGCGCACAGCTGCGCGACCTCGACGGAGTGGGCGAGGGTATTCTGGTTGGCGGAAAGGCGGAAATGCAGGCGCCCGAGCAATTCCTCAACAGCCTCGTCCATCGGCGGCAGCCCGAGCCCGCGCACCGCGTCGCGGCCCAGCCGGCGGGCCTGCTTCACCACCTCGTCGGCGGCGGTGCGGACGTTCTCTTCGATGAGGGTCGGGGTGATGCGGCCGTCCTTGACGATGCGTTCCAGTGCGATGCGCGCGACCTCGCGCCGCACCGGGTCGAAGCAGGAGATCAGCACCTGGCCGGGCGTGTCGTCGATCAGGAGCGTGGCGCCGGTCGTCTGCTCGAAAGTGCGGATGTTGCGGCCCTCGCGGCCCACGATGCGTCCTTTCATCTCCTCGTTCGGGAGGAACACCAGCACGGAGGTGGCGTCCTGCGTCGTCTGCGTGGTCAGCCGCTGCATCGCGGAGAGCAGTTTGCGCCGGGCCTCGTCGGCGACCTCTTGCTCGGTCTGGTCCAGCAGCTCGTGGCGCAGCCGGCGGACCTCCTCGCCCAATTCCCGACGCAGGGTCTCGATCGTCAACGCGCGCGCCTGCTCGGCCGTCAGGCCCGCCAGGCGCTGGAGTTCCGAGGTCAGCCGCGCGCGCTCGCGGGCGGCTTCCGCGTGCAGGGCCTCCGTCGCCTTGGTTCGGTCCGCGGCCTCGCTCGCCAGGCGGTCGGCCAGGCGCTTCTCGTCCTCGGCCTCGGCCCGGAGCTCCGCGGCTTCCAGCGTGGCCTCGCGCCGGGCCAGTTCGACCTCCGCCCGGAGCTTGGCCTCGCGCAGCGCCCCGCGGCTGTTCTCATGCCATTTGGCGATGGCGTAGGCCGCGATCGCCCCGCAGGAGAACGTCACGGCGGCGATGAAGCTTTGGTCGGCGGCGGCCGGCATGGTGCGATCGAGCCCGGGAGGCCCGGGCGTCACGCTTGTCCGAACCGCCTTGGTCGCAAGCCCTTTCGGGAGGTTCGCCTTGCTTCAGCGGGGTTTTCCGTGGTTGTCTGGTAGCATGTCCACCCGCTTCGACGATGAGCCGCCTGCGGCCGCGCTCTGGTGGGATAAGTTCGTCAACTTCGCCTGGCGCACGGACTGGACTCAGGTCGTGCTGATCCTCGGCCTCAGCGCCTTGGGCGTCCTCGCCATCTGGTCGGCCGGCGAGTTCCGGCAGAGCGGTTTCTGGCGCTCGCAGATCGTCTTCATCGCCATCGGTTGGGTCGCTTATTGGGTCGTCGCCTCCATCGACTACCGGGAGTTCCTCCGCCAAGCCCGGCGCATCTACCTGGCCGGGGTACTCCTGCTCCTGCCCGTCTCGGCCTGCGCCTTCCTCAAGACGGATCTGGGTGGCTTCATCCGGAGCATCAACGGTGCGCGGCGCTGGATGGATTTCGGGCCCTTTTCGATTCAGCCGTCGGAATTCGCGAAGGTCTCGGCACTCGTCTTCATCGCCGCCTTGCTCGCCCGTTCCCCGATCGGGACCTTCCGGGCCAGCTGGCGCACCGTCCTCAAGGTCGGACTGGCCGCCGCGGCGCCGTTTGTCTTGATTTTTGTGCAGCCCGACCTAGGTTCTGCCCTCATCTACCTGCCGCTGTCATTTCTCCTCCTTTATGTCGCCGGCCTGACCTATAGGTTCTTCTTGGTGGCTGGGGTGGTTTCCCTCTTTTTGGGGGCTTTGGTGGCGGTCGACCTCGTCGAGTATTCCTCGAAGGTCGTGGCCTATTCCCAGGAGCACAAAGAAGATAAGGATCCGGCCCGGGCCATCCGCGGTAAACATGAGGCCGAGGCCTGGTTCTTCCTGCTCAAGGACTACCAGCGCGAACGAATCATGTCCTTCGTCGCCCCGCAGGTCATCGATCCCAAGGGCCTGGGCGTCACCTGGAACGTGCGTCAGGCCAACATCGCGGTTGGCCGCGGCGGCCTGACCGGGCAGGGCGTCGGCAACGGCACCCAGGCCCGCTTCGGTTACCTCCCCGAGGCCGCCGCCCACAACGACTTCCTCTTTTCCGGGATGGCCGAGGAGATCGGCTTCACCGGCGCCCTCTCGGTGATCGTCGGTTTCGCCCTCCTGTTCTGGCGCGTCGTCCGCACCGCGGCCCGCGCCGCCGATCGTTTCGGTTCCCTCCTCGCCCTCGGCGCGGCCGCCATCCTCGGCACGCACGTCGTGGTCAACGTGGGGATGAACATCGACTTGATGCCCGTCACCGGGGTCCCGCTTCCTTTCCTCAGCTACGGAGGGTCTTTCGTGCTCAGCTGCTTCCTGCTCCTTGGATTAGTCCAGAGCGTCCACCGGCATTCGGCCGGCGGCGGCGAAGGCGGAGGTCCTCCGGCAACCGGCTTAACTGCCTGACCCGATGCCCGACCACACCGAACCCGAAGACATCCACGAAGAAATCCCGGAGGGCGGCGACGCCCCGAACGCCCTCATCGACCAGCGCAAGCTGGCGGAGGAGTCCGCGCGCCGGCGCAAGGAGCTCCCGCTGCTCCAGCGGATCGTCAAGCACTTCTCCAAGGACCGCGCCGTGTACCGCGAGCTCGTCATCAACGCCGAGACGCTCGAGAAGCGCGTCGCGCTCCTGACCAACGGCGTCCTCGACAAGTTCGAGATCGAGCACCGCGGCGAGAACCGCATGGTCGGCGCGATCTTCAAGGGCCGCGTCCAGAACCTCGAGTCCGGCCTCAAGGCCGCCTTCGTCGACATCGGCCAGCCGAAGAACGCCTTCCTGCACTACTGGGATATGCTGCCCGCGGCCAACGACTCGCAGGTCGAGTTCATCCGCGACAACGAG
>Ga0207909_1000510_pt1 | contig 12702 bp, 11 predicted proteins | sample LakMenEpi05May10_FD_150672 | JGI IMG/M metagenome (GOLD analysis project Ga0207909, IMG submission 150672) | Freshwater microbial communities from Lake Mendota, WI - 05MAY2010 deep hole epilimnion (SPAdes) | ecosystem: Environmental > Aquatic > Freshwater > Lake > Epilimnion/Euphotic zone ...
CGGGTGTATGTGACCTTGGATTCGGCTAGAAAACTTTTTAGCCAGTATCCATATGTTTCTAGCATTGTGATTCAGGCAATTACCCCAGAGCAGGTGGACGCCCTGCAAGTTACAGCAGATAGTTTGCTCAGAGAACGATATGGGCTAAGTGCAGATACCGAAGCTCGTTACACAATCACCAACCAGGCATCCTTAATTGCAGCGGTTAGTTCCATCACTGACACCTTGGGTCTTTTGCTCACTGGAATCGCGGCCATTAGCTTGATTGTTGGTGGTATAGGAATCATGAACATCATGCTGGTTTCTGTTCGGGAACGCACGCGAGAAATCGGAGTTCGAAGAGCTATTGGAGCTAAGCAATCTAACATCTTGACTCAGTTCCTAATTGAGGCAATTGTGCTCTCTCTTGCCGGTGGTGTTGTTGGACTAATCCTCGGGGAGATAGCAGCTTTCTTCTTGGCCATTCTGGGCGACTGGGTCTTTGCAATAAAGCTAGATACTGTTGTGCTGGCCCTTGGCTTTAGCTTGCTAGTTGGAGTGGTCTTCGGAGTTTGGCCGGCAAGAGCCGCAGCCAAGCTAGAGCCCATTGACGCGCTTCGGTTCGAATAACACCTGAGTTTTGGATCCCTAAGCTAGTAATCTTTTCTGCAGAGGAGATTCCATGAAAGTGCTATTCATCCAACACGATCACGTGTCTCCGCTCGGTCCGGTAGGTGAGAGATTTCAACAACTTGGTTTCGAGATCGAAACGATTCTCGTCGTGCCAGAGGAGAAGTACCGAGAGCCAAACATTGAAGCTGATTTTCCAGACTATTCAAACTACGACGTCATCATTCCACTTGGCTCACCTTGGGGAGCGTGGGACGATGCCTGCATCGGTAACTGGTTACAACCAGAACTTGCTTGGCTCAAATCTGCAATCGAGGCCGATGTTCCAGTTCTAGGAATATGCTTTGGCGGTCAGCTCATGGCACGAGCACTGGGTGGCAGCGTTGCGCCAGGGCCAAGACCTGAACTTGGCTGGACTTACATATTTAGCGACCAGCAAGATCTTGTATCAAATGGACCTTGGTTTCAGTTTCACTATGACTATTGGAAAGTGCCACCAGGAGCCAAGGAAATAGCTCGCACAGCTTTGGCATCTCAAGCCTTCACTTATCGCAAATCTTTAGCTCTGCAGTTTCACCCCGAGCTGGACGTAGAAGTACTAGAGGGATGGTTGATCTGGGATGGCGACGATGAATTGGCAGCAGACGGTCAAGACCCAAAGGTTGTCATGGAGCAAACCAGAGCTCTAACTGCTGAGTCAAGGCAGCGAGCTTTCGAGTTGGTTGATAACTTTCTCGAAAAGATTGCTCTAGTAAAGCCGAAGAAATCTTTATAGCGGAGTTACGTAAGCTCCAGAGATTCCGCCGTCAACCAAGAAGGTTGAACCAGTAATAAACGAGCTGTCATCGGATGCAAGGAACGCTACCGATGCTGCTAGTTCTTCTGGGTTAGCAAATCTTCCAATTGGGATGTGGATTAGCCTACGAGCTGCACGCTCTGGATCTTTAGCAAACAGTTCTTGTAGCAGTGGTGTATTTACAGGCCCAGGGCAAAGTGCGTTCACTCTAATTCCCTGACGGGCAAACTGAACGCCTAGCTCGCGGCTCATTGCAAGCACTCCACCTTTTGAGGCGGTGTATGAAATCTGGCTGGTAGCACTACCAAGCACAGCAACAAAGGAAGCGGTATTGATAATCGAACCTGATTGCTGCTTGGTCATGTGCCTAAGTGCTGCGCGGCAGCAAAGGTAAACGCTTTTTAGGTTTACATCCTGCACTTTTTGCCAAGCTGGTAGCTCGGTTGTTTCAATCGAGTCATCATCCGGTGGTGAGATACCAGCGTTGTTGAAAGCGATGTCTACGCTGCCAAATAGTTTTACAGTCTCATCGAATAGGTGGTTCACCTGAGCTTCATCGGCTACGTTGACCTGGATGAAAGCACCATCAACCTCGGCAGCTGCCTTTTCGCCCGATACAGGATCCATGTCACCGATTACGACCTTGGCACCCTCAGCCGCGAAGCGGCGAGCGGTTGCCAATCCAATACCGGAGGCACCGCCCGTAATTACGGCTACCTTGCCCGCTAGACGCTGGGTCAGATCTATCTTCTTTACTGTCATTTGTTTCTCCTAATCAGCGGGGTAGTAAACGGTTTTTTCTTCGGTGAAGTGAAGTGGTGCATCAGGTCCTAGCTCTCGGCCGAGACCAGATTGCTTGAAGCCTCCAAATGGGGTGTTGTATCTAACGGAGGAGTGCGAATTCACAGAAAGGTTTCCACTCTCCAGTGCTCTTGAGACTCGGATTCCGCGTCCTAGGTCACGAGTCCAAATAGATCCACTTAGTCCATACTCAGAGCTGTTTGCAATTTCTAATGCCTCTGCCTCGTCCTTGAATCGGTAAACCGAAACAACTGGACCGAAGATCTCTTCGGTCATGCAGCGATCTGTTAGCTTGCCTGGAGTTAGTACCGCAGGTGCCATGAAGTAACCCTTACCAGTTGGAGCATTACCCCTAAAGGCAACGTTGCCATCTGATAGATACTGTTCAACATTTTCGAAATGCTTCTTGGAAACTAAGGGACCCATTTCGGTTGTTTCATCGGTTGGGTCGCCAACTTTGTAAGCCTTGACCGATTTTTCTAAGCCTTCCATGAAGCGGTCATAAACAGATGCTTCAACCAAGATGCGGCTTCTTGCGCAGCAGTCCTGGCCAGCGTTTTCAAATACTGAACTAGGTGCAGCTGCCGCTGCCTTATCAACATCGGCGTCAGCAAAAACAATGTTGGCGCTCTTGCCACCAAGTTCTAGAGTCACACGCTTGACCTGATCAGCCGTTTTGCGCATAACTTGCTTGCCAACTTCAGTGGAGCCAGTGAAGACAATCTTGCCAACCTTTGGGTGAGTTAGGAATCTATCTCCAACTACTGATCCCTTACCTGGGATCACCTGGAATAGTCCTTCTGGAAGACCGGCTTCGAGGGCAAGCTCACCAATCTTGATGCTAGATAAAGGTGTCCACTCGGCTGGCTTTAGAACAACTGCATTGCCAGCTGCCAAGGCAGGAGCAAATCCCCAGCTAGCGATGGTCATTGGGAAATTCCACGGGGTGATTACTCCAACCACACCAATTGGCTCGTTGAAGGTAACTGCTATTCCGCCAGCAACTGGAATCTGTTTTCCAATGAGTCGCTCTGGAGAAGCCGAGTAATACTCGAGCACGTTTCTAACGTGGGTGGCTTCCCAGCGAGCCTGAGAAATCGGGTGGCCTGAGTTTCGAACCTCAAGCTGAGCTAGGGCCTCGATGTTGGCATCTACGGTGGCTGCAAAGCGGTGCAGCAGCATCGCTCGATCCGAAGGGTTCAGAGCAGCCCACTTCTTCTGAGCTTTAGCGGCTAGCTCGATGGCAGCATCGGTTTGGCCGAGGTCAGCGTGAGCAATTGTTTCCATCTGCTCTTCGGTAGCGGGGTTTATAAGGGTGTAGCTCATTTAGATCCTCGATACTTTCTTGCCGCTTCGACTAGGCCTTCAAAGATTCTTAGATCTTCAAGAGTTTGCTCTGGGTGCCACTGCACCGCAACACCAAAAGGATGATCTTCTAATTCCACGGCTTCAACAATTCCATCTTCACTTTTGGCTGTTACCTTGAGTCCTTTACCCACTTGGTCAATTGCCTGGTGGTGATACAAAGCCGCGTTGGAAACTTTATCCCCGACGAGTTCTCCTAGCTTGGAATCACCCTCGACTGACACTTCAGCCGGAGTGAACTCGGCATTTCCCTTTTGATAGCGATTGTCACCAACAACATCTGGCAAATGCTGAATCAAAGTTCCACCGCGATTGATGTTTAGCATCTGTGCTCCACGACAAATTCCAAGAAAAGGAAGGTCGGCTTCAATTGCAGCAGACAAAAGTTTTTCTTCAAGCTGGTCCCTTAGCTTGTCTGGTTCTTCGGCTTCGGAATGTGGGGCTTGGCCGTATCTTGATGGATCAATGTCTCTTCCACCGCAAAGCATGAGCCCATCTAAAGAGGCAATGATGTCTTTTGCTTCCGCGCTTTCTAGCTGCTGTGGCGGAATCATCACAGCTACTCCACCTGATCGGGTAATGCCTTCTATATAGAAGGCAGGGATCATTGCCATCTCGGTGTCCCAGACTCCGGTTTGACCTTGCTGGCGGTAGCTCGTCAGTCCAATAAGGGGTTTAGGTCCGCTCAAAACCGCGCACCTTTTCCCAATCGGTAATGGCACTATTGAAAGCTTGAATCTCAGTCTTGGCGTAGTGGAGATAGTGGTCAACAACCTTGTCGCCAAAGCTAGCTCTAGCAATCTTTGAATTCTGGAACAGCTCCAGCGCCTCTTGCATGGTGGCTGGAACGTGAGGCTTTCCGGAGGCATAGCCGTTACCTGTAGTCATCGGTTCTAGCTCAAGCTTGTTCTCAATGCCGTAGATTCCAGCTGCGATCATGGCGGCGGTGGCCAGGTACTGGTTTACATCTCCTCCAGGAACGCGGTTTTCAACTCGCATTCCAAGCCCTTGGCCAACAACGCGCAAAGAAACAGTGCGGTTGTCGGCTCCCCAGGCAACTGAGGTTGGGGCAAAGCTTCCTTCCACGAACCTCTTATATGAATTGATCTGAGGAGCGTAAAGCAAGCTGAATTCGCGCATCAGGGCAATTTGTCCAGCAATGAAGTACTTGAAGGTATCTGACATACCAAGTGGATCTGCTTTGTCTGCAAACACTGCCTTGTCGTCAAGTGAGCGGAAGGACATGTGAATGTGACAGGAGTTTCCTTCACGCTCGTTGTATTTAGCCATAAAGGTCAAGCTCTTGCCGTGCTTGTCGGCAATCATCTTGGCACCTGATTTGTAAACACTGTGGTTATCGCATGTGGTCATCACCTCGTCGTATAGGAATGCAATTTCTTGCTGACCTAGGTTGCACTCACCCTTTACACCTTCGCAATACATTCCAGCATCGTCCATCGAGTTTCTGATGTCTCTAAGAAGCGGTTCTACACGAGTTGAAGCAAGTAGGTCATAGTCAACGTTGTAATCGGTTGATGGCTTGATGTCACGATAGCCCTTGGCCCAAGCTTCTCTAAAGCTGTCATCAAAGACGATGAATTCAAGCTCGGTCCCAACCAGGGCTTTCATTCCCATCTTCTCGAGCTTGTCGATTTGAGCTTTCAGGATTGAACGAGGGGACTGAGGAATTACTTCATGAGAGGTGGTGTGAAGATCGGTAGTAACAATTACGCTGCCAGGAAGCCATGGCGCCATGCGCATGGTTTTCATGTCTGGAACCATTGCCATGTCGGCGTAGCCGGTATCCCAAGAGGAGATCTCGTAGCCCTGGATGGTGTTGTTTTCGATGTCAACTGCAAGTAAGTAGTTGCAACACTCGGCTGCGTGGCCTGCGATGTTGTCGATGAAGTGCCTTGCGGCCACTCGCTTACCGATTAGACGCCCTTGCATGTCGGTGAACGCCATGATGACAGTGTCTATTTCGCCCGCTTTATAGAGAGTTTTGAGCTGGTCCATTGAAATGTAGCCTTTGGTGGCCATAGGGTAATTCCTCTTCTTTGAGGTTGGTTTTCCAACCACGACATTACAGGAGAGTTCTCCACTGCTTATTAAACCAGCCTAGACCTAGGTCCAGAGGGCCAGAACGGCCCTCTGGATTGTTTACAAATTGAACGAGGATTTTTACCAAAAGGGCCATTTTGGGTCCTCAAATGGGTCTAGCATTCGAAGTGAAACAACCCATTCACAATGTCGTGGATGAAGCACCTCGGTATTCAAGGGGCAGCTTCGAAGCGACGGATAGGAAACCGAATGCCTTCGGAAAACACAAAAATTTCAGGCGTTACATATAAAAAGCCTGAAGATGGTTATTTTGAAAAACGCCAGCTGACTCGTGCGGCTGGCCTTTTGGGTCTCTGGGGACTTGCAATTGCTGCAGTTATCTCTGGTGACTTCTCAGGTTGGAACTTTGGTCTAGATGTCGGAGGCTTTGGTGGCCTCTTGATCGCCTTTGGAATTTTGGTGGTCATGTACTACGGTCTGATGTTCTCAATCGGAGAAATGGCAGCTGCCATGCCTCACACCGGTGGCGCGTACTCATTCGCAAGAACCGCGATTGGACCCTGGGGAGGTTTCATAACTGGTCTTGCTGAAACAATTACCTATGTTGCAACAACTGCCGTTGTTGTTTTCTTCTCAGCATCGTATGCAGATGGAATCACAACTGAGCTCCTTGGAGTTTCACTTCCAGCTTGGGTTTGGTGGATAATTCTCTACCTAGTGTTTATTGTTCTAAACGCCGCCGGATCTCACACTGCTTTTAGATTTGCAATTATCGTTGCGGTTATTTCGCTTGCGATTATTCTTGTCTTCTCGCTAATGGCAGCTTTCTCTGGACTATTTAGCTGGGACAACCTATTCAACATCGCTCCTGAAGAAGGCCAGAGTGCATTCCTACCATTTGGTTGGGAAGGTATTTTGTGGGCGATTCCATTTGGGGTTTGGTTCTTCCTAGGTATTGAGGAACTTCCACTTGCAGCTGAAGAAGCAAAGGATCCAGCAAGAGACATTCCAAAAGCTGGTCTATGGGCCCGTACTACTTTGATTGTTGCTGGTCTGTTGGTTCTATTCCTAAACACAGGAATCGTTGGAGCAGAGGAGCTTCGCGTTGCTGGAGAACCACTACTTGACGGTTTCCGCGTGATGGTAGGAGATCAGGTTGCTGCGCTACTGGGCCTAGTTGCTCTAATTGGTCTGCTTGCTTCCTTGCAGGGAATCATGTTTGCTTACGCCAGAAACATGTTCTCACTGTCTAGGGCGGGTTACTACCCACGCGGCTTGTCAGTTACCAACAGCAAGAACGTGCCTTTGGCAGCGCTGATCGTTGGTGGACTAATTGGCCTTGTATCTCTTCTAGCCATCCAGGTCCTAACCGCTCTGGACGCTGAAGGTGCCGGTGCAGTTGCCGGGGCTATCGTTCTAAACATCGCTGTTTGGGGAGCCATGCTTGCCTACATGATGCAGGCAGTTAGCTTCCTAATCCTTCGCCGCAAGCTTCCTAACTTGAAGCGCCCATATGTTTCACCATGGGGTGTTCCAGGAGCAATTGCTGCTGCAGTAATCGCCGGTATCTCATTCGTTGGATACCTAATCAACCCTGCGTTCCAAACAGCTATCGCTGGTATCGCCGTGATCTACGTGGTCATGTTGATCATCTTTGCGGTATACGGAAGACACAACCTAGTTATGTCTCCTGAAGAGGAATACGCAATCAAGAGCAACAAATAGTAAATTAGTGATTAGAAACGGGCCGGCATTGTGCCGGCCCGTTTTCACGAACGGAAGCAAATGTCATACGTAGGAACACTAGATCTATTCACCATAGGAATAGGACCATCTTCTTCTCACACGGTGGGACCGATGAGAGCAGCTCGCGCTTTTGCGCTGGAGCTTTCGAACCCAGCTGAAATCACTCGGCTGCAAATAACTCTTTATGGATCTTTGGCCGCTACTGGTGCAGGCCATGGAACAACCAACGCTTTAGTTGCCGGTCTTGCAGGCGATACGCCAGAACAATGCAATCCGATGGAGGTTCTAAAGCTTTATGAGAACGCCAAAGCCAACAAGCAGATTTCTCTTCTTGGAAACACTGTTGCCTTTAGCGAAAGCGATTTAGTTTTTGAGCGCAAGGAGCGACTAACTAAACACTCAAACGGCATGAGATTCCAGGCTTACAAAAACGAAGAGCTTATTCACAGCGCGGTCTTTTTCTCAGTTGGTGGCGGTTTTATCGAAGGCGAAGCAGAAACCCTAAAAGCTGACCGGGATGTTCCATACCCTTTCAATTCCGCTGTTGAGTTGATGGCCCATGCCAATTCCGAAGGGGTGTCCCTCGGGGAGATTGCCTTTCGCAACGAGGTGGCAGTCCATGGCGAGCAGGCCGTTCACGCCAGGCTTACCGCTATATGGTCTGCCATGAAGGCCTGTATTCAATCAGGCCTCAGTAACGAGGGAGTCTTGCCTGGGTATCTGAATGTTCCAAGGAGAGCTCGGGGTATGACAGAGCGCCTGGCCGAAATGTCCAAGAGTGAAAACGCAGCAGGGGATCTAACAGCCGAATGGCTGCAGGCCTTCGCTATTGCAGTTAATGAAGAAAATGCCGCCGGCATGAGAGTTGTTACGGCACCAACCAATGGTGCAGCTGGCATCATTCCTGCCGTTGCGTACTTTGCTAACCAGTTCCGTGGAATAAGCGATGAAAAGATTGCGCGCGATTATCTACTGACTGCTGGAGCTATTGGCGCGCTCTATAAGTTGAATGCATCGATTTCTGGAGCGGAAGCTGGTTGCCAGGGCGAAGTTGGATCAGCTTGCTCTATGGCTGCTGCAGGAATTACTGCAGTTCTAGGTGGTACTAACGAGCAAATCGAGAACGCGGCTGAAATTGCCATGGAGCACAACCTAGGACTTACTTGTGATCCGGTCGGTGGCTTTGTTCAGCTCCCGTGTATTGAAAGAAATGCAATTGCCGCTGGAACCGCGGTAGCTGCCATGCGACTTGCTCTGTTGGGAGATGGCGATCACAAGATCTCTTTGGATACCGTGATTGAGACCATGAGGCAAACCGGTGTTGACATGTCCACCAAGTACAAAGAGACATCCATGGGTGGCTTGGCCGTAAACGTTGTCGAGTGCTAACTGAACCATGCCAGTAATGCCCATGTTCCCCCTAGGCTCTGTTTTGTTGCCTGCAATGCCACTGCCGCTTCGAATCTTTGAACAGCGCTACCTAAAGCTATTAGGCGATCTTGTTGCCTCCGAGAATCCAGAGTTTGGGGTTGTTCTTATCGAGCGCGGTAAAGAAGTAGGCGGTGGAGAAAAGCGTATGAGTATCGGAACTATTGCCTCAGTTACCGAGATTGGCACCACAGAAGAATTTCTCGGTCTGGAATCATTTGGCTCACAACGCTTTCGAATAAACGCTTGGCTACCGGATGATCCTTATCCAATGGCAGACATCGACCTACTTCCCGATTTGATTTGGGACGACAGCCTCCTTCCCGCCAAAGCTCACCTGGAAACAAAAGTTCGGCAATTACTGGCTTTTGTTAGCGAATTTGGCAGCCTCCAGTTTGGTGCCGACATTGAGTTCAGCGATGATCCAATGGACGCCTGCTGGCAGATGGCTGGGGTGCTTCCAGTTGGCCCATTGGACCAGCTCGACCTACTTAGCTCTCAGTCGGCAGAAGAGCTGATTTCGAGGACTTACGAAATAGTCAAGACCGCCAACGAAACCCTGACCGCCATGATGAATCAGCAATCTAACGATGGGGAAATTCGGCCAGAATAGGCGCTCGCCATTTGGACCCCAAACGTCCCTTTAGACTTATGCTGAATTAGATTTCCCGAAGGAGAAAAGTGTCGCTAATTGGTGTAGTCGCTGAGCAGGAAGCCGAATCTAGGGTTGCCGCAACTCCTGAGACCGTGAAGGTTATTCGCTCCCTTGGCTACGAAGTTGTAGTGGAAAAAGGTGCTGGATCTAAGGCATCCTTCCCAGACTCCGCCTACGAAGCCGCCGGCGCCAAACTTGGCAGCTCTACTGATTCCTGGGGTGCAGACATTGTTCTTACCGTTAGCGCTCCATCAGATTCCGAGATAAGCAAGCTCAAAAAAGGCGCAGTTCTCGTTGGAGTTTTGAGCCCAGCCCTAAAGCCAGAACTTCTAGAAGCACTTTCGAAGCAAGGTGTTACCGCGCTCGCAATGGATGCGGTCCCAAGAATTTCAAGAGCGCAATCAATGGACGTTCTTAGCTCCATGGCAAACATCGCAGGTTACCGTGCTGTCATTGAAGCAGCCCATGAATTTGGTCGTTTCTTTACTGGACAAGTAACTGCTGCTGGAAAAGTTGCTCCTGCCAAAGTACTTGTTGCCGGTGCTGGTGTTGCAGGTCTTGCAGCCATTGGGTCGGCATCTAGCCTTGGAGCAATTGTTAGAGCAACTGATCCAAGACCCGAGGTAGCCGACCAAGTGAAATCAATTGGTGGTCAATACCTCTTGGTTGAGGTCGAAGAACAAATGCAATCAAGCGATGGCTATGCCAAAGAAACGAGCAAAGCTTACGAACAAAGAGCTGCTGAGATTTATTCAGAACAGGCAGCCGATGTTGACATCATTATTACCACCGCCTTGATTCCTGGAAGACCTGCCCCGAAGCTAATTACCGCTGAGGATGTTGCTCTAATGAAACCCGGCAGTGTGATTGTTGACATGGCTGCAGCGCAGGGTGGAAACGTTGCTGGATCTGTTGCCGGAAAGAAAATTGTTACAGCTAACGGCGTAACCATTCTTGGCTATACGGATCTTCCTTCTAGGCTGCCAGCTCAGTCCTCGCAGCTTTATGGAACAAATCTTGTGAACCTACTGAAGCTGCTAACTCCTGGCAAGGACGGCAAGGCTGTAATTGACTTTGAAGATGTCGTAATGCGCTCGGTCACAGTGGTCAAAGACGGCGCTACCACCTGGCCACCGCCACCGGTTCAGGTATCAGCGGCACCGGTTGCCAAGGCTGAGCCAGTTGTGATTCCAGAGAAAAAGAAGATGTCTGGTAGAACCAGAGCTGCCTTGATTGCCTTGGGCCTAGCGGCACTATTTGGTGTTGTAACCCTAGCTCCAGCACCGCTGCCGGAGCACTTCTTGGTCTTGATGCTTTCGGTTGTGATCGGGTTCTATGTGATTGGCAAAGTGCACCACGCGCTTCACACCCCTCTAATGTCGGTAACAAATGCCATTTCCGGAATTGTTGTGGTGGCTGCCGTATTGCAGATCACCGACGCCATTTTGCTGGTTCAGATTCTCGCTGCTGTTGGAGTATTACTTGCCAGCATCAACGTCTTTGGTGGCTTTGCCGTTACCTCCCGAATGCTCAAGATGTTCACGAAGGGAGATAACTAATGAGTGCACTAGCTATCGCTAACGCGGCTTATGTTGCAGCTGCCCTGTTGTTTATCATGAGCCTTGCAGGACTCAGCAAGCACGAAACTGGCAGAACCGGTGTTCGATATGGAATCGCCGGTATGGCTATCGCCATGGTGGCAACCATTTGGTTGGCATTTTCGGGTGAGTGGAGCGACTCAACTTTCCTTGGCCTTGGACTTCTAGTTGGTGCATTAGCTATTGGTGCCGTGATTGGTCTCTGGCGAGCAAAGGTAGTTGCCATGACCGGCATGCCAGAGCTAATTGCCCTTTTTCACAGCTTCGTGGGTCTAACAGCAGTACTTGTTGGTTGGAACGGAGCGCTGCACGCTAAGGAGCTGTCTCCAGATTTAGCTGCCGTTCACAGCGCGGAGGTTTTCATTGGTGTCTTTATTGGAGCCATTACCTTCACAGGTTCCATCGTTGCTTACCTAAAGCTCTCAGCGAAGATGTCTTCGAAGCCATTGATTCTTCCTGGAAGAAACTTCCTGAATCTGTTTGCCCTAGTTGGATTCGTAGCCCTAACTGTTGCCTATGTTGTTACCCCAGAGCTCGGGCTTCTTATAGCCGTAACGGTTCTAGCCCTTGCTCTTGGTTGGCACCTAGTTGCCTCCATCGGTGGCGGAGATATGCCGGTAGTTGTCTCGATGCTAAACAGCTACTCGGGTTGGGCTGCTGCTGCAACAGGTTTCCTATTGAGCAACAACTTGTTGATCGTAACCGGTGCCCTCGTTGGATCCTCCGGTGCTTACCTTTCTTACATCATGTGTAAGGCGATGAACCGAAGCTTTATCTCGGTGATATTCGGAGGCTACGGCATCCAAGCTCCTTCTGAATCTGAAGAGGAAACCGGCGAGCACACCGAAACAGACGCGGCTTCGGTAGCAGAGCTACTAAAAGCAGCCAAGTCGGTAGTTATTACCCCAGGCTATGGAATGGCTGTAGCTCAAGCTCAGTACCCTGTTGCGGAACTTGCAAAGAAACTTCGCGAGATGGGTGTTCAGGTGCGCTTTGGTATTCACCCGGTTGCAGGAAGACTTCCTGGGCACATGAACGTACTTCTTGCAGAAGCCAAGGTGCCTTACGACATCGTTCTAGAGATGGATGAGGTCAACGACGATCTGTCTAAGACCAATGTGGTTTTGGTTATTGGAGCTAACGACACTGTGAACCCAGCTGCAACCGAAAACCCAACCAGCCCAATTGCAGGTATGCCAGTACTAAAGGTTTGGGAAGCCGAGAACGTGATCGTGTTCAAGCGGTCGATGGCTTCCGGTTACGCAGGGGTTGCCAACCCGCTGTTCTATAAGCCAAACGCCAAGATGCTGTTTGGTGATGCTAAAGAAAGAGTCAACGACATTCTCAAGGCGCTCTAGGAGCCTAAGCCAGTTGCTTAGGCGTCCTGCTGCGTTGCCAAACTACAAGAACCGTAAAGCTCGCGGCTGCAACGGACATCAACACAGCGAATCCAGTCAGCGTGAGCTGACTAGGTGAAGAGAACGGCTCAGCTCTAAGCGACTGCCAGGTGACAAGTCCAACAAAACCTAGCCAGGTGAAGTTACCAACAATTAGCAATGGAACGCGAAGGACTGACGGCAAAACCAAAGCTATAGCCAGCAAGATTGCTGCTACCTGAATCGAGTGAAGTCCGAAGAAGTGCC
>Ga0207909_1000512_pt1 | contig 12658 bp, 10 predicted proteins | sample LakMenEpi05May10_FD_150672 | JGI IMG/M metagenome (GOLD analysis project Ga0207909, IMG submission 150672) | Freshwater microbial communities from Lake Mendota, WI - 05MAY2010 deep hole epilimnion (SPAdes) | ecosystem: Environmental > Aquatic > Freshwater > Lake > Epilimnion/Euphotic zone ...
TGTTTCTGATTATGCGAAGCTACTATCTACAGTATTCTCGCAATGACCCTGCCAATGTTGCAGCGGAACTACAAGACCTCAACAACCGTGTGGTAGCATACTCATCTGACAAGATCATGGTAAACATCGAGGCATACAAGACATACCGTGCAGATCAGGAGAACTTCCCTGTGCCTATCGCCGCTCCTATAAATCCCGGGGTATACGGAACGCGGACAGGTGAGCTAAAGAGTTTCTTCTAAGACGGTAATGTTCCGCTTCCAAGGAAGAGTGTTCCTGAAGCGTACCTTGTGGTTTGTGTGGGAACCGTCTTGGGATCTATTTCGTCCTATTGATGGATTCTCATGGAACGGTCGTGCATACGAGATAGTAGATACAAGCTATATTAAGGATCCCTTCTCGGAGTTGTTTGGATTCGGGACTCTCGAAATGAAGGCTCTCTGCATAAAACTCACAGATGAAAGCCTAGAGGGTATCGAATCGGCTCCAGTTGTAAAAGAGGCGGTTGTGGGGTCTCCTACCTGGGTCCAGGATAGATGGGTTGTTACCACGTCTCCCCAAACATGGCGAGAGCATCTACGTGTAATAGGTTGTAGACGCAGAACATGCCGTGCGGGGCCCCGCGGTAAGAAGTTTACAAAACGCACTCTTCGTTAAGTAATGCGAGTCAATTTTATAACTAGCGGAAGTCGGGGTCTCATGCAGGATTGTGCAATTCTACACGGGATTTTTGCGCACATAGTTGGAGGAGACAAACTCAAGGTCTCAAGGATTCCTCATACGTACCCCCAGTGCGAAGAAGCAGAACTGAACGTCTTCTTTGAAGTCATAAATCCTGGACTGTTTTCGTATGCAAGCAAGAACATCTGGATTCCTAATGCAGAATGGTCATACAAGGTATGGAAACCATATGTTGCGATGCTAGACGAGATCTGGTGTAAGACGCACGAGGCAGTTGAAATTTTTAAGGAGTGGACGCCTAAGGTTCGGTACATCGGCTGGACGAGTATCGACAAGTCAATGCCGGAGCGTAAAAACTATAGTAAGGCTATTGTTCCTATCGGTCGTAATCTGTGGCGTAATCCCCGGCCGATCTTTCAGGCATATTTGCGTATTCTCGAGGAGAACGAGTCTATGTTTATGAAGCTACCAGAGCTTCACGTTGTTTATAATTCTGCTCTTACAGGAAACCATCCATATCCGGAGAAAATCAAGTCAAAGCTAGTGATTCATTCAACCCCTCTTCCTGAAAAGGAATACAACGAACTACTCCACGAGTGCGGACTAATGATTTTGATGTCAGTAGCCGAGGGATTCTGTCATGCTGCAAACGAGGGAATGTCTGCCGGATGTAATCTTATTGTACCCGACATTCCAGTTTTCAACGAGTTGATAAGCGGGGCACAGGTAGTAGATATAGCAAGCACAATTCCTCATCCAGAGTGTCTCGGTATGCTTGCAGAGGTTTCAGTTGAATCTTTGATCACCCAGCTTCGAGTGTACATGGGAAAGTCTCTGAAATCAAAGACCGATACCACTGGAGCAATGCGTCAACAGTATGAGTCTCGTCATTATGGATGGATTGCTACTATGGAGGGAATGAAGGACCTCATCGAGTTTCCGGAGTATTCTCTGAAGACACTATTGCCTAACGAAGAAGATCTACCATTTGTCTCTGTGGTAACCATTACTCGCGATCGTCGTGCTTTCTTTGCTCTGGCGAAGCATTCGTTCCTATGTCAGGCATACCCTGCAGAGAAGATCGAATGGGTTATCGTAGATGATGGTAAGGATGCAATAAAGGATCTCATAACAGACCTGCCCTACGTAAAGTATCGTCTGTTAGACGAGCCAATGACCATAGGAGCCAAGCGTAATCTTGCAGCAGAAATTGCAAGTCATGATATTCTAATTCACATGGACGATGATGATGTGTATCCTAATCATAGTATTCTAACTCGCGTAGCAATGATGCTGATGTCTCCTGCTAAGAAGTGTGTATTTTCTACTACAATTCCATGTTATGCACTTGCCGAACACAAGTCGTTTATGAACGTTCCTCCTATTACTCTTCCTTGGAGCCAGAGGGTCTCAGAGGCAACCATGTCATATACTCGGGAATTCTGGAGAGAACGTCCCTTTGATTCAATTTCTGTTGGCGAAGCAGACACGTTCATTCGCGGTCGCGAAGAGGCGTGTCGGGAGTTGTCTCCCCAGGATATTATTGTAAGTTTGTGTCATCCTAAGCAGAGCACATCGCGTAAGGCTCCGGAAATGAAGGAGCCGAACGGATGTCATTATGGGTTCTCGGAGGAACTCTATACTCTTATAGAGGAGATCAGACTGTCGCTTTAACGACGGCGACGACGGGCACCCTCTGACATCTCAGAGCCACCCCGGCGACGACGACCAGCCGTCTTCCGGCGACGACGGGCACCCTCGACCATGTCGGGGCCCTCGGCACCACCACGGCGAGAGCGACGGCCCGCCTTCTTGCTACGACGGCGACCGCCAACCGGCAGAGGCGAGAGCGTGTAGCCACCGCCCTGCTTGGGCATCACATCAACAGGGGCATCGCCGGGCTTCATTCCAGAAGCAGACACATCGGGAGTTACTGACTTAGGAGTGGCCATCTCGTTATGTTCATTCTATGCGAAAATTTCACGCGGAGCAGGTGAGACACTCTGGAGCAATGGTGAATTTTTGAGCAGACGAGGCGGCCTTTGTACGCAAATAATAACAGCCAGTCTTCAATCCCTCGCGCCATGCATAGAAGTGCATACTTGAGAGCTTGGAATATGTCGGATCTGCGATAAACAAATTGAGGCTCTGACTTTGACATACAAAGGGGGCGCGATCCCTGGACATTTGGATGATTGTCTTCATAGGGATTTCCCAGGCAGTCTTGTACAGCTCTCGCATCTCGGCGGGAATACGATCGATAGTCTGAATACTGCCATTGTTTGCCATAATCTCGGTACGCATATCCGCTGTCCAGAGTCCAAGATCGTTCAAGTCCTGAACCAGATACTTGTTGACAACCATGAACTCACCTGCAAGAACACGGCGCGAGTACAGGTTGCTGGTGAATGGCTCAAAGCACTCGTTGTTTCCTAGAATCTGAGACGTTGACGCGGTAGGCATTGGTGCAATAAGCAATGAGTTACGGCACTGGAACTTCCGAACGTCCTCTGATAGGGTAGCCCAGTCAAGGTATGCCGACTCTCGAGGAGGATCGTTCCATAGGTGATGCTGAAGTTGGCCACGTGACGCAGGAGATCCCAAGCACGACGGATGCATCCCTTTCTCTTGGGCTAAAGCCACGCTCTCCTGCATAGCGGCAAAATACATGTTCTCAAAGATCTCGCGATTCAGCTTACGTGCTTCCTCAGACTGCCAAGGAAGGCGTAGGATTGCAAAGACATCTGCAAGTCCCTGAACACCAATACCGATGGGGCGGTGGCGCTTATTGGACCGCTCACACTCCGGAGTAGGATAGTAGTTGCAGTCGATGACAATATCTAGGTTGCGTGTTAGGACTCGGGTATATGCACGAAGTAGATCAAAGTCAAACTTTCCATCCTTCAGAAACTTGGGTAGAGACAGAGACCCTAGATTGCAAACAGCCGTCTCGTCGGGGGATGTGAACTCAGTCACTTCACAACAGAGGTTTGAGCTCTTGATGGTACCAAGGTGCTTCTGGTTTGACTTTGAATTCACTGCATCCTTATAGCACAAGTAGGGTGTCCCGGTCTGAATCTGAGCGTCAAGAACCATCTGCCAGAGCTTGTGAGCAGAAACAGTCTTGCGACCACGACCTTCGGATTCATACTGAAGATACAACTTCTCAAATGCAGACCCGCTGACGTCTGAGAGACCAGGGCATTCATCGGGAGACATCAGAGTCCACGTGCTATCCGCCATCACACGATTCATAAAAAGGTCGGGAATCCAGAGACCGTAGAACAGATCACGCGCACGTTCATCCTCGGCACCCTGGTTGAGCTTCAAACGGAGGAAGTCCTCAATGTCGGCATGCCAGGGCTCCAGATAGACCGCAAAGGAGCCGTTACGCTTTCCACCCTGATTCACATACCGAGCGGTGTCATTGAACACGCGAAGCATTGGAACGATTCCAGTTGACTTCCCATTGGTTCCATTGATCTTTGCGTCACGGGCACGGATATTGTGGATATTCAGTCCGATACCACCTGCCCACTTGGAGATCTGCGCACAGTCTCCCAGTGTCTTGTAGATTCCCTGAATAGAGTCATCGGACATCTGAAGAAGAAAGCAGGAAGACAGTTGGGGGCGGGGGGTCCCAGAGTTGAAGAGAGTGGGTGTTGCATGAATGAAGTAGCCCTTAGAGAGTGCATCATATGTTCCCTTCACTCGTTCGAAGTTGTTTCCGTGAAGCTGAATCGACACTCGCATCCAGAGATGCTGAGGGCGCTCAATAACCTTGCCATTCTTCTTGAGAAGGTACGACCGTTCCAGCGTCTTGAATCCAAAGTAATCAAACATGAAGTCGCGAGAATAATCGATCATCTCTTCGTAGGTTATGGCATGCTTGCATACCAGATCGTGATACTCGTCTGAGATGATCTCCTGTTCGTGATACAGGGTCTCAACACAATCAAGAAGAGTACTGGGGGTATTCTTCTGGTGGTTGTCAATGACAATACGCGCAGCCAACTGTCCATAACTGGGGTGAAAGCGTGCCTGCATCATCGCACATGTTTCTGCTGCAAACTCATCTAATTCAGACGTATGCATTCCGTCCTTGAGTTGAGTGCAAACCTTCTGGGCTACGATATCAGGATTCACATGATCCAGACCATCTGCAAGTTTGCGAATCCTTGCAAGAATCTTGTCGAACGAGACATCTTCCTTACGACCATCACGCTTACACACTGACAGGTGCATATCACTACTATTAAGACACTCCATACCCTTAAGCGGGAAACCCTATAAATCAAACTTTGTATACTACATACAATGGCACCCAGAAAGAAGACGGCTCGGCGTCGCGGTGGTAAGACTCGCCGGGTACGACGTGGGGGTGGAGACAAGCTTCGTGAGATTATAGATTCCGTTGTTATGAAGCCCGTTCTGACAGTAAATCCGAGTAGCAAATTTGTTGTTGCAACATACTGGTGGGGTCGTGGGCGTACAAACAACAACCTACAGGGTCCCTGTCCTGAAGATATTTTGGATGAGGTCAAAGAGATTCTTGAAGAAGAGTTAACGGAAGATCCAGAATACAAGGCGATATTTGATACGTTTGATGCACTCGCAAAGAAGCGCAAGGCAGGACATACTCCAGAAGAGGCTGATCAGTGGAAAGCGATTTCTAAGAAGCGTTTCGGTATTTTGAGTACATACTTTGCAAAACCCGAAATCAAGGAGCGCATACGGACTATGGCATCGGAGTCTATCGAGGCATACCGTAAGAAGGGTCAATTTCGGGAGCCTAAGACCTATGATAAAATGATTGAGAAGTGGGAGCAGACATGTGAGGCAATGGGCTGCAACTACCTTGCAGTGGAATACCCACAGTTTGCAGTTCCGGGCGGATACCAGCTTGCGATTAATGCGAAGCCATTGTTCATCCGGAAAGCACTTGGAGTAACTGAAGGGCGCGGTATTCTTTACATCGATGGCGATATGTTCATTCGCAAGTATCCTAAGATATTTGATATGCCAAATATTGACTTTGCTGCTCGCAGTTGGAATGCTGATCCACGAGCAAGTAGTATGTTCAAGGAGGAAGCATGTTTTGATCCATATATATTCGAAACCTCGGGTGGGACAATGTTCTTCGCAAATAGTTCTCCGTCTAAACAACTTTTAGATGCATGGACTGTCGAGTCGGGTCTCCCAAAGAATATTGGAAAGGCTGATGACCGTATCCTTTCTCAAGTATACACGGTTCAAAAACATGCTCCAAAGTTGAATGTGTTACATCTCCCAATTGAGTATCTCTGGTTGACAGATTTGTATAAGGATTATGACTTTGAGGGACTTGCAGACGAGAAAGACTGCGTAATAGACCACCCCTATTGTCTGACAGGAGAAGAGCGTGCTGCCGAAATGTCCGAATCTACAGTAGACCGTCAGCCTCCCGGATATACGGAACAACTTGAGAATGTCGTCTGCAACAAACAGGGCGGAACATTCTATGAGTATATCTTCTTTTTGCATAAGGAGGACATAGTTGATTCGTATGGTCCCTATCTGAAATACATGAAATCTACAGTCAATCCTTCAACTGATGAGAAGATTTTTGAGGTTGTAGACTTCTCTGAAAAGTATGGTCGCTATTCGACGATTGCTCTTAAGAATTTGGCAAACGGACGTGCAAAGAAACCGGCAACAAGTGGGCTTGTACGCCTACCCCTTCTTCCGAGTATACCGGATATTCTGGGCCCTCTAATGGCCGGTCAAGACGTGATGGTTGGTAGCCATCCTATTCCTTCGCCAGAGATGGAGTTTTCTGGACGCAATATTGGAACCGACCTTGACCCATATTTGGCGAATATCAAACTGGATCATTCATCTTCAATGTATATTAGCGCAAAAAATCCGATTGTTATTGACCTCCTCGCGATGTGCAAAACACTCGAGGACGTAAACATTCATCTGAAAGAGAGCTTTGTGTTTCTGTCGCGTATTCGTTGGCTCCTTACAAGTGCACTCCAACAAGCAAGAAGTATTCCCGGCGCCGAGAAGAAGGGGCAGAAATCAATGGAGATATTCTAGAAAATGGAATCCGAGAGTCATACTCTTAGCAGACCAGCACACTAAGCAGAATGCAGAATTTGTTTAAAATGATGGTTGAAAAGGAGCCTTCCAAATACCCTGCGAGAATGGGTCAAAAATGGGATGAAGATGAAGAGTTAAAACTATTAACACTTGTTCAACAGAAGAAGTCGGTAGACGATATTGCAAAAGAACTTAATCGTACCTCCGGAGGTATTCACGAACATCTTCGCAAATTAGCTTTAGAGTATTGGTTTGGAGACAAACTTTCAATCAAAGAAATTTCCAGAATTACTGGACTGACTTATTCTCAGATTGAAAATGTCATTCAGAAAAAGAAGAATACTGACAAGGCTAAAGGGGAAAGTAATACCATAGAGCCATCAGAAAATCCTTCTGAGATGTCAGAGATGATTTCATTGCTGAAAGAAATGAACTCAAAACTCTCTATTCTTCTGGAAAAGATTAAGTAAACGTTCTAGAAATACTTCTTCTGCAGATACTTGAGATCAGCACGATACTTACGACTGGTTAGAGGAGCACGGCGCTTGGTAAGGACAGCAACAGCATTAACCTTACGAAGCGTAGATAACCGACCATACTTTTTGACTGCCTTTGAGAGAGCACGGCGCCGAGAGGTTGTCTTGCGCGAGGGATGGTACCCAAGGTCGGTTAACTTTCCCTTCCGTAGACGACCTATTTTACGAGTGCGACGACCCCCGCGATCAAATCGAACACCCGCTTCATCCTGCAGCTTTCGCATTTCTTCTGCAAGTTTGGGGTCCGAATCCTCAATCTTTTCAATACATTCTCCTAGGCTTGCATCAATATCGTCCGGATCTGTTTCGTCAAATGTAGGAGGGCATCCCGCACGAGCCATGATAGCTTTGATACTTGCGATATCAGATTCACTATAGCTCATACTTACCAACTTACAGGATTCTTTTCAGCATGAGGGCAAGAACCGCACTTCTTTTTTACTACAGGAACCTGTACGAAATAGAAGAGTAGCCCAGCTCCAAGAAGAACTGCAAGTACCACAAATAGAACATCGATCATTTGTATCCTTTACAGACAGTTTGCATTATACATGGAACGATGGGTATCCCATATTTCGTGGCATCCATAGCCAGGACAAACCGTGGGCTAATTCGCCCCGTCCGGGGGCAACTAAAGACGGACGTTCTCCTTATTGATCTCAACTGCTTTCTACACAGATATCTGGATGATTCTGATCCCTATCCCAGTATCGTCAAGGCGATTGCAGATCTCATGGAGCTTGTTAGTGCAACGATAGTGGTTGCCTGTTTGGATGGAATGGCCCCATATGCAAAGCAGGTTCAGCAGAGATACCGTCGTATGCGCAAGTCGGAGCCTGGCGTATTTGATCGTCATCAGTTGTCTCCCGAGACTCCCTGGATGCGGGGCCTACTTGAACACCTTCCTTCTTCTTGGATCGTTTCGGGAACAGACCAGCCCGGAGAGGGGGAGCACAAGATATTCAAATGGCTACGTGCAAACCCTCAGAAGACTGGCATTATCTACGGATTAGATGCCGATCTTGTTTTGTTGGCACTTGCAAATTCTAACCTCTGCAAACTTCAGCTTCTGCGCGAGAAAAACGAGTTCCACAACATTCTATCGAAAGATGCAGAGTGGGGTCTTCTGGATATCGGAGAGCTCTCGCGGAATCTTCCGGTTCCCGTTGAGCAGTTTCTTGAGATCGCTGTAACCTGTTGGGGAAATGACTTTCTACCCCCGATCGCAATGTTCAGTCTTCGGGAAGATGGGTATGCAAGAGCACTCCAGTATAAGGGCGTTTGCAAAGAGGCTGCAAACATAGAGCACCAGTTTCTGACAAAGCGGATTATTCAAAGAGCGAGACCGGACGAACAGGCACTTCTTGGAAACCTAGAGGAACGCATGGCAATTCAACTATTTGATGGTGTCCAAGACTGGAAACCGGTTGTTGACGCATACTGGAAAACAGTAAACTGGACGTTGCACTATTTTCGAACAAACGAGGTTCTGGATTGGACGTGGTATTACCCGTATCCAGAAGCTCCTCTTGTGTCAACACTGATGAAGTATCCTCGCCCTAAGATTTCGTGGCCGATGGGACCCATTCCGTTCCATGTCGGAAACCAGCTTCAGTTTATTCTTCCTCAAGTAGCTCTACGAAGGGCCAAACGTCGAGTGTTGTTTCCAGATGAGATCTACGATGAAGAGACAGAGGTTCGAGTGCCATTCATGCGTCGGCACAACTGGGAGGCCCGTCCTCGCATTTCGTTACCGTGGCATCCTACTATTTCTGAAACCGAAGTCGCCCCCCTATAAAGGCCATCTTTAATGGCCGAGCTCGTATGATGTGTTCGATTGGTTTTACCTTTTCGGGAAGTGGAGACGCTGAAAGTCCACGAAGCGTTGTGACAGTTGATTCGCGAGGAGCCCAGTATTCTTGTTCAATATGAGCAAGTTGAGCAACCTTACGTAATCTGCTTATTCCATTCATATCCTGCATCGTAGACCAATTCCGCCTGATATGTGAAATATACGCATTTCGATACTCTCTTCCAGAACGAGATCGAATATTCCGAGAGTACACTTCTTCACACTCTTCTACGCGATGGTATATCGGCTTGTCCAGTTTGCGATTCACAGTGTTATGCGCACGATACGCAAAAAGAATGAACTCGGTTCTGGAATTGAGATACTGAGGATACATAGTCTTGTATGTCTCAAGCAGTTCAGTAAAGTGAGCCCCACATGTAGAACAGGTTATCGTATCTCGAAACAGCTCAATCCACTGCCCTGCCAGTTGTTTTTCGGATGAACTGGGGTGTTCTGGATAATTATGCGATACTGAATGGAGTGTCATCCACCCAAGTGGACCCCAGATAGCAGTCATATTACTTAATCCGGGGAAATCATCCCAGCCTCCATTCCGCCTTCAAGAATATCTCTCAAAACATGAGGAGGCGTCTTCGGATTATGAGAGACTCCGGCCCTCTTTAGCTTTGCACGAACGTCTTCGTCTCGCATCCGCTTGATAGACTGTCGAATGGTCTTGCGTCTGCTTTCGATTCCCTTCTCAGTCAATACTCGAACAGTGTGTTTACGAACTCCCTTCTTGAATGGAGGAGCCTTTGCAGGGTCTCGAACCGGTCTGATTTTTGCAGTCTTCTTTAGAACTCCCTTCGGATAGGTCTTTGTGGTTCGTTTAGGGGGCTCTCCTTCATGAATGGTGACAGGTCTAGGAGCTGATCCGACCTTGTTTATTGTGACAGCCGACATCCCTTTAAAACGGATCAAGATGATTTACGGCGACGAAGCAGTACAAGTATACCATGGAGTGGGAAGCAGTACGTTCATATTTCTCAGCCAATGGAGTCCAGCGCCTGGTAGAGCACCAGACAGAGAGCTTCGAAGACTTTCTCCGTAACAAGCTTCCGCTAATTGTTCAATCTACACCTCCTATCACGGTGTACAATGAGCAAGATGAAGCAACCAAGCAGTACAAATACAAGTTTGAGTTGTCCTTTGAGAACGTCACCTACATGAAGCCTCGTATCACAGAGGCTACGGGTCGCGTGAAGCCGATGCTTCCTATGGAGGCCCGGATTCGCAACTATACCTATGCCTCTCAGATGCATGCCGACCTGCGCCTGACAGTCAAGCAACAGGGCCTCCCCAACGAGAGCCGAGTCTTTGAGGGTATCAGCCTTGGTAAGATTCCTGTGATGTTGGGCTCAAGCTTGTGCCTTCTCAAGGACTACCCCGTGTCTGTCGACAAGCTCGGAGAGTGCCAGTACGACCCGTTCGGATACTTCATCATCCACGGTTCGGAGCGGACGATTCTCTGCCAGGAGAAGGTTGCAGACAACCGTATCATGGTGTTCTCCAACAAGAAGACCAAGACCCAGCACTCCTTCACGGTAGAAATGAAGAGTCTCCACGAGAGCTTCACGACACCGCCCAAGAAGATCGAGCTCCGACTCTCTTCGAAGTTCAATGGTATCGGCTACCCTATCTTTATCTGCGTCCCGCGCTTTACTGAGGATCTTCCAATGGCAGTCTTCTTTCGCGCGATTGGTGTCCTCCAGGACAAGCAGATTCTTGAGCTGATTCTGGGGTCCACCGACAGCCCGATGGCAGAGCTTCTCGCAGCATCCTTTAAGGCAGCCGCAGACGTCAATGTCTTTACTCGGGAACAGGCGGTAACCTATCTAACTCATCATCTGCAGTACACGACCCAGCAGGAGGACAAGGAGGCATATGTTCGGTCTCTACTGAACACCGAGTTCCTGCCACACGTTCGACTTGGCGGTGAAATGGCTCCTACTGAGACACATGAGGCCCGAAAGGCTATCATCGTTGCTACGATGGCCCGGCGTCTGCTACTGTCTTCAACGGGGGCACTTCCTCTCGACGACCGCGATGCATACCCTAACAAGCGTGTGGTCACCACTGGTGCCCTTCTGACCCACCTCTTCCGTCAGCTGTTTCAGAAGGTGTGTAACGACACTCGCAATGAGTTCGTTCAGGAGATCAATCACGACCGCTGGAAGAAGGACACTCCTCGCCCTCTCGAGGTAATCACAATCCACAACCTCTACAAAATTCTGAAGACGGGATCCATCGAGGGAAAGCTGAAACAGGCACTGGCTACCGGAAACTTCACAGTCCAGGGACTGGGAACCTCTAACTCCACATCTCTGTCAAATGCCACAAAAACCGGTGTGTCACAGGTGTTGGCTCGTTTGAGCTATCCATCGACCGTCAGTCACCTGCGTCGTATTCAGACACCCGTTGAGAAGTCTGGCAAACTGTTGGCACCTCGAAAGCTCCACGGAACCTCATGGGGATTTGTGTGTCCGGTCGAGACTCCAGAGGGTCACTCGGTTGGAATTGTCAAGAGTCTCTCGATGATGACCTCGGTATCCCAACACTCTCCGTCGGGAGTCATCGTAAACTTTCTGAAGGAGCAGACCGTCGAGTGGCTAACCCAGCCTCGCGTCTATCAGGGGGTTCCGGTCAGTATCAATGGAGTTATCGTTGCATACACTCGGGATCCTGTCGTTCTCCTGCGTACCCTGAGAGAGGCAAAGCGAACTGTCCGTATCCATCCTCATACCAGCATCGCGTGGTCTCCGCTTTACGGAACATTCAGCATTGAGACCGATGCCGGTCGCCTTGTTCGCCCAGTGTTTCGAGTGATAAACGGCAAGATCGCCGATCCTCCTGCAGATAAGACGAACTGGAACGCCTGGGTATGTTCGTCTATCGAGTTCATTGACTCGGTTGAAACCGAAACCTTGCGCATCGCGTTGCGCCCGGCCGATCTCCTGACAGGTAAGTACACTCACTGTGAGATTCATCCTCACATGATCCTTGGTCATATGGCTGCGACGATCCCGCTGTCGGACCACAATCAGTCACCCCGCAACACCTATCAGTCTGCGATGGGAAAGCAGTCAATGGGTATCTTTGCGATGAACTTTGCAAAGCGGGTTGACAAGAATGCGTATATCCTGTGTTCTCCTGAGCGTCCCATCGTAGAGACGCAGATGATGAATATCATGAGAATGCACGATATGCCGTTTGGTCGTAACGCTATCGTAGCTATCGCTACATACGGTGGATACAATCAGGAGGACTCTATCATCATGAATCGGACAGCAGTGAACCGTGGTATGTTTCGGGGTCTCTACTACACGATGTACAAGGACGAAGAGCATCGTAATGTAACCTCTGGCCGTGAGGAGAAGTTTATGCTTCCCCACAAGGAGAGTACACGCAAGTACAAGACATCGTCGTATGCCGCTGTCCAAGATAATGGTATGCCGAGTATGAATACCGTTCTGCAGGAGGATGATGTTGTCATCGGTAAGGTTGT
>Ga0207909_1000517_pt1 | contig 12604 bp, 14 predicted proteins | sample LakMenEpi05May10_FD_150672 | JGI IMG/M metagenome (GOLD analysis project Ga0207909, IMG submission 150672) | Freshwater microbial communities from Lake Mendota, WI - 05MAY2010 deep hole epilimnion (SPAdes) | ecosystem: Environmental > Aquatic > Freshwater > Lake > Epilimnion/Euphotic zone ...
ATTAAAGACATTGTTGAAATAATTCAACCAAGTCAAAAATTGTTAGTCCCTAATACAAACTCTCAATATGGAAGTTCTGAAACAATCATCACAGAAGAAAGTCCATTCAATCCTCTTTCTCTTTACGCAAAAACAAAATGTGATGCAGAAAATCGTGTTTTAGAATGGGGTAATGGTATTTCTTTAAGATTAGCAACAGTATTTGGAGTCTCATATAGACAAAGAATGGATTTGCTTGTAAATGATTTTGTTTACCGAGCATTCACTGATGAGTTTCTAGTTTTATTTGAATCTCATTTCTTGCGAAACTATGTGCACGTAAGAGATGTTGCTAAAGCTTTTGTTCATCTGATTGAAAATTATAATCGATGTAACAATAATGCATACAATGTTGGGCTTACGTCTGCCAATATGTCCAAACTTCAGCTTGCTCAAAAGATTAAGGAGTATGTTCCAAATTTAGTAATTATTGAGGAACAATTTAAGCAAGATTTTGACAAGAGAAACTATGTTGTCTCTAATGAAAAGCTTGAAAAAACAGGATGGTTTTGTGATTATTCTTTAGACACTGGAATTGAAGAACTTCTCAAAGCTTATGCAATGATTTATAATTTTAAAAATAAAGATTTTACCAATCTTTAGGAGCAACTATGAAAGTTTTATATGTTTACAAACCATACTACGAGCATGATTTAAAATCCGAAAGCCAGCAAGAAAAAATAAGAGGTTCTTTTTACTCTGCATTTGGGGAAGACAATCCTGATTACACAATTGATGTAATTCACTTTGGGCATGCTCCTGGGTTAATTCGCACTTCTAAAGAAATGAATCAAGAAATTTTCAAAAAAGATTTTGATATATGTATAGTAAGTGAAGAGCTTGATTTTGCTGTTGAAATGGATACAATTAAAAAATTAGGAAAAAAACTATTTATTTGTTCTTGGGATAATTTTATTGCAACAAGTACAGATATGTATATAAACTTCAGGACAATGATTAAAAAGCCAAGAATTTGGGGCGAACATTGTTGGCCAATTCCGATTGCAGAAGCTGCGCAATATTGTAATGTCCTAGTTGGAGATTTTGGCAAAGATGAAATTATGCCCAATATTTATGGTGTCTATGGTGCAATGGATACTCGTAAATTAGATCTTGAAAATATCTTTGAAATTGAAAGAGATTTAGATGTTGGATTTAACGGAATGTTTTATATACCAGAAAGAGCTAGATTTTTCGAAATATTTCAAAAAGCAAACATTCCAGTAACTTATTCTGGAAGTATTAATAAAAATATTTATCCAGCTCAAGTTTTAACTCTAGAAGACTACACTCACATGTTTAAAAGGACAAAAATATCTTTAGCTTACACTCAATCAGTATTTGGTCCAAACAATAGAACAAGAAAAGGTAGACCATTTGATTGTGCAATTTGTGGTAGTTTTATGTTGTCTACTCATCCTGAAGCTTATAAATTTAGAAACAGATATTGGTTTGAAGAAGGCGTTCATTATGATTCAATGAATGAATCAAACTGCGTAGATAAAGTTAGATATTATCTTTCAAATCCTGAGAAAAGAATTGAAATGGCAAAAGCTATGAATCAACATTTTCATGACAATTACACTCCTATGCACTGGTGGCAAAATATCTTCAAATGGGCTGAGTCGTAACATGTTTAAAGGAAAGAATGTTTTAATTACAGGAGGGTCTGGCATGATTGGTCGGCAACTTGTACTCATTTTATTAGAAAAAGGTGCAAATGTATTTGTTGCTGACTTGAATGAACCTGTGAATATGCCAAATGAAATAACATTTTTAAAAGTTGATTTAAAAGAATTTTCAGATTGTAGAAGAATTTGTCAAGGTATGAATTTTATATTCAATTTAGTTGGTATTAAAGCTTCGCCAAAAGCTTGCATGGAACAACCTGCTAATATTATGGGCCCAATGATGCAATTTAACACCAATATGTTAGAAGCAGCAATGAAAGCAAATGTAGACTGGTATTTATATACTAGCTCTATTGGAGTTTACCAACCCGCACCTATTCTTCAAGAAGATGATGTGTTGAATACTATGCCTTCTAAAAATGACTGGTTTGGTGGTTGGGCCAAAAGAATGGGTGAAATGCAAATCAAGGCATATGAAGTTCAAAATGGTTTCAGCAAATGTTCAATTGTAAGGCCAGCAAATGTTTATGGTCCCTATGATAATTTTGACTTAAATTCAGCTATGGTAGTACCCTCATTAATTAGAAAAGCTGACGAAAATGAAAAGTTAGAAGTATGGGGAGATGGTTCACAGATAAGAGACTTTATTTATTCTCATGATGTTGCTAGAGGAATGATTTTTGCAGCAGAAAATAAATTAACTGAACCTATCAACTTAGGATCTGGTGAAGGCGTAACAATCAAAATTATTGCCGAAACTATAGCTAACTATTTTGGGAAAGAATTAGTTTGGGATAAAGATAAGCCGTCTGGAGATCCTATAAGACTTTTTGACATGTCAAGAGCAAAATCTTATGGATATAAAGCAGAAATATCCATAGTTGAAGGTATTAATAACACTATTGATTGGTATGTCAATAATAAAAATATCATCAAGAAAAATTATGGAATCTTAAAATAAATGGAGTCAAAACCTAAAGTCTTAATTACTGGATGCTCATCTGGCCTAGGAAATTATTTAGCTAAAAAGTTTGAAAAAGAAGGTCATCAAGTTTTACGACACAATGGAAAACTTCATTTTGATTTAAGTGAACAAAATGAAGTTTTGTCTTTATCGAAAGAAGCTAAAAACTTCGGTGTCACTATATTGATAAACAATGCCGCAGTTGTTTGTCCCGATTTAAAATTTGATGATTATTCTTTAAATCAGATTAATGAAATGATAGACGTTAATTTGAAAGCTCCAATAATCTTAACTTTAGATTTATTACCAGTATTGAAAAATATTATTAATATTAATTCAATTGTTGGTTTAGAAATTAAGAAAAATAGGACTATGTATTCAGCTACGAAATGGGGACTAAGAGGATTTTATAATAGTTTCAAAATAAACAGCAAAGCTAAAGTGCTAGATGTGTATCCATCGAATATACAAACATCTCCAGAAAGAACAAATGCGCTTGATATAGACTTTGTAGTAAATTCAATTTACGATGCTTATCTTTCTGATCAAACTGAATTAATTTTGGATGGAAGAATTTAATGAAACAAAAAATGTTAATTTGCGGAGCAACAGGTTTTTTAGGTAGAAATATTCTTGAATATTATTCCAAAAAAAATCAGTATGATATCAAGGCAGTGCACTTTAGAAGACCAGCAATCATAGAATACCAAAATGTTGAGTGGATACATTGTGATTTAAGAAATTCTGATGACGTAAAAAAAGCTATTGAAGGAGCAGATATAGTCTTGCAATTTGCTGCAACAACATCAGGAGCAAAGGATATTCTATCAAAACCATATATTCACGTTACTGATAATGCTATAATGAATTCTCTATTATTAAGAGAATCTTTTGAACAAAATGTTAAGCATTTTATTTTTCCAAGTTGCACAATAATGTATCAAAGTTCTGAAGCACTTATAAAGGAAGAAGATTTCAATCCATCTGATGAAATTAAGTCAACATATTTTGGGGCTGGACACACTAAAGTTTATTTAGAAAATATGTGTGAATTTTATTCTAGGTTTGGTAAAACAAAACATACAGTAATTAGACATTCAAACATCTATGGACCTTACGATAAATTTGATTTAGAAAAGTCTCACGTTTTCGGAGCAACAGTTGCTAAAGTTTTTAATTCTGTAGATGGATATGTTCATGTTTGGGGCTCAGGAGAAGAAAAAAGAGATTTACTGTACGTTGAAGATTTTTTAGATTTTATTGATTGCGCAATATTAAATCAAAAAAGTTTTTTTGATATTTTTAATGTAGGATTGGGTCAATTTATAAGTATCAAAGACTTGGTTGACAAAATTATTAAGAATGGTATAATTTCTTTAAAAGTACGGAACGATTTATCTAAACCTTCAATAGCAACTTCAATATGTTTAAATTGCTCTAAGGCAGAAAAAGTTTTAGGTTGGAAACCCAAATACACTTTGGATGAAGGCATTGTAAAAACAATAGAATGGTATAAAAAACATGGAACAACAGGGAATTAAGTTAAGTCAAGACCAAATTGATTTCTATTATGAAAATGGATACTTACACTTAAAAAAAGTATTTACTGAAGAGCAATGCCAGTTATTGATTGACGAAGCAGATAGCTATGCAAATGGGCATTTTACAAATTATTTACACATGCATAAATCTGGTTTGTTTCAAAAAGTTCACACTGGCAGAAACCTTTGCGATGCTGGAGATCAAATATTAGGAAAAAGGGCAATACCTGTAGGTAGTATTTTCTTTTTTTGCAAGCCTAATAATCCTCTTGAAAACGGCTCTACTTGGCATCAGGATAATTATGCAAGTCGTGCTCCAATGCATGCATACTTAAATTTAGCATTGAGTTTAGATGATGCTGATGAAAGTAATGGAGCTTTGATGGTTGTTCCAGGAAGTCACAAGCTTGGTGATTTACCATGCAACCCAAAACCAAATTTCTCTTATGATGAGAATGGTCGAATGTTTAATTCAGCACCAATTGGAAATGATTGTGAATTACCAGAACATTTACCAATCGTGCAATTGACTTATGAAAGGGGTGATGTGCTTGCGCTTCATGCTCACACAGTTCATAAAGCACTAAAGAACCCTCATCCAACAAGATGGAGAAGAACAATGTATTTTGTTTATATTAAAGATAATGAACCATTTTGGCCAGGATGGACAGCAAAAAGAGAATTGCTTGATAGATATGACTCACCAACTAAGGTTAACTAATTATGAAAAAAGCACTCGTTATTACTTGGGAAAAGTATCAAGACCATGAATTAATTTATCCATATTATTCTCTTAAAGAACATGGATTTGAAGTTGATATTATGGCAAACAAGGTTGGAAAAATTTGGGGCAGCTTAGGAACTCATATGCCTTGTACTAGAGAAACAATTGAGTTTGAAAACTTGGAAAATATTGAAAAAGCTTTGGATGAATATGAAATTCTTGTTGTTCCTGGTGGTGTAAAAGCACTTGAAAAAGTACGACAAGAAAAGGGTGTTTTGGAATTTATCAGACAGTGGAATGAGTCAAGAAAGACCATTTTCTGTATTTGTAACGGCGCTCAATTATTGATATCAGCTAAGATTTTGAATGGTAGAATAATGTCTGGTTATTATTCAATAGGTGTTGATATTGAGAATGCCGGAGCAACATATGATAGAAGTCCCGTTGTCATTGATGAGAATATTATTTCCTGTCCTCACTACGATTTTATGGGATTGTGGTTGAAAACAGCATTTGAAGTTCATGCAAATAGAATCTCATAACAATAATATAATTAAAAAACCTTGGGGCTACGAGTACCTTGTATATCAAGATGCTAATGTAGCTCTTTGGTTTTTATATATTGCTGCAAATCATAAAACATCTTTACACTCTCATCCAAAAAAAACTACAGGTTTGATAATTTTAGATGGTAAAGCACAAGTAGATTTTTTTAATAATGAAAATGTCTTAAACAAACTTGACAAAATTATGATTAGAAAAGGCATGTTTCATTCAACAACTTCTATTTCAGAAAATGGAACAAAACTTTTTGAAATAGAAACTCCAAATGATAAATTAGACTTAGTTAGATTAGAAGATTCATACGGTAGAAAGGGCTTACCTTATGAAGATTCATCTTATGAAAATCCTAAGCAAGATGATTGTCTTTGGCTGAAAAATCTTTCTCTTTATGAGAATCAAAAACTTTTATTTTCTAATTGTAATCTGAGTATTTTAAATGTAAAAAAAATTACTGACTTGACTTGGTTAGAATCACAGAAAAATGTCATGTTTTTAACTGGCGGTATTATTACTGATTACGAAGTACTTATAGTTTGTCCTGGAGACATAGTTAAGATTGAAATATTACAAAAAATTGAAACTGTGTTTAATAAAGTAAAAGAAAATACTTTTGTAATTTTATTTGAAAATTTAGATTAATATGAATAATTACTTAGAAAAAGTTTTTGAAAAAATTTCTTTTTGTAGACATTTTGAACAATATGTTTACAAAAAAGTTCAAGATAAAACTATCAAAATCCCAGTGTATTTATCAGCTGGTCAAGAAAGTACTCCTTGTTCAATTTCAACTTATTTAGAAGATAAAAATATTAAGCCAAATATTTTTATTCAACATAGAGGACATTCAACATACTTGGCTTTTGAAGCGTCACCTGAAAAGCTAATTGATGAATTACTTGGGTTAGATTCCGGCTGTGCATTTGGTATGGGAGGTTCTGCTTCTATACAATCTTTAGAAAAAAATATATTTGGTCATGATGGTTTAATGGGTTCTCAGGTACCTATTGCTGTTGGACATTGCTATCAAACAAAACAACCAACTATTGTTTTTATGGGAGATGCATCTGCGGAAGAAGATTATGTTGGTGCAGCCATAGGGTGGGCTTCAACTAAAAATCTACCAATTCTATTTGTTGTTGAAGATAATAATTTGTCAATTCTTACAGAAAAGAAGATTAGAAGAAACTGGAATATGCATGAGCTTGCACAAGCATATAAGGTTGAAGCTTATGACATTGAAGATAGTCCTACAGAAATTTTCAATCATCTCAAAAATGTTTTTAATACTCCTTTATTGTTGAATGTGAGAACTATCAGAAAATTTTGGCATTCTGGTGCTGGAATTGATGGGGATTATTTTGATAGGCTTGAATGGATAAAAGAAACCTTGCAGTTTGATACATCATTTATCGATGAAAACAACAAAAATAAAGTTGAGGCATTATGGCAATCACGCTTAGAGACACTATAAAATCAATAGTAAAAGACCATCTAGTTAGCAAAAAAGGCAAAGCATATGGTCAATGCTTAACTGCTGTAGGCTGGGTTGGTGGAACTTTACCAGAGCTTTATGAAGATGATGGCATGGTTGAACTTTCTATGGCAGATGTTGCTGGTGGTGCAATTGTTGTTGGTGCAGCTTTAGCTGGAGATAGACCTATTTATGTAGTTAGATATCAAGGTTTTCAGTGGTATAACTGCGTGTCAATTGTTAATTATGCCGCAAAATCTAAATCAATATGGAAAAGGCCTTGTCCAGTTTTTGTGAGATCTATTGCTATGGAAGGCGGAATTGGGCCTGTTGCTGGTTCATCTCATCATTCCTTGGTTTATAGAATGCCCGGAATTAAAATTGCAAGTCCCATGTCTCCATCAGAATATTTAGAATGTTATGATCATTTTATGAACGATGATGAGCCATACTATATATCTGAACATAGAAAAAGCTATGATAATACATCTAATTTATGTGATGTTTTTGAAAACGAGACTCCAGATTTTACAATTTTCCCAATTTCAATAACCAGATTTGAAATGGACAAACTAGTTCAATTATCTGAAGAATATAGTATCAAGATTAACATATGTAATTTGATGTGGTTGAAACCACTTAAAGTATCTGACAAAGCTATAAAGAGTCTAAGTAATTCAAAATTTGGAGGCTTAGTATTAGATGATGATTACGAAAGCGGTTGCCAATCACATATTGCTAATCAATTATCAGTATCTTCTAGTAAAATTGTTAGATGCTTGGGACTGGAAGATAAAACAGCAGGCTTCTATAACAAAGTTGATGTTCTACCTCCAACTGCTAAAAGTATCGTTGATTTTTTATTGAATATTAAAAACGAAGCTAGGGTATAATTTATTTAAGGTGTAAAATGTTTTATTTACCATTAATGAACAATAATATTGACAAAGAAGATATTAATTCAGTTATTGATTTTTTATCTCAAGATCAAATTCCCAAGCTTACAAATGGACCGAAAGTTGCCGAATTTGAGTCTGCTTGGGGAAAATGGCTAGGTACAAAGTATAATTTATTTGTCAATTCTGGAGCATCAGCAAATGAATTGACAATGCTAGCTATAGCTCATTTAATTGGTGAAGGGGAAATTATTCTTCCACCACTTACCTGGATTTCAGATATTTCTTCAGTACTTTTTGCTGGACATAAACTAGTATTTGTTGATGTAAATTTTACAAATCTTTCCTTTGATATAGAGAAATTAATAGCTGCTATCACCCCAGAAACAAAAGCCATATTTCTTACTCACGTTCTAGGAATTAATGGTCTTACCAATGATCTTTTAAGGATATGTGAAGAGAACAACATTCTTTTAATAGAAGATGTTTGTGAATCTCATGGTACAACTTTTCAAGATTGCAAAGTTGGAAATTTTGGATTTGCAAGTAATTTTAGTTTTTATTTTGCTCACCATATGTCAACTATTGAAGGCGGTATGATCTCTACAAACAATTGGGAATTTTATCAAGTTTGTCGTGCTCTTAGGTCGCATGGAATGACTAGAGAAATGACAAGTGAAACAATGAAAATTTCTATTGCTCAAGATAATCCTGACCTTAATCCAGATTTTATTTTTCTAAGACCGGCTCATAATTTTAGAAGCACTGAAATTAATGCTGTAATTGGAATTTCTCAGTTGACTAAGTTAGATCAAAAAAATAATAAAAGAAGAGAAAATTTTGATCTTTTCATATCAAATTTAAATTCTGACAAATATCATGTTGCTTTTGATACAGAAGGAAATTGTAACTATGCTTTCATTGTAATTTTGAAAGAAGCAGATTTTTCTAAAAGAAATGATTTAGAAAGAAAACTTAAAAACAATGGTATTGAATTCAGAAGAGGATTATCAGGTGGTGGAAATCAAATGAGACAGCCATTTTTTAAGGCTATTTATAACGATTTTACAAATTATCCTAATATTGAACACATTCATAATTTCTCTTGGTATGTTGGAAACTATCCTGGTCTTGAAAAAGAAAAAATTATCAAATTACTAGAGGTTTTGAATAGTTAATTTCTATGAAAAGTCAATTTAAAAATATAAATATATTAGTTATTGGAGATTCTTGCACTGATATTTTCACTTATGGAAATGTTTATAGATTGGCTCCAGAAGGACCAGTACCCGTTTTTAATCCAAGCCATTCTCAAAGTAGTGGTGGAATGGCTTTAAATGTGCATCGCAATATTGTTGCAATAGGAGCAAATGCTAAACTAATCTGTCAAGAAGAAGAAATTTACAAAACAAGATATGTTGATTATCGGACAAATAGTCTTCTTCTAAGAATTGATACAAACGACAAATCAACAAGAATCAGCAGAGAAATAATTAGTAAAATAAAAAATAATTATTATTTAGATGTAGCATACGATGCAATAATTATAAGTGATTATTGTAAAGGTTTTCTTGAAGAGGATGATATTTCTTTCATTGGAAGAAATAATAAAAATGTTTTTCTAGACACTAAAAAAATTTTAGATGAATGGTGCAAGAATGTTTCATATATTAAAATAAATGAAACTGAATATGAAAGAACACTACATACTATAGAAAAATTAAATATTAATAAAAAACTTATAATAACAAAGTCTGATAAAGGTTGTGAATTTGATGGAAATATATTTCCAGTTGAAAAAGTCAATATTAAAGATTTATCTGGCGCTGGAGATACTTTTATTTCAGGATTAGCTGTAGAGTTTGCAAGATCTAATGATATTTTTAATTCAATAGTTTTTGCCCAAGAATGTGCTACTAAAGTTGTGCAAAAGAAAGGTGTGTGTACTATATGATAGATATAGATACAATTATTCGTGAAAGATTAAATCTTCATGATACCTCTGACATAGATTGTTATAAAAACATTGACAAAAGAAATGAATTTCATACAAAAATAAAAGACATTATCAATGAACATGTTCCGAAGATTGAATCAAAACATAACCCAGAACATGAAGCACTTCTTAAAGATCAAGGATATGTCATTTTTGAAAATTTTTTGAGCCAAGAACAAGTAAATAGCATTTTAGAATATACTAAAGATAAAGCTGGATATAATTTCCATGTTCCTAATAGAGCTTACAATAAAGAAACTAAAATTTTCTCTGATGATATAGATTGGAATATTTTAGCTTATAATACAGATGTATTACTTAAAAACGAGTTAATTATCAAAATTATGACTGACCCTGTGTTAGTTTCATTGGCGCAATCATATATAGGTTGCTTGCCCTCTGTACATATGCTAAGTATGTGGTGGAGTAAATTCACAGGTGAAGTTTTTCACACTCAAAAAATACACAGAGACGGGGACGATTATAAGTTTTTAGCTTTTTTTGTTTTCTTGACTGATATTGATGAAAACAATGGACCTCATATTTTTTATCCAAGAACACAAAATGGTTCAGATGATCTTTCTGAAAAAGTTGTTATAACAGGAAAAGCAGGAACTGCAGTTTTAGCAGATACATTTGCTTGGCATCATGGAGCACCTTTAAAGGAAGGTAAAAGAATGCTAATGTTTATTAGATTTGGTCTATTTAAAAATAATAATTATTATAGAGATGAAAGCTACGTACATGCTCAAGATTCTGATGTATTCTTTAGTAAAATTGAAGATTCATATACTAATAGGCATTTATTGAGGTTATTTATCAAATGAGTATGAAAGAATATTATGAAGTATATCTTACTTTACATCAAAATAAAATTTGCAGAAGATTACATGTTCTCGGTCAAATTATGACCATTTTTTGGATTGTAGGTTGTTTAAAATTCGAATATTACTGGTTTTTAATTTTGACTCCTTTTGTTGTATATCCTTTTGCCTGGTCTGGTCATTTCTTTTTTGAAAAGAATCAACCAGCTGCTTTCAAAGATCCAATAAAAGCTAAAATAAGTGACTGGATTATGTTGTTTGACATATTGACAGGAAAAGTACCTTTTTGATGAATTACAAGCTGTTTTTATGGATCAATCAATCAAATGGGGATACCTTAGGTATGATTCCTTTGATTAATGCTTTGATAAGTAAATATCCAGAAACAAAAATAAGATTTGGATGTTATGAAGATCAAGCTTATTTGTTAAAACATTTACCTATTGAAGTGTTTCCAATATCTGGTGATTATAAAAATATGGCTGTTAGGACTAATCCACAGTATTTTATGTCTAAAGTTGATCCTTTAATTTACAAAAATTACACCTGCTTACATCTTTGGGGTGGTCTTTATAATTTAAAGCACATTTGGCAGGATCAAATCAAAACATTCAATCAACAATGCGCAAATAATAATATAAATTTATTTCTTGATAATTCAGAATTTGGGTATATTGAGTTACCTATAGTTGATGTAAATGTAAAAGCAAATGCAGTTTATGTAGAAAATAGTCAACCAGTTAGCGGACAAACTAATTTTCAGTATGATATGTATAAATTGGGCTTGATGTTTCCAAGAATTAATTTTTATACTGTTGGACCAATTAATTTTTCTGCAAATAATGTACATGATTGTAGCAAAAAATCTTTAATAGAACTTTCTAGTATTTCCAGAAAATGTAAACTTATTTTAGGAAAAGGAAGTGGTCCTTTTTTCTGTACATTAAATGAAGAAAACAAACATAAAACGAAGGTCTTGGCGGGTTTAATGGGTGGATTTAGATATAAGTTTTGGAATCTAAATGATGAAAATACATTACTACTTGATACTGAACAAGAAATATTTGAGCTATTAAGGCCAATAAATAGAGGTCAATGAAGATCTCTATTTATTGGCCTTTAAATTCAGTTCTAATTGATTTTATTTTTATTTGTCAAAAAAACTATCCAAAACATCACTTATATAATAAATTTGTTCCGGTGTAATTACTGGAGATGTACCTAAAAAGAAAGTATCAGTGGTTACCTTTTTAGCTACAGGAAAATCACCAAGATCCATATCACCAACCAAATGACTATAAGCTGGTTGCATAAGAATATTTCCAGCAAAATATGGTCTAGTTTGAATTTTTTTAGATTCTAAATATTGACATAAATCACTTCTCTTAAATGGTGCGTTATCTTTTATAGTAATAGGAAATGCAAACCAATTAACATCTGAATTTTTTTGTGCTACTGGAAGAACAAAGTATTCTTCATACTTGCTAAAAATATCAAAAAGCAACTTATGATTTCTTTGGCGAAGTTTCTTAATTTCATTAAGTTTATCAATTTGAGCCAACAACATACTAGCTTGAACTTCGATTGGTTTTAAATTATAACCAATTTCCTCATACACATACTTGTGATCAAAAACTTCACCTGGGATACTTGGCAACCATTCAGAAAATCTTTTATTACAAGCGCCACATTCTGTAATATTTTGTTTACCAATACAGAAACAGCCACGCCCCCAATCACGAAAAGAACGAATTACTTTTTCAAGATTTTCATCATTACAAACAACTAATCCACCCTCTCCACAAGTAATGTGATGCGCAGGATAAAAAGAGCAAGAAGCCATCGTTCCAAAGCTACCTAAGGGATTACCATCAAATGACGATCCAAGAGCATCACAGCAATCTTCTAACAAAATCAACCCATAATGATCGATAATATCCAATAGCTTATACAT
>Ga0207909_1000519_pt1 | contig 12589 bp, 6 predicted proteins | sample LakMenEpi05May10_FD_150672 | JGI IMG/M metagenome (GOLD analysis project Ga0207909, IMG submission 150672) | Freshwater microbial communities from Lake Mendota, WI - 05MAY2010 deep hole epilimnion (SPAdes) | ecosystem: Environmental > Aquatic > Freshwater > Lake > Epilimnion/Euphotic zone ...
CCTCGCCCTCCTGCTCGCCACGGTTGCCGTCCTGGCCGCCGAGCCCAACCGTGCCCTCGTCTATTCCCGGACGGCGGGCTTCCGCCACGGGGATTCGATCCCGCTCGGCAACAAGATGCTGGAGGCCCAGTTCAAGGCCGCCGGCCTCGAGGTCGACTTCTCCGAAGACCCGACGGTCTTCACCGCCGAGAACCTCGCCAAGTACCGCGCGGTCGCCTTCATGAGCACCACGGGAGACGTCATGACGCCTCCTCTGCCGAAGGGCGCGTCGGACGAGCAGAAGGCCGCCGCGGCCAAGCAGGCGGCCGCCGGTCGGGCCGCCTTCCAGGCCTGGATGGAGAACGGCGGCGCCTTCGTCGGCATCCACGCCGCGAGCGACGCGGGCGGCGACGTGAACGCCAAGTGGCCCTGGTACGCCAAGATGATCGGCGGCCTCTTCGCCGGCCATCCCGCGCAGCAAGTCGCCGTCCTCAAGGTCGTCGACAAGGACAACCTCGCCACCGCGCACCTGCCGCCCGAGTGGAAGCGCAAGGACGAGTGGTACAACTTCAAGAACCTCCAGGCCGACAACCACGTGCTGCTGATCATCGACGAGACGACCTATAAGGGCGGCAATACCAAGCCTGGCGACACGCACCCGATGTCCTGGAACAAGGAAGTCGGCAAGGGTCGCATGTTCTACACCGCGCTCGGCCACACCAAGGAATCCTTTGGCGAGCCCGATTTCATCAAGCACGTCAACGGCGGCCTGCTCTGGACCCTCCGGAAGAACGACTTCCCCAAGTAAGCCGGCCTACCTCCCGCCGTGCGCCCCGTCCTCCTCGTGTTCTTCCTGGCAGCCGCCGCGTTCGCCGCGGAAGGCCCGCTCGACCACGCCCGCTATGCCGCCGCGCTCAAGGAATTCCGTTCACAGGACGGCCGCTCCCTCGCGACCCTGCGGGCCACCGGCAAGTCGGCCGAGGAACGTCGGGCCGCGATCGATGATGTGCGCGAGCGCCTGGTCGACGAACCCGCCGGCCCCCTGACGAAGGAGGTCGCCACCTTGCTCGCCCAAGCGAGCCCCGCCGACGCCCGTCTCCTGCTCGCCGCCTTGGCGGAAGCGAAGGCCGCCGGCGCCACGACCGCGGTCGCAGCCCTCGCGGCTCAGGCCGGTTCCCCCGTGCGCGTCGACGCCGCGCTGGCGTTGGCCGAGATCGGCGGCGCGAAGGCGGTGCCCGTGCTGGCCGGCCTGGCCAAGGATGAGGCGATCGCCGAAGAAGTGGTCAACGCGCTCGCCAAGGTCTCCGGACCAGGCGTGACCGAGGCTTTCAACGCCGGCATCCGCGACGCCAAGGCCGAGCTCCCCGGACGCTTCGCCCTGATCAAGGCCGCGGTCGTCCGCAACAACCGCGCCGTCGCCGCCGCGCTGTGCGCCACCGTGCTCGAGGAACCCATGCGTCTGGAGTCCCAGAAGGCCCTGCTCAAGCTGGCTTCGCCCGCGGATCTCCCGGCGCTGCGTCAGGCCGAGCAGGCCATCGCCAACGCCGCGACCAAGGCGGCGCTCGGCCGACTCATCGCGAAGCTCGAGAAGCCCGAGGGCAAGTGACGGCCCGGGTCATAGTTCCTTGGCGGTGAGCCACCGGAACGCCACCAGACGGAAGCGTCGGCCCAAGAGCGCGTTGACGCGTCGGGAGCCCGTCTCGCTCCCCAGCGCCTGGTCGCCGAGCGGCGCTTCGTGCGCCGGCACGCGCGCATCCATGTACTCGGGGGAGCGTTGATAGACGGCTTCGCACCAAGCCTTGGCGGTTTCGCCGTTGCCGACGGGCGCGCTGCCCATGGCCCGGACGACGAAGGTTTCGTCGCGCACGCTGAGAATCGGCGCGAGGCGGCCGAGCAAGTCGGCCTGACGCGGCCAGCCGGGTAGCCCAAAGGTCGAGGAACCTTCCGCCGCCTTGGGGTGGAGGTAGTCTCCCATCGGTCCGGCCGCCGAGCCGGTCCAATCGCCCAGAGGCAGCGATTGCTCCAGGCCACCGAGGTCGCCGACCTTGCTGGTGGTCCTACCGACCCTCTTTGCCGGCTCCGCCGGGTTGAGGCTGCCGCCCGCTTGCTCGAGGCTCCGCAGGGCCGTGCCCAGCGCCCCATCCAGCGACGGGTCCAAAACTTTGCCCGGTTGCGCGGGCGCTAGGCGTCGGTTGACGAATTCGGAGAGGGACAGGAAGGGTCCGCGGGCCTTCACCTGCCGGACGATCTCGACGGCCAATTGCTCGAGCTGCGCATCGTTCAGCGCGGCGAAGCCGAGCACGGCGGCGGAAGCGCCCCCGGAGGTCACGGCCCGCTCGTGCGAAACCGCCATGCGGGTCAAGGGATTGTTCGCGGTCGTGGTGGCGACAGTGGTACCGCCGGGCAGGATGGACGGCACCGGACTCGCGCGCAGGTTGCCGAGCACGGCGCGCCAGGCGACGACGGAGGTGCTGTTGACGTTGAATTGGCCGGGGACGCGCAGCGTTGCGGCGATACGTTGGTAGGCCACGGGTTGCGCCGGGACGCCGGTGAAGCCCGCGGTGCCGCTCGCCTCCAGGTCGAGCCACGACGCGGCGGCGTTGGGCGCGAAACAGGCATTCGGCAGGGGCGCCGTCCCCGCCACGAAGTCAGTCCAGTTCCGCTTCAGGCTGCCCATGACCGCCGGATTCCAAGCATGTTCCAGGCCGGGGCCCGGCCGCAAGGTAGCCCAGTCGTTGGGCGACGGGGCGAGCGAAGAGACGAACCAATCGTCGAACAGCAGGTGATTCAGGCAGTAGCTGTCGTCGTACTGCAGGAAGGACTGGCTGATCTCATCGCGGCTCCGCAGCGTACCCGTCTGGTCGATCCAGCGACCGACGGTGTCGTCGGGCGGCAGGATCGGCGAAGCGTCGGCGTTGCCGACGAGCCCGTAGTGGAAGGGCGGTGCCGGATTGGTCGCGCGGAGGTCGCACCCCTGCAGGGCAGCGAGCGACTGCAGCGGCTTGACGGGCAGCTCCGCGACCACGGCCCGCGACAGGCCTGCCGTCGGGTCGAGCCCGGTCAGGATGTAGCCGCCATGGTTGTCGGCCGGATTCGACTGCGGGCCGTTGGAATCCACGAAGCCGCTCATCGGCAGGAAGTAGAGGTCGTACGGGGCGTTCAAGGGGTTGAGCGCCCCGGCATACTGCACGCCGCCGTTCGCCGCCGAATAGAAAGCGGCCCCGCTCCCTTCCTTACTGTATTGCGGGGCGACCGGGATCGTCCGGTGGTCGGCGACGTTCGCCGAGGCGTAAGGATAGGCGGTCAGGACTCCGGCGGACTTATGGCCGATCTCGGTGTAGGTCGTGAAGGGCGAGGCCTGCAGGAACCCTTTCGAGAGGGTCTTGACGCCGGTCCGGCCGTCGTGCTGGGAGACGCCATCGTTCGAGAGGCGAAGGCCAAAGGCGAAAGTGCCGAACGCGCGGGGCGTCGCGGCGGCGTCCGCCAGCGTCTGTTGGAAAGGGTAGGGTGCGTCCTCGCCGTAGAGCTGGCGGAACTGCGCGGTGGTCGTCCCGACGAAACTATTCCGCACCGGGGAGTAGCGGTAGTTCGCCGGGTAGTAGTCGTAGTAGATGCCGTCACGAGCCACCAGGGGCTCATCGATATTCTTGATCAGCCGATAGCGGAGGGAGCCCGCGCCCGTCGTCGTCCCGGGCAGGGTCATCCGCCAGCCGGTGCGTCCGCTGGCGACGTAACCCGGGGTGAGGTTGAACGTGCCGCCGCTACCCAAGGGCACCGCGACCAGTTGCTCGGAGTTCAGCGCGAACACCCGGGTTTGCCCCGGTTCCAGCGTGATTTCGGCCCCGCCGCCGACCACGAGGTGGACCCCGCCCGGGAAGTAAGGCCCCACGTGTTGACGGATGGCGTAGCCGGCGCCGTCTTCGCAGGAGACCTGGACGGGAAGCGACCTCCAGTTGCAGTAGATGCGGAAGCTCGGTACGGTCAGACGGACGTTGAAGGGGTTCCAGAGCGTGACGACCGGTTGCGCGATGAAGGCGGGCGTATTGTCCACCGCGGAGGAGGCGAAGACGTATTGGATGCGGGCGACGAGCGGGTGTCGGTGGATGCGTTCGTAGTAGCTGTAGAGATCGCCGGCCTCGGCCGCGCCCACCGGCTGCGGTGGGAGCATCGTGGTGACGCCGCCGAGCCGGGGGTCGACGTTGGTGACGTACTTCCGGTAGTGCAGGCAATAATCGGTGAGGTAGGCCCAACTGCGAATGGGCGGAAAGGAGGATAGGCCCATGTAGCCGCCGAAGTTCGTGCCGCCGTCCGCGGCCAGGTCGCTTGGTCGCCCTCCCCCTAGTGAGCCGTAATCAGCCCACCAGTAAAGCAAGGCGTGGCGTCGACGATTGCCAAGGCCGGCGGGCAAGCGCGCATCGGGCAGGGGCCGCTGGAAGGCGAGGTCGTAGTCTGGGTTGCCGGACGGGCGTGGGAGCATCGCGGGTTTGAGTCGGAAGAGCGGCATCTTGCCCTGGCGCTCAGGGTCGAGCGCATTCGCCCAATCCCAGGTCTCCGTGAAGAGCGAGAGGTCCTTGCGGAGCCCGCCGGTCGCGGTGTTCGTCAGCAAACCCTCGGCGAAAAGGCTGACATCATGGAAGCCGCCCTTGGCCAGCGGGCGGGGTAGCGCGTTCTTGAGTGCCGCCGTCAAGCGGGAGGCATCGCTGGCCGCGGGGACCAGGGCCAAGGTCGGCGAGGATAGCGGTTGGTTGGCTGGCAGCGGCGAGGGGCCCGCGAGCAGGGCGGGGTAGCCGATGGCTTCGAGGTCGGGCCCGCCGAAGGCGCCGAGGCGCTGGGCGTTCTCCAGCGCCGTGTTTCCCGTCAAGGGCGCCGACGTGTGCGGGATTGTGATTCGGACTTTCTGGTTCTCGCCGCCGACCCACCAGCAAAAGTGGCCGAGCGACCCGAGGGAGGACTTGGCGGGGGTCTGCCCGTCGAAGAACGAAAGCGGACTCAGGTGAATCTGGCGGACGGCTTGGGCCTCCGTGGCGGGGCCGACCAACGGCACGGTGGTCCTGGTCGCGATCACCTTCGGCGGTTCCGGGGGCTGGCTCGCGGTACCATCCGGCAAGATGAAGGCGCCCTCGCCGTAGCCCATTTGGCTCGAGACCATCCACCCCAGAAAGCGGTCCTTCGGGGCAGCGGCTTGATCGAAGGCCCGCAGCTTCGTGGCGTAGTCGGGCCGATGGGGCCGGCCGGCGTAACGGCTATTCGGCCGGGTGTCGTGGTCGTTGCCCTCCCAGCTTCGCCATGCCCCGAGCAAGGGGTACTCAAAAGGGTCGGCTCCGGGAGTCGTCCCCGAGGATAGCGCGGGGTCGTCGTAGATTGCCGCCGGGGCGGAGACCCGCGTATCCGGCCCCAGCCTTTCCTGGAGCGCTGCCTGGGCGAGGCGCACGGCGGCCAAGGCGGCGAAACGCGACCGTGCCTCCGCTTGCTTGGTCGTCGCCAAAGCCGACTCTACCTTGAGGAAGGCGGTGGCCGTCAGGATCGCCAGCACCAAGAGGGCAGTCACCACCAGCGCCAGCACGAGGGAGAAGCCGGCACGTTGCCGACGGCGGTGGGCTCCGGGGGTAAGCATGAGCGTGCCTCCCAAGTTAAGGGGGCGGAGGGATGCCTCCAGCGTATTGCCTTCACGGATACGTCAGGTTTACCTCAGTGCTTCAATGAGGTGAATTCTGGACCTCCCTGGCCGCGGGGCGCTTAGCGCTTGCGCAACCAGACCTCGCCCGCGTCGTCGTCGCTCTCGGTCGTGAGCTCAATCTCCAGCGTACCTTGCGTCGCGCGTGAGGCGGCGTCGGCCCGTAGGCGTTGCAGCAGCCCTTCGTCGGCGAACGTCTGCAGCGTCCCGTCCACGACGTCGCGGACGGACACCTTGGCGACTTTCGCCCAGCCCTTGGTCGGGCGGAGTTCCACCAGGTAGTCGCCCGGCTCGGTGAGCAAGCCCGCCAACGGCACGCGGAGGCGGCGCGTGGCGCCCGGGGCGATGTCCCATTCGGCAATCGGGGCCTCCGGCCGTTCGGCCGGCGCGTACTCGTCCAGGATGCGGCCTTGCAGCAACGTGAAGGCCAGCGTCCCTTCGGTCTCGGGCGCGTCGCGTCGATCGAAGGTCACGCGCAGCCTGAGGTTGCCGGACTGCGCCGGCACCTGGAGGCGCCAGAAAGGCACGGCGCCGCGCCCATCGCCGCGGAGGGACGTCGGCCGCCGGGAGACCACGCGGTCGCCCGCGAGCAGTTCCACCGCGCGGATGCCCGCCTCGGCGCTCGCCGTCAGCACTGCCGGCCCCGGCGTCGCCCCTTCGGGTAACGCGATGGACAAGGTGCCGTCGCGTTCGCGCGGCAGCTTGCCGAACTCCAGTGCGAAGAGTGCGGCCGGACGGACCGCGCGGGACCGGACGCCTTGGGCGTGGATGCGCGGCTCGATTGCCCGTCGCCGTGCTTCGAAATCCTCGCGGACAAATCCCTTCTGTCCGCTCCAACCCCATTCCGCCAGCGTCAGCGCGGCCGGGAACTGCCGGTAATCGTCGAGCGCCAGGTCGCTGGAACCCGCACCGGACGCCACGCCCAGTAACAAGGGATCGCGTTCGCCCTCCGCCAGGTTCAGCACCGGTTCGCCGTCCGCGTCGAGTACGCCGGAGACCACCACGGCGTGGCCGAGCTTGATGAACTCCGCAAGCGCCTTGGTCGTGCCTTCCTGCGTGGCCCTTCCCGGCGCGAGCAGGTCGATGATCGCGCCCTTGGGCGTGCCCGGCTTGATTAGCTCTTCCGCCGTCGACCCCCAGAGGCGGGTCAGCAGGCGCTTCTTGCGGGCGGCGGCCTGCTTCACCAGTTCGCCTTGGAGCCAGACCCGCGCGGCCTCGGCGCCCGCGAGCGACTCATCCGTCAGCACCTTCTTGAAACCCGGACCGGCGAGTTTCTCCGGCAGCCGCGGGTGGTCGACCACGTCGACCTGGATGAACTCGCCCGGGAATAACCGCGCCAACGTTTCGAGGACATCGCCCTGCAGCGCCCGGTCCTCGGGCTCCAGCGCGAAGTCGAGCCGTACCCGCGGGATCACCTCGATGTGCCGCGCCCGCGCGTAGGCGACGACCTCCCTGATCTCGTCCTCGGTGTAGGCGCCGCCGTGGGGCCGGCCCGCCTGGTAAAGGTCGCGTTCGTCGCCGCGCAACGTCGGGCGTTCCTCCTCGTAGCTGCGGGGCGCGCCCTTGATGGCTTCCGCCAGTTCCGGATGCTTATCGACCGGCAGGCGCCAGTTGCCCTCGGCGTTGAGCAACCAGCGCAGCACGTTGATCTTATGGTGCGCCATCTGGTCGAGGTCGCGCAGCAGCACCTCCTTCGGCTTGTGGAAGAAACCTGCGTCTACGTCGAGCACCCGCCAGCGCAGTATCGGCTGGTCCTCGAAATCACCGCAGGCCGCGGACCAGTCGGGCGCCTTCGCCGGCTTGGCCGCCGCGAGCAGTTCCGCCGGGAAGAGCTGCAGCAGCGTGCGCGTCGCGCGGAAGACGCCCGTCTCGGTGCCCCCCGCGATGAGCGCCCGTGTCCCGGTGAGCCGCATGCGGTAACCCTCCGGCTTGAGCGTGGCGTCGAGCCCGAGCACGATGTCCCCCGGGTTCATGCGCTGCGTCGCCTCGGCCGCGATCTTCCAGCCCAGGTTCCGCGAGAGCTCGTCGGCCAGCAGCGTGGCCTCGTCGAGCAAGGTCGCGTCCAGGGCCACGACCCGGGTGCGTTCGGTGAGCCGGAAGCGGTCGTTCACCGGTTTTGCGAGGACCGGCTTCGGGAGCAGGGCGGGCAGGGGCGGGGCTTTCGCTGGTTCCGGCGTCGCCGCGAAGGCGACGCTCAAGGCCAGTCCGCAGAGGAGGAGGGGCGATCCGCGCATGCCTCGGATTTAGGGCCCGAAGGCGGGCGAAGCGACCTTTTTGCCTTTCTCCAAGGCCAGGACTCGGCAGGATGCCACCCCATGTCCGAATCCCTCCTAACCCTCCGCGAAAGCAAGTCCTCGCCCGTCGGCACCCGTTTCCAGGCCATCTGCGCCATGGGCGACGTCGCCACCAAGACCGCGAAGACCGGCGCCTCCTATTATGAAGTGGTCCTGGCCGATGCCACCGACGACTTCAAGGCACGCGTCTTCGGGGATTCCCCGGCCAAGCCCGTCCTCGTCACGCTGAAGGCCGGCACAATCGTACGCATCAGCGCCTACGTCGGCGATTTCAACGGCCGCCCTGACCTCAAGCTGGAGAACCTCGCCCCGCTGACCGACGCCGAGCGCGCCGACCCGGCGATCATGGGCCGCCTGACCCCGGTGTCCCAGCATGACCCGGTGAAGATGCAGGCCGAGCTGCTCGGCATCGTCGGCCGCATCCCCCATGACGCGCTCCGCGCGACCGTCGAGTCCGTCCTCGAGGAGCATGGCGAGCGTTTCTACGAGGCCGTCGCCGCGCTCGGCATGCACCACGCCTTTCGCCACGGCCTGCTCGAGCATACCCTCCGCATGGCCAAGTGCGCCGAGGCCCTGCTCCCGCTCTACCCGAAGGTCGACCCCTCGCTCGCCGTCGCCGGCACCATCCTCCACGACGTCGGTAAGATCCAGGAATACTCCCGCCTCGAGCCCGGCATGGCCAAGGCCAGCTTCACGCGCGCCGGCAACCTGCACGGCCACCTCGTCCTCGGGGCTTTCCTCATCCGCCAGCACGGCACCAAGGTCGGGCTCGAGGCCTCCTTGCTTGAGCGCCTCGAGCACATCCTACTCAGCCACCATACCATGCGCGAGTACGGCGCGGCGGCCATCCCCTCGACCCCTGAGGCCGTCTTCGTCGCCCGGATCGACGACCTCGATGCCAAGCTCTCCGCGGTCGAGGAGGAACTCCGCAAAGCCGTTCCCGGCGTGGAGTTCAGCCTGCTTCGCGCCATCGACGGCCAGCTCCTGATCACGCCTCCCAAGACCGGCCGCTGAGCCATGGATCTGCGGGAGCTGGATTTCGACCTGCCCCCGGAGCGTATCGCGGCGGTGCCCGCCGCCCGTCGCGACGCCTCCCGCTTGCTCGTCGTCCGCCGCGCGACGCGCACGATCGAGCATCGCGGCTTCGCCGAGCTGCCGGACCTGCTGCCGGCCGGCACCACGCTCTTCCGCAACAATGTCGCGGTGCTCAAGGCCCGGCTCTTCGGGGTCCGCCCGACCGGCGGCAAGGTGGAGTGCCTCCTGCTGCGCCCGAGCGCCCAGCCGGATGAATGGTGGTGTCTGCTGCGTCCCGGCAAGCGCGCCGCCGACGCCGCGGGCTTCACGATCGACGGGGTGTCCGCGGTCGTGGTGGCCGCGCAGGAGGGCGAGTACCTCGTCCGCTTCGCGTTGTCCGCGGGCCTGACCATCGCCGGTCTCGCCGAGCGCGCCGGCCAGCTGCCGTTGCCGCCTTACATCGTCGAGGCCCGCAAGGAACGCGGCCTGGAGCCGGTGGATGATGCCGACCGTTACCAGACCGTCTACGCGGACCCCGGCGCGGTGCGTGCCGCCGCCGCCCCGACCGCCGGACTGCATTTCACACCCGAGCTGCTCGCCACGCTGGCGGCGCGGGGCCACGAGGCGTTCGACCTCGTGCTCGACGTGGGCCTCGGCACTTTTCAGCCCATCCAGGGCGATGACGTATCCGCGCACGTCATGCACTCCGAAGCCTACCGCATCCCGGGTCGCACGCTCGCGGCCTTGCGCGATCGCCGGCCCCGCCTCGCGATTGGCACGACCACGGTGCGCGCCTCCGAGGACGCCCTCCGTAAACTCGGCGATTTCAGCCGGGCGCCCGCCGGTGATTACGCGGGCGCGGCTTCCTTGTTCATCCAGCCGGGAGAGACCATCGGCTGCTGCGAGCACCTGCTCACCAATTTCCACCTGCCGCGTTCGACCCTACTCTGCCTCGTCGGCGCGTTCCTGACGCCTGGTTCGCCGGAAGGTCTGCCCTGGTTGAAGGAGATCTACGCCGAAGCCGTCCGCCGCGAGTACCGCTTCTTCAGTTACGGCGACGCGATGTTGATTCTCTGAGGAGGCAGGGGTGGGCGTGGAGTGCTGAATCGAGTGCAGAGTCGAGTGCTGTATCGAGGACTGCATCGAGGGAGTCAGATCTCGCTGTTGGCGCGCCTCCGGCCAACTGATCAATGGATTAACTTGATTCGCCTCTGCAGGTAGGGACGAGCGTCCCTGCTCGTCCGCCGAAGACCCAGGACATGCACGGCCGACCGAGGACGGTCAGCCCTACCTAGAGGCTGCGATCATCCCTGGCCCACTGGCCAACCGATCAACGGATTAACGGATTAACTAAACAGCCACTCCCTCCGCCGGCGTGAAGCGTCCGAGGCGCCGCCAGATCCACGGGAGCATGAGCAGCGCGAGCAGCGAGGCCGAGAGGTTGAAGACCGAGTGGACCAAGGCGACTTGCAGCCCCGGGTCGGCCACGAAGGTGAGCAGCGGCTGGAGCGCGAATTGCAGCCCACCGACGAAGAGCGCGAGGCCTGCGAGGTCCAGCCCCGCATTGAACAGCGCCAGCCTCCGCGCGAACGGCCCGAGCGTGGCCGCCGTCATCAGCGCCACCCAGCCGGTGCCGAGGTTCGCCCCGACCACCACCCAGAGCGAGAGGGTCGGGTCGATCAGGCCGCCGGCCACGGAAAGCACCGTCAGGCCGACGACCACCGACGACGATTGCACCAGCATCGTCAGGCCAGCCCCGAAGGCGAGGGCGCGCACCGGGGTCGAGAGGGTGTCGCGCCAGGCGAGTACCGTGGGTTTGTCGGCCAGCGGTAGGAGGGTCGAGCTGATGAGCCCAAGCGCGAGGAAGATGAGGCCGAAGTGGAAGATCGGCCGGCCGTAGGTGCGCCAGCGACGGGGGCCCACCAGCGACCAAAGGCCGCCGAGGGTGACGAGGACCGGGCCGAGACCGTCGAACTTGGCGGCGATCAGCCAAGCCGTGAGCGTGGTGCCGACGTTGGCGCCGATCATGATCGTCCAGGCGGCGCGCATCGGCAGGGCCTTTTCCTCGGCCAGGCCCATGGTGATGAAGTTCACGACCGAGGAGGACTGCACGAGCGCGGCGGCCGCGGCGCCGGTCAGCGCGCCCGTGAAACGGTTGGCCGTGGCCCGGCGGAGCAAGCCCCGGAGCCGTTCGCCGCCCAGCAACGTGACCTCGCGGGCGAAGTCCCGCAGGCTGTGCAGGTAGAGCATGACGGCCGCGACGGCGGAGAAGAGCAGGTCCACGGCATGGAGGCATAGCCGCGTCCGGTCGTCGTATCGAGGTTGGACTGCGCCGTCGGGCCTCGGCGGAATCCCGCGGCCGGATTACTTCCCGCCCGCGGCGGCCTTGCCCTTCCCCGCCTTCTTGGTGGCGGGAGCCGTGCCGGCGTCCTTGCCCGCGCCACCTTTGTTGGGGGTCGGCAGGGCCGCGCGCGTCTCCTGGCGCCACGCTTCCAGGCGGGCGAGCAACTCCTTGGCCTTGGCCGGGTTCGCCGTCGCGAGGTTCTTCGTCTCCCCAAGGTCGTCCGCGAGGTTGTAGAGTTCGAGGCGCCCGTCCTCCAGGTACTCCAGCAGTTTCCAGTCGCCCATCTGGACGACGCTCACTGGCGTCGTGCGCCATAGTCCGGGGCCGGACCCCAGGTAGCCCGGGAAGTGCTGGAAGATCGCGTCGCGCTTCAGGGCGGCGGACTTGCCGACCAGGAGGGGTAGTAGGCTTTCGCCATCGAGCGCTTGGCGCGGAGCGGGGGCGCCGGCGATCTCGAGCAACGTCGGGAACAGGTCGACGTGCGCCGTCGGCGCTCCGAACGTCGCACCGGCGGCGACCTTGCCCGGCCAGCGCACAATGAACGGCACGCGGACGCCGCCTTCGTAAAGGCTGCCCTTACCGCTGCGCAGCGGGGCGTTATCCGTGATGCCGTCGCCCGCCTTGTCGGCCGACGTCGCCGCCTTGCCCTTGGCGGCTCCCGGCTCGCGGATCAACCCATCCGGCCGGCCGTAACCGCCGACGCCGCCGTTGTCGCTCGCGAAGATGAACACGGTGTCGTCGGCGAGCTTCAGCTCCGTCAGCTTGGCCATCACCCGGCCGACGCTTTCGTCGACGCTCGCGAGCATCGCGGCGTAGGTGGGGCTGTCATGCCCCCCGACGCCGGGCTTGGCCTGGAACTTGGCGACCAGCCCGGGTTTGGCCTGGAACGGCGAGTGCACGCCGAAGTGGGGCAGGTACAACAGGAACGGCTTATCCTTGTGGCGTTGGATGAAGTCGAAGGCTTGGTCCGTCAGGAAGTCCGCCAGGTACTGGCCCTTCGGGTAGGCCGTCTTGGGCGTCGTCTCAAAATCGAAATGGCGCCCCGAGGACTCGATGGCTTCGTCGAAGCCGCGCTTCGCCGGGTGGTGTTCGGGCGTATCGCCCAGATGCCACTTCCCGAACATCGCGGTCGCATAACCCGCCTTCTTGAGCTGGTTGGCGAAGGTGTCGCGCTCGAGGGAGAGCTTGGTGACGTTGTCGACCGGGCGCAGCGGGCGCGTCCGCCAGTCGAAGCGGTCGATGCCGCCGACGGTGTAGGTGCCGGTGCGGGCGCCGTATTGGCCG
>Ga0207909_1000520_pt1 | contig 12585 bp, 12 predicted proteins | sample LakMenEpi05May10_FD_150672 | JGI IMG/M metagenome (GOLD analysis project Ga0207909, IMG submission 150672) | Freshwater microbial communities from Lake Mendota, WI - 05MAY2010 deep hole epilimnion (SPAdes) | ecosystem: Environmental > Aquatic > Freshwater > Lake > Epilimnion/Euphotic zone ...
GAATACCAATGTATACAAGAAAAAACATGTGATTTATAGTGAAGGCAACCATCCCAACCGTTTGTTTCATATCAAAAAAGGGAAGGTAAAACTCTACAAGTCAAATGATGATGGCAAGGATCTAACCGTTGGGCTTTTTGGTGAAGGGGATTATTTCGGTTACATGGCATTGCTTGAAAATTCTGTCTACCATGAAACTGCTGAGGCCATGGAGGACGCTGAAATTGCCATGATTCCAAGAGAGGAGTTTGATGCCCTGATCAAGGAAAATCCTGTTGTGATGAAAAAATTTCTGCAGATCCTGGCTGGAAATGTAACTGAGAAAGAGAATCAATTGCTTGGGTTGGCCTACAACTCGCTGCGCAAGAGGGTTGCGGATGCCCTGATCATGTTGCGCCATAAATTTGGAGAGGGTCAAACACCATTTTCAATCCATATTTCCAGAGAAGACCTTGCCAATATTGCAGGAACAGCTACCGAATCCTTGATCAGAACCCTAAGTGATTTCAGGGCTGAAAAGCTGATCGATATCAAAGACGGAAATATCGTCTTGTTGAATGAGAAGAAGCTTGAAGGATTGTACAATTGATGCTCAACCAGGATACTGTTGGCTATTGCTTTCCATTGATGGGAAGGGAAGAAAGGTAGGTATTGTAATCTTGTTTGATCAAGGCATGGTCATGTTCAATGACTTCTATTTGTTCCCTTATTTTTTTGTGTGTTCTCTTGATATCAAGGCTAATGGCTGAAACTGGCTTTGATTTCAGTTCCTTCCATTTGATGGCCTGGCCCGACAACACATGAAGCATGTGGTCATATAAATCATCTTTGGTGAGAAACCTGTTTTGGTATTGCTCTGCCAGTCCGAGGCTTTCCTTGTTTATTATTTGGTCAATGATCTCCGACAGCCTGTTTTTCATATGCGTATTCTCCTGGCGCAGGTACTCAATGAGCCTGATCCAAGAGGAGTTCTCAAAAATATATTGTTGGGAGTTGCTACTGATCATCTTGATTTTAACCATCATGGGGACAGTTTTTATTAAATATCCCCCCTCTGCACCTGCAGAAGGGGGGAGCGTCAAATCAGTGTACACTGATCTTATGGGGGACTGTCTTTTTTGCTTCCTCATTTTTGGGTAGCAATAGTTTCAGTTCACCATTGACATAGGTGGCATCGATTTTATCTTGGTTGATGTCTTCAGGTAGTGAAAAAGACCTCGAGAAAGATGAATAGCTGTATTCCCTACGGGTGAAGGACTCATCTTTTTCTTCCCTTTTTTCATCTTTTTCTGCACTGATGGTAATCATTGAACCATTGACATCAATCTTAAAATCATCTTTCTGCAAGCCGGGGGCTGCCAGTGTAATTTCATAATTCTTTTCAGTTTCCTTTACGTTCACGGCAGGAGTTTGGGTTGAAAAAGGCCATTTTTCATCCATCCACTCACTCCAGGGCTTCATGACGTCTTCCAGGATTGAAGGCCTTAGCAGCGATGATCTTAACAGGGATCTTCCATTTCCAAGCATAGTTGTATTTTTTTAGGGTGATGAATAATATCTCATCACAAATCTAATTTTCATTGCATGCCCATTAAATAATCATGGTCACCAATAAAACTGACGTTGGTCATTCAGTTGCACAATGCACCAAGAGATTTTTTCCGGGCAACAGGGAAGGGCTTAACATGTTTCCTTTGTTCAAACCCCGCAGGATCAGCAGCAGTGCCATGCATCCAATCAATGCCGGGTAGCACTTGATCATCTGTTGCCTTAAACGTATTTGCAGGCTTTTCCCGAGCAATAGTAATGCAGCCAGCAAAGGCAAGGTGCCCATGCCAAACAATGCCATGAAGATGGCTCCTCTTAACGGATCCTGGGAAGCTGTAGCGCCTGCCAATGCAACATATACCAAGCCACAGGGTAACATTCCATTCAGCAGTCCTGCCATGAAAGAAGAGGTCCTAAAACGCGCATTAAGGTAAGGAATCAATCGAGCACGGATCAACCTGGGTACAATGACATCAGCAATTACCTTTTCTGTCTTTGGGAAAAATTTGACCAATAACAATACAGCAAGGATGGCTATGCCAAGGCTCAGTGAAATATTTTGTTGAATGCCAAACCATTTTACTGATGTTCCAATAAGGCCAAACATCAGGCCCCAAATAGCGTACACACCAATCCTTCCAGTATGGTAAAGCAAGAAATCATTGATGCGAAAACCCTGGCCATTTTTTTTCAACAGGGTTCCAAACATGAGGGGGCCGCACATGCCAACGCAGTGCAGGCTTCCGCCAAGTCCCAGGAGCAATGCAGGTATGGCATACTCCATCATCATGGTTGCAGGAAGATGTTTTGTTCAAAATAATATTCCTTGCTGTCAACTTTCCAGAGCATTTTGAAAAGGTATTGTCCTTTTGCATGGGCTGGAATGACAATGGAATATTGGCCATTTTGGGTATTGATGTTTCCCACAATATCGCGCGCTTTATCGGCTGCATAGTAAAGTGTCCATTCGCCATTTGCCTGCCAACCGTAAAACTCTTTTGGCAGTTGGACAATGAGCACACCGGCCGATGTTGTCAGTTCAACCGGTGCAGACAATGCAGCGGTTTTGGAAGATTGGTCAATCACTTGCTGATAAGCGATTTCATCTGCATAGTAATTATCGGAAACCAGGTCTCGGTTCTCTTTTGCAGATAAGAAGACCATGGTCAAAATCCCCAAGACAAAGACAGCGTAAATGAAAATGATTTTGTATCCCCAGCTTATTTTCATGGTTGTATTGTTAAAATGAAACAGGCCCGATAAAGCTTGTTTTTTTGTTGATGGACCGCCTTCCCTCTGGCTGCACTTCAATCAGGATAGTGGAGTTCCTTTTTGTAATGCGTGTTGCTTTTTTCTTGATGAGAAAGACAACCACTGCATAGTTTTCTTTGGCTACAACCGGTGGCGCACCAATGATTTCGATATGGCCATCTTTTGTGGGTATGGAAAGGTTGACTTTGATATCCTCGTGTGTTTTGTTGAACATCCTTGCACTATAGAGGTTTGCGATGTATCCTCCTGGCATGTTTTGGTAGACCATGCCTTGTGTTCTCAAAATAGTTACATCAACATCATCGCGTGTGGCAAGGAGTGCTACAAGTGCTGAAACGATGAGCAACAAAACAACAGAATAGGCCTTGATTCTACCCGTAATCTTCAGCTTCTCTTTTTTTACGATATTGTTTTCAGAGGCGTATTTTATAAGCTTTTTAGGCCTGTCAAGGTTGTCCATGATCTCATCGCAGGCATCGATGCATGCCGTACAATTGATGCATTCCAGCTGGGTACCATTCCTGATGTCAATCCCTGTGGGGCAAACCCTTACGCAAGCCTTGCAATCAATGCAATCTCCCACTGGCTTATCGGCAGTTGATTTTTTCCCCCTTGGTTCTCCTCGGAGATAGTCATAGGCAACAACAATGGAATTCTTGTCGAGCAGAACTCCCTGTAGCCTTCCATAAGGACAAACAACGATGCATACCTGTTCCCTGAACCAGTAATACACAAAAAAGAAAATACTGGTGAAAATCATCAGTGCAGAAAAAGTGCCACTGTGTGCAGCAATTCCTTCATGTACATAGCGCATCACCTCATCCATGCTGATCAGGTAGGCCATGAAATAATTGGCAATCAGGAAGGAGATGAGATAGAATACAACAATTTTCAAGGCCCGCTTCCTTATCTTGAAACCATTCCAGGGCATGGACTTCAATTGTTGTTGCTTGTGGAAGTCGCCGTCTATCCAGTATTCAATTTTCCTGAATACCATTTCCATGAAAATCGTCTGTGGACAAGCCCAGCCACAAAAAACACGTCCAAAGACAACGGTAAAAAGAATGATGAATACAATGAACGTGATCATTCCCAATGCAAAGATGAAAAAGTCTTGTGGCCCAAAAATTTGTCCGAAAATGATGAATTTTCGTTTCAGGACATTGAGCATGATCAAGGGTTCACCGTTCACCTTGATCAATGGCAAAGAGAAGAAAATGATCAGGTAAACAATTGAAGCAATGGTTCTTTTGTTGTAAAACAGGCCTTTCGGTTTTTTGGGGAAAATGTAGTTGCGCTTTCCTTTCTGGTCAATGGTACCAACGGAATCCCTGAAAGCCTGGTCAATCACGTTCTCCTTTTCTGTTGCCTTGATCATCTTTATTGTTTTGGCATTTGGACAGTGCTGTCTGCGGGTAGAACAGGTGTTTCATCAATGACCCCTTGTGGAGCCTTTGCTACTGCAGGTTTTGTGCCCTTTAATGACTTTACAAAACTGGTAAGGTTTTTCATTTGAACCGGACTATACATGGACTCCCATGATTGCATCCCTTTTTCAGCGTAGCCAATCTTGATGGTTTTGTAAATATTGTTCATCGAGCCGCCATGTATCCAAAATTCGTCCGTAAGATTGGGCCCGATTCCTCCCCCTCCATCTGCAGCATGGCAGGCAATGCAGGATTGGGTGAAAAGGGTCTTGCCTTCTGCAATCCCTAAGGCATCTGAAAGGACAACATTGTTTTCATCCACAAGGTTTTTTGTTTTTGCCTTGTACAGTTCTTCCTGTTTCATTCCTTCTGCCATTTCAGCAGCATATTCCTGTTCAGGATTTTTTCCATCACCTGAAAAATGGAATGCGTAGATGTATACAAAAGCCACAACGATGGTGATATAGAATCCATATTTCCACCAGGGAGGAAGTGCGTTGTCCAGTTCCTTGATGCCATCATAGTCATGGTCGAGCAGGATATCGGCCTCTTTCTCTATAGGCACTGCACGGGTCATCCATTGCTTGTCCAGCTTGCTCCACCATGTAGACAAGGAGGAAGGTTCGCCTGCTTTTGCAAGCGCCGCATCGGCTTCGCCAGAGAGTTCCCTGAAGGACCTGCGGATCATCAGAGACAGGTATAGGATGATCAAAAGTTCAATGCCAATGACGGTGGAGATGGCAAAGAAATCCATGCTTCCCATGCCGCCAGCCTTGCCTTTGGTGTCCAATCCTTTGACAAGATAATTGTCTTGTGCCGATGCCGCAGAAGACAATACTGAGCACATCAGGATGATGATCAGGGGTTTAAAATCCGTTCCTGATTTTCTTTTTTTCAGGATGGATTTTGAAAGGGTGATCAGTACTTGAGAAAGGATCCATATTACAGCAACCAATACGATTGCGATGGCAATGAGCAGGTAGGTTTGATTGTATGCTGACATCTTTCTTGATTTGGAGGTTATTGGTCAAGGGGCATTTGTTTCATCTCATCAATGCTTGATTTTTTCATTTTGGCTACATATACAAGCACCAGAACAAAAAAAGCAACAAAAATGAGTTGGCTGATGATGGGATAGATTTCTATGCCTTCAATTTTTTCAGCGTATTGTTTGATGAACTTGAACATGGCATCAGTTTTTGGTTGTTTTAAATTTTTCGATGTCAACGCCCAGGCGTTGCATGTAAGCGATCAGGGCGATGATTTCCTTGTTGGGGGCTGTCTGTATGCCATCCTGCTTGAGATTCTCCGCAATACCTTTTTCTTGCTGTAACAAATCAGCATTGGCTTTGGCAGCATATCCTTCTTCATAGGGAACCCCAAGGGTTTGCATCGCTTTTATTTTGGAAGCCGTTGTACTGGTATCAAGCTCATGGTCCAGCATGAATGAATAGGCGGGCATGATGGAACCGGTAGACAGGGCCTGAGGATTATCAAAATGATTGTAATGCCAGCTGTTTGATTTTTTGTTGTTGCCTGTTCCCTCTCTGGCAAGGTCTGGTCCGGATCTTTTGGAACCCCACTGGAAGGGATGATCGTAAACAAATTCACCAGCCTTGGAATACTCGCCATACCGCGCCGTTTCTGAGCGGAAAGGCCTCACCATTTGAGAGTGGCAGGTATAACATCCTTCACGAACATAAATGTCGCGTCCATGCAACTCAAGTGGCGTATAGGGCTTTACACTTGCAATGGTGGGGATGTTTGATTTGACAAGGAATGTTGGAATCAGTTCAAGCGCACCACCAATCAGAATGACAATCAGGGTCAGCACCAGAAAAGGAAAAGGTTTTCTTTCAATGGGCCGGTGCCAGTGTTCTGTGCCATGTGCCTGATAGGTTGATTCAAGTGCAGGTGCTTCTGCTTCATCATCCACAACACCTTTTGCTTTTTTCACTGTTGCGGCAAGGTTGTACATCATCAGCAAGGCACCAGCAAAATAAAGTGTTCCCCCGAAAGCCCTCAGCGCATAAAAAGGTTTCATCTGGGTAACTGTTTCAAGGAAAGGATATTTCAGGTTGCCTGCATCGGTGAACTCTTTCCACATCAGGCTTTGCTTGAATCCTGCCCAGTACAAAGGCACTGCATAAAAAAGAATACCCAGGGTGGCAATCCAGAAATGCATGTTGGCCAGCTTTTTGGAGTGAAGATCTGTTTTGTAAATTCTTGGAATCAACCAGTAGAGGATACCGAATGTCAGCATCCCATTCCATCCAAGGCCGCCTACATGCACATGTGCAATGATCCAGTCGGTGAAGTGGGCAATGGCATTGACGTTCTTGAGGGAGAGCATTGGCCCTTCAAAGGTGGACATGCCATAAGCCGTAACGGCAACCACCATGAACTTGAGTACAATATCCTCCCTTACCTTGTCCCAGGCACCACGAAGCGTGAGCAAACCATTGATCATGCCACCCCAGCTTGGGAAGATCAGCATGAAACTGAATACCACACCAAGTGACTGTGCCCAGTTGGGAAGGGCGGTATAGAGCAAGTGATGCGGCCCCGCCCATATGTACAAAAAGATCAGGGCCCAGAAATGGATGATGGAAAGCCTGTAAGAATATACAGGCCTGTTGGCTGCCTTGGGCATGAAATAATACATCAGCCCCAGGTAGGGCGTAGTCAAAAAGAAAGCAACGGCATTGTGTCCGTACCACCACTGTACCAAGGCATCCTGTACACCTGCGTACCAGGAATAGCTTTTGAACGGGGAAATGGGAAGTTCGATGGAATTGACGATATGCAGTACGGCAATGGTAACAAAGGTTGCGATGTAGAACCAGATGGCAACATAGAGATGGCGCTCCCTTCTTTTGAGAATGGTCATGAACATGTTGAGGCCAAATACTACCCAGATCAGGGTGATGGCCAGGTCGATGGGCCATTCGAGTTCTGCATATTCCTTACCCGTAGACATGCCCAATGGAATGGTGATGGCTGCTGCAACAATGATCAGCTGCCAGCCCCAGAAATGGATCTTTCCGAGCAAGTCATTGGCCATGCGTGTTTTGAGCAGGCGTTGGAGGGAATAATAATACCCCATGAAAATACCGTTGCCAACAAATGCGAAAATGACGGCATTGGTATGCAGGGGCCGAAGCCTGCCAAACGATAGACCAATCGTTTCTTTTCCTACCGGAATGCCGCCGACATTGAGTTCTGGGAACACCATGAGCAGTGCTACCCAAAGACCAATGAGCATACCAACGATGCTCCAGATAACGGTGGCAAAGGCGAAATTTCTGACGATCCTGTTGTCGTAAGAGAACTTTTCAATGTGCATGTTAGGGGTTTTGGTTGTTTGAAGGGGTTGTTGTGTTGGCATGGTCATCATATAACATGCGGATAGCGGGAGAGGTATCATCATCATATTGGCCATGGGAGACGGACCAGATGAAGGCAAGCAGGAAGCCTGATGCTACAAGAAGACTGACAATAATCAGGATGATGATGACGCTCAACGAATGATTTTGATCAAAGGTATTTTTGCAGCCAAAGGGTGTTGATGACAAGGCTCAAGGGGGAAACTGATTTTCATCATGTTTTACCTGTTCGGTAAAACAATGCTTTTGCTGATTATCCTGGTGCTCAGGTATGACAGGAGGATGATGCTGATCGTGCTCGCTGGCATGAGGATCGCCGCTATCATGGGAGAGAGCAGGGCCTGCGTGGCAAAATACATGCCTGCAATGTTGTATAAAATGGAAAGGGCAAAACTGGAAGCAACAATTTTTTTTCCTGTTGATGAGATGCGGATCAGCTGATGAAGTTGTGCCATGTTTTTGCCTTCAAGAATGGCATCGCATGCTGGCGTAAAATAACTTGAATGGTCTGTCACGGCAATGCCGGCATGGCTCTGTTGCAATGCCCCTGCATCATTGAGGCCGTCTCCTACCATGATCAGTTTTTTCCCTTGTTTTTGCAAAGACTTGATGTACTGCATTTTATTCTCAGGAGACTGGTTGAACAACATGGTTGCTGTATTGCCCAATTGTTGTTGCAGGAATTTTTCCTCCTGCGCATTGTCTCCACTGATGATGTGTACTTGTTTTCCTTCATCCATCAACGAATGCATCATTTCAAAAACTCCATTTCGGTAATCTTTTGCAATCCTGAATTTTCCTTTGTAAAGCCCGTTGATGCTGAGGTGTACGGTTGAACCCTCATCAGAAAGTACTTCAGCAAACCACCTTTTCTCGCAAACGAAATTCGCTTTTCCCAAACGCATCTGGTGCCCATCACAGACGGCTGCAATGCCTTGGCCTGGCAGTTCTTCAAAAGCAGTAATCGCTGGATTTTCCTGTAGGTTTTCCCAGTCATGCCACTCAGCAATTGACCTGCTCAATGGATGGTTGGATTGCAACAGCACAGATTTGATCATGTTGGCTTCCATGAAGCTGATCAGTTTTCCTTCATATTGAATTTTCGAATTTTCGGATGAGGTAAGTGTTCCTGTTTTGTCGAAGACCACCACATCGGCTTCTGCCATCCTTTCAATCACATTGGCATTTTTCAGGAAGAATCCCCTTGCGCCAAAGATGCGCATGAGGTTGCCAAAGGTGAAGGTGGCGGAAAGCAAAAGAGAGCAAGGGCAGGCAACAATGAGGATGGAGGTGATGGCCTTCCAGGTATGGGCTGGGTTGGTGGTCTGCCAGTAAATCCCCGAAACGATGGCGATCGAAAACAAGGCCATGCTAAAATAATTGCTCCAGGGATGGATAAAGGAAGCCTCTTTGTTTTTGCTATTGTGAAATGCATCGTTGTTCCATAACCTGGTGAGATGACTGGTGGCCATTGGTTTCGTCACTTCAACTTCGATGGCCGTTCCCATTTGTTTGCCACCTGCAAAAATCATGTCTCCTGTTTGTATAGAAACCGGATCTTTCTCACCCGTTACAAAGCTGTAGTCAATATTGGCTGTGCCTTGTTGCAGTATGGCATCTGCAGGAATCAATTCGTTGTTGCGGATCAGCAACAAATCCCCTTTGACAATTCTTTCGATGGACTTGTATTTTTTTATGCCATTGTTGATCACCAAAGCACCCATCGGGAAATAAGACCGGTAGTCGCGGTCAAATGCAATGAACTGTTGTGTTCTTTCCTGGGACCATCTTCCCAGCAGCATGAAAAAAACAATACCACTCATGGAATCGAGATAGCCGGTACCGGTATGGCCCAGGATTTCATAAACACTTCTTGCGAAGGTGATGAGGATGGCCAGTGCAATTGGGGCATCGATGTTGAGGAATTGTTGGCGAAGCCCTTTCCAGGCCTGCACGAAAAATGGAGCAGCTGCATAGAGGAGCACTGGAATGGAGAGCAGCAGGCTGATATGGCTGAAGGTCTTGCTGAGCAGGGTTTCATCAATGCCTTCCGTTGCGAGATAGTCAGGGAAGCTGAGCATCATGATGTTGCTGAAGCAGAAGCCTGCCACCCCAATCCGTAATATTGTTTGTCTGTTGCTGGATGCTTGGTTGTCTTTCGCTGTACTTGCATGACTGAAGGATGGGGGATAGCCGATATAGTCGAGCAAAGCCGCTATGTCACTCAGTTTGATCACTGATGGATCATACACAATCGATGCTACTTTTTTCTCGAAATCTACTGAAGCACTCATCACTCCTTTGTTGATCCGCCCCAAATGTTCAATCAGCCAAATGCAGCTGGAACAATGGATGTTGGGAATGGAAACCAGGATATGCACTTGTTTGGAATCGCTGAAGGAAATCAACTGCTGGGCAATGGTAGGCTCGTCGAGAAAATCCCATTTGTCTGATCTGAATTTTCCTTTGGGCTGAAGACCATCCAGTGTCTTCATCATGGAAGGGTGACAAGCATCCGTCTGGTTGAGAATCTGGTATACCTGCTTGCAACCTTCACAGCAGAAAACATACCCGGCATCATTGATTGCTCCACTGCAGGTTTCACCACAGTGGATGCATGCAGGGGTATCGACGTTCTTAATTTTACAAAGTGTTGGCAAGATAGTTCAGGTAGTTGCATTTGAGGTCCAGAAACTGTCTTTCTGCATTCCGGATCCTTTCACGAAGGGCATTCTGGCTTAGCAGGGTATGAACCGGGTAGGAGTTTCCCCTTCTTTCACTGGCAAGGAAATCCTGTTGTTTGGCCAATTCTTCCTTGATGTTCGTCATGCATGTTTCATGGGCTTGCATTTCACTTTTCAGGTGGTTTACATTTGAAGCAATTTCTTCATCCTGGAATTTTTTCCCTTCAAAGATGGATGAAATCATTCTTTCAAGGTTGGGAATTTCTTTTTTTTGTCTGGTGATCATGTCGTCCCAAGCATCATTTTCTTTCATGAAAAGTTCAAGGATTCTTCCGTTCATATGGCTTTTTTTTAATGTTTGATACAAAATTCAAACATTAAAACCCCATATTTTATGACGGGGGATTACAGTGAGCATGACAAAAATCATCTTTTTTCGCCCAGTATCCAGCTTGGTTTTTTTGCTAAACTGGTCAAGTCGTATTTGAGGATACAGGTTTTGATCAGCGCGATGGCTTCTTCGATGGAGTCGGTTACCAGAAAAAGTTCCATGTCTTCTTTGGAGATGGTGTTGAAATGCTTCATTTTTTCGATGTGCTCGATCATTTCCTTGTGGTAATCTTTGCAGAAGATGATGACGGGGAAGTCTTGTATTTTCTTTGTCTGGATCAGGGTCATGGCTTCAAAGAGTTCATCCAGCGTACCAAAGCCTCCTGGCATGATCACAAATGCATAGGAGTATTTGATCAGCAATGTTTTTCTCACGAAGAAATACCGGATGTTGACCCATTTGTCGAGGTAGGGATTGGGCTCCTGTTCCATGGGCAACAGGATGTTGCAGCCAACTGATTTTCCTCCCACATCCTTGGCGCCCCGGTTGGCGGCTTCCATCAACCCAGGTCCACCTCCGGTCAGGATGGTGAAGCCCAGTTTGGCGGCTTCTGCCGAAAACCTTCTGGTCAGGTCATAGTATTGGCTGTCTTCTTTGAACCTTGCAGATCCAAACACGGTAACACAGGGTCCTGTGAAATGCAATGCCCGGAACCCCCTGATGAATTCAAGACAGACCTTGATGACAAATTTAAAATCAACCCATCTTGATCTTGGGCCTTCCAGGAATTGTATTTCTTGTTGTTGTTCTGACATGAATAGTGTTTTAGTTTTGGCGCTGATCAGCAAATGGAGCGCCTGCCTTGATGCCGTTGATATTCAAGAGTTCAGCGCTCTTCCTAAAAATACGATCATTTTTTTCAAGCGCTGATGTTGATTGCAGAATCCCTATCGTATGGCAACTATTCAAAAAAAATGCCCTGCAGAAGCAGGGCAATATTTTCAGGCAGAATCTTATGGTTTTACGGTTTCATAGTGTAGGATGCCTGTGTTTTTTTGGATAGGATTGGATGTGGTTTTTTGTTTGGATTTGGATTAACGTTGGATTAGGATTGGATTGGTTTTCGGTTTTCGTTTGGATTGGATTTTCGGTTTTTTAGGATTGGATGTCTTTGCTGGCTTTCGTACGGTAGCGTCGCATTGACTATACAAGATTACGGCGGATTTTTGGCCCTTGAAAGTATTTACCCCTACCATTTTCAAGATTACGTATTTACCCTTATCGGTCCTCCCGTAGGCTACGTAAGCAGGGTAGTTTTCGAAGGATTTCGGGGGAAATAAGGCTTTTCATGGGTGATAAACATCATTTTGAATACTAAATAAATTAGCATAGTATTGCTAAATAAATTAGTTAACATGGATGGCGAACTTTATCAGGGAGCGGCCTACAGCGGCTCCAAAGACTATACGCAGCAACAGGTCAAAACGGCCAATGCCACAGGGTTTGGGGCTGCCGCAGACGACTATGCAGAACGGGGGATTGACCTCAATGAACAGCTGATCCGAAACAAGCCAGCCACTTTCTTTATGCGCGTTCGCGGAGAAGCCATGGTGGGTGCCGGAATCTTTGACGGCGATACGGTGATTGTAGACCGCAGCATCAAACCCGTGAGCGGCAAAGTAGTGATTGCCGTGCTGAATGGCGACATGCTGATCAGGCGCTTTGAAAAAGGGTTCAATACAATGCGGCTGGTACCGGAAACCAACCGCCTTGCACCGATTGATATTGATCCTTATGCAGAGTTCAGCATTTGGGGAGTAGTTACTTACGTAATACATCAGGTTTAAGGGTTTAGGGGTTTAGAGGGGGGCTCTAAACCTCTACACCCCTACACCCCTACACCCCTACACCCCTACACCCCTACACCCCTAAACCCC
>Ga0207909_1000521_pt1 | contig 12582 bp, 19 predicted proteins | sample LakMenEpi05May10_FD_150672 | JGI IMG/M metagenome (GOLD analysis project Ga0207909, IMG submission 150672) | Freshwater microbial communities from Lake Mendota, WI - 05MAY2010 deep hole epilimnion (SPAdes) | ecosystem: Environmental > Aquatic > Freshwater > Lake > Epilimnion/Euphotic zone ...
CCTACACCGTGTCTTTGCTACACGGAACCGATAAATTTTTGAAGATGTAGCTCAGCTGGTTAGAGCACTTGCCTGTCGAGCAAGACGTCGTGGGTTCGAGCCCCATCATTTTCGCCATTCTTTTCATTGGCCGTGTAGCCGAATTGGTATAGGCAGCGAACTTAAAATTCGTAATCTGTCGGTTCGAGTCCGACCATGGCTACCATTTTATAGCTTAAAGGTTAATGCAACAAACTCTGAAATTATGATTTGTATAAATACTTTTATGTTATATACAATCTATCAAGTAACCAATTTGCTTAACAGCAAGATATACATTGGAAAGCATCAGACAACTAATCCTGATGACTCTTATTATGGTTCAGGTGTTGCACTGAAGAAAAGTATTGCTAAACATGGTAAAGATAACTTTAAGAAGGCGGTATTATTTGTATTTCAAACCGAAGAGGAAATGAATGCAAAGGAAACAGAATTGATTACTGAAGAATTTGTTGCTCGTAGCGATACATACAACATGGGAGTGGGTGGTGAAGGCGGCGCTCATTTTAAAGGCAAATCTCATTCGGCTGAAACTGTTGAACGTATCAAACAATCACTTGGTTCTGATGAGAATAAACAAAAACTCATTGAAGCTGGACGTAAAGCAGGCTCTTTATCCAAAGGAAGAAAGTTAAGTGCAACTGCTCGACAGAATATGTCTGACGCTCAGAGAAAAGCTATCTCCGATGAGACCAAGAAAAAAATTTCAGAATCATTAAAGAAATTTAATGAAGAAAATCCAGGCCACCTCAAAGGTCTAGTAAAAAGAAAACGCAAACCTTTAAGTGAAGAAACTAAGGAAAAGCTTAGACAAATTCAACTTAAACGTTGGCAAAATAAAAGGCTCGTAGCTTAGCGGTTTTAAAGCGTTCGACTCATAATCGAAGGATCCTCGGTTCGAGTCCGAGCGGGCCCACCATTTTATATACCGTCTCGCGGCGTCACCGCTAGTGTGTTCACGAAAGAACGTAACAAAACGGCAAGTTGTTACCCATATGAAAGAAGCTTGTAGCGCAAGTAAAAATCGTAAGCCAAACGTTGAAGTGATGTTCAACAAAGGGTGCCCCGGCAGTTTGATGCCGTTATCTCGCAATTTGCTGGAGCATGCGTTAAGCATTGCGCAGAAGGCAAATGATGCAATTCGTTGCAGCGAGAATCATTTACTTTTATTGTTAAAGCATCTTTGGTTGATGCTGTCTGCCCAGACTATGACAATACACCGAACGCTGATCATGTTCAAGTGTGTAATGTAAAATGTGCTCATAGGCGCGTGAGGTGGTTCAATTCCACAGACAATAAACATTTTTACAATGGAAATCGGTGAGTTAGGTGCATATTAGGTTATGCATACAGGCTTGAAATTCCGTGTGGGTCAATATCCATACATTGTAAATATAAAAAGCCATATGAAGGTTACGGGCTTCCTTCTCCAGCTATAAGGATTCATATAGCTAGTGCCAGTCCTGCATAACGCATTGAGAGTGCATACTCTATGGACAAATTTTCAATGGCTAGAGGGAATCTGGCGAGTGAATTCATAACGGGGTGCGACTCCCCGAGATTCCACAAACACTCTAGCCACCATTTTTGGGTATCACTCCTCTGATAGGGAGAAGAAAAGAACAAGTCCCTGCGCTAGCAATGCAAACCCTAACACCTGAATTGACAGGAACCCACCTTTTTTAGAAGAGTAACATAACGGCAGTTATGGTTGAGGTTCGAATCCCCATTTGTTGGAAACAACAATCTGGCGACTTATATTGGTTCAATTCCAATCTCTTCTGCATTTTTAGATATGTAAAGGGAAGGACGTTCAGTTAGTCCTATAGTTTGCAAACTCCCGCAATCAAACTTTATGCCATATCTATTTTTCAATGCAACACGCAACCGTATAGGTTGCTTCGATATAGGAATAGTCATAAAAGCTTAATGACGTACCATATCTGAGAGGTTTTGACACCAGTGCTTGCTCCAATTTTAACATCGGCGTGGAAAGCAGACACGCAGGAAAATGTGGTTGGTATGAAAGTGCTCTTGGAGATACACCGAGATGAGAGCATGAGTAGGCCGACCTTGACCGAAGAGAAGAGCCGTGTATGGCGAGTAAACAGAATGCAAACCAACTCCGAATCGAGATTGAGAGGCATGTCCTGTTGGTAGTAATAACTACGTCTAATCAGAGTAGCGCCTGATATGTTAAACATTTTCTACTGCTCCAGCAGCGACCGTTCGCTACGGAAACTGTAAAGCATGGCTTACAACACTGGAGGAAGGAAGCCACAAAGCACCTGTCTGTTAAATGCGCGGTTCTTCCGCAATAGGGTGTAAAGATGACAGCCGGAAAGACGGCACAACGTCAGCAGGAAAAGCAGGTTCAATGCCTGTCGCGAATGGCCATAAACCTCAGCGGGCCGGTAGGGATCGGACTGACACCTTTATCTGTCGAGAATATCTACACACGGCTGTGAAGACCTATGCTGATGATCCGTCTGAGGCGATGTAAATCGCTACAAAGTGGCCCTTCCATGATTCAGCGAAGATGCTGTATATACGTGAGGGGTATATGCATATACAGGTCTGACAGATAAACAATTTTTGCGTCCTATGCGTTTTCTCACCGTTTTTGCGACGATGCAATTGAAGCGCAATGAGCGGAAAAAACGGATCAGGTTAGAGGTTATCCAGTAAAAACCTCACCAATTTTATGACAAACAAACAAGTAACATTATACAAAGGAACTCGTGAAGAGTTTGAAGCAAAATATGAAGATTACAAACCAGTGGGAAAATCATTCAAAGAACAATTGGATGCTATTCAATCTATTGGAATGGTATTTTATTTTTTAGAAACATCAACTAAGGATGAAGAAGGTAATTATCTAATAAATCGTTTAGTTGAAAATGATTTCATTATAATCGCATCATAAACAATTTTGCGGTCATTGAGGGGTATTCGTCACTAAGACGTTTGTGCAAGGTAGTCAACATAAAACGCACGATTCAGCGATGAGTTAATGCAGTTGATAGAAATCGAGTCTTTCGAGGCGATTATTCGGTTGGGAACACATTGCACGATATAGCGACCTGAGCCGCAAACCCATTTCCAATTACCTGACTGCAAGCGGCTATACCTGATAAAGTAGTGCGCAGTAGGTCAGGAATTGGTCAATTTTATGAGAGGATCATACGGAGATCGCTAGGCCCATAGTCTAGAGAGGAGGTTAAATTCCTTCCCCTCATAATTCGTATTCATACGCGATAAAGTATGACGCTGCTAAGAGTGTATCCTTAGATAGTCCCAGCCCTGGATGAGTCGTAGGCCGTAATGCTATGGGCACATCATTTTCTATCGTGCGTTTTGATCGCCCGAAGTATTCGAGGAAAACAGACTGGAAGGTAGTCTATATACACATTGAGTATGTAGGTGTTCGGCGAGACAGTACTTGTAGAAAAGTGAAGAGGGATCAATGAAAAGTGAGAGTCTGCAAAACGACACCACACCTCTTCAGCGATAGAAAAACTTTCGTATATATAACTATACAAATCCACTGTACCCTAATGGCAAGGGACCGCACTGTTAATGCGGCGTATATCCGAGAGGATTATGAAGGTTCGAGTCCTTCTGGTGGAGCCCTTTATTATTAACGACTTATATATAATGGCTCATACGCATAGAAAGCGATGCACCGGATTTGTAACCCGGATAGGAGTGTGCATGTCACTCATGAGCCTCCACTTTTATGCAGGCGTTAGCGTAGCGGCCGAACGCACCTGATTTACATTCAGGCAATCACCGCAGGTTCGAATCCTGCCGCCTGTACCATTTCATAAGATGTATATATACTTTATGAGAAAATTCATTTTGTTTTTAGCGCTGATGGCTGCCGTTCAATCATGCGCACCACAAAAAGAAACGCTGTTGTTGTCAAACCCACCAGTTGCACAGCTTGTGGCTCCATCGGTTGAAAAAGCAATCAGTGTTAAAAACAAAATCAACAAAACGGTTGACTCACAGCGTGTTAATATAACAGCGGTTGACTCTGACATCAAACAGTCTATAGCGTATGCAGTGTTGGTCAAACCATACACTGATGTGGATGCAAATGGCACCACGCATTATTCAGCCTTGATTCGTTACTTAAATAGTGCCGACACACATATACAACTGCTTACAGCTGCAAACACAGCCTTGATTGCCGATGAGCAATCGCTGCAAACTCTTTTGGATGCTAGTTTATCAGCCGCACAAAACAAGGATGCCGAAGCTGCGTCACTGATTGCAGCTGCCGCTAATAAAGACTTAGTGATAGCTGAAGGTAAGATCAAACTTAATGCCGCGCTTGCTAAAGCTCGTGTGTTAGAGCTTGATCTTGAAAACGCTGCAGCCTATAAGAAAGGCGTGGTTGCATTGGTTGCTCTAATTTTTCTCTATTTTATTTTCCGAGCAGTTGCTAGCATATGGTCGCCATTCTCTAAATTTTAATATAGTATAAATACAATTTCTAAAGGGGATATAGCTCAGCGGTAGAGCAGATCACTTGCACTGATAAGGTCTGCAGTTCGATCCTGCATATCTCCACCAAATGCGTTGTTCGTCTAATGGTAAGACTATTGATTCCAAACCAATAAACGTGGGTTCGATTCCTACACAACGTGCCATTTTTCCCTACTTAGCTGAGGCGGATTAGCGCAAGACTGAAAATCTTGAAAGGTTGGATCGTTACCAACAGTAGGGGCCATTTTTTTATATACGGAAGTTGTCCGGTTGGTCGAGGACACTGTCTTGAAAACGGAAGAGGGCGACGAGCTCTCCGTGGGTTCAAAGGTTCGTTTTGTATAAATAAACCCATGGACTATAAGCGAATCTATAATGACCTTATTACATATCGTCAAAATAATGTATTGTCTAATGGTTATATTGAAAAACATCATATAATTCCAAGATCGTTAGGTGGAAGCAATGATAAAGAAAACATTGTTTCATTAAGCGGGAGAGAACATTATATTGCACATTTATTACTTGCTCGATTTAATCGTTGTAGTAAAACGGCATATGCTCTTTGGATGATGCAGATGAAAAATTCTAAAGATTGTGATCGCCCTCGTATCAAGAGCGGCAGAATGTATGAATGGATTCGTAAGGAAATCATTAAGTATACTTCAAGGAATAATAGGATTACATCTAAAGGCGAACGTAATAGCCAACATGGTACACGTTGGATTTGTAACATCAAATTGCAAGAAAACCGAAAGGTGAGTAAAGACGAACTTATTCTTGATGGATGGATTCTTGGGCGTAATAAATGGGTTGTCAGTACTTATGTTCCAAAGAAATATATTAACATATGTAATTTAGTTCTTCAATCAAATTCACGTATTATTTACGGCGAAGATATTCCCGATGGATGGGTAAAAGGAAAAAATAAATGGTTAACCCGTAAAAGAAAAGATACCAAGACTAGAGTTAAGAAAACTAGAGCCGAACTTAAATTTTTAAGTGATGAAAAACTCAAAGGATTGGCAAAAACATTATGGGCTGAATTTTTTATTAGTAATCATGAGTCTCTTAATTCTTTTGCAAAAGAAAAAGGCTTAATAAGAATGACAATAAAAGGATGGTTTAAAAAGTATATACCTGAGTATCCATCAGATATTACAACCAAATCATTAAAGAAACATATAACGGGTACTTAACCAGAACGGCTTCTGGGACCGCCTTGAAAGCGAATCGTGGGATTATATCTCATGGGGATCGACACCTCAGGTACCCGCCATTTTAAAACCATATCTTTATAAGAAAAAGGATAATGTTGAATTTGGCGTTTAATGCAAGTGTAGCCCAATTGGCAGAGGCGACAGATTTAGGATCTGTATAGTGTAGGTTCGAGTCCTATCACTTGTACCATTTTTTTATACGCACAGAGGGTGACTGGATAATCGACAGCCTGCAAAACTGTTTTTAGTGAGTTCGATTCTCACCTGTGCGTCCATTTTAAACTTATTGTCAAAATCAAAATGTTATAAATACGGTATATGAATATATTTTCGTCATCATACATCGACAGCATGATTGAAGACGCCGCGGCCATTCTTGAAGGCAAGACGCCAGCAGAGCGCAAACAATTCCTGCGAGATCGAGTGCAAAGCTTACGTGATCGCATGGATAAAAATAAACAAAAGATGCGTGACTCTTCACTTGAGCCTGAAGAAAAGAGCCGCCTTAAATTTCAGAATGATGCTATGACTAAAGAAATCACATGGCTTAATAGCAAACTCAATGCACCAACCGTTTAATATAAATAACTAACAACCAATTATGAAACCATTCCATTATCACGAAGATCCAATGTATGCTGCAGCTGCAGCAATTCTCGCTCAAAAAACTGTATCTGAAGAAGCAGTACAACTCGATGAAGGCGTAGAAGATATTGCAGCTGCTGTTGCCAATTTCAAAAAAGGTGACAAAACAAACTTTGGTGTAGTTACCGATGTTTCTTCCACTAGTATTAGCTTTAAAGCAAAAGACCTGCCGGTTACAAAGATCGCTTTTAACCAACGCAAGATGGGCAGCAAAGATTTTGTACTTGATAAACTGGTTAAACTTAAAGAAGGCGTTTCCCTTGAAGAAGGTGTTATTGAATTACAAGAAGCCGTTTCAATCCGTTTCATTGATGACCTAATTGATGCGGCTAACAAAAATCAAAGTAAAAATAAGCAATTGCGTCAAGGTCAAAGTATGATGATTGCTTTGAAGGACATGAACTCAAAATTGTATTCTGATGTTACTGGTACCGATTATGATCCGTTTTATAATGATAAGAAAATTCCAGCATTACTGAAACATTTAAATCCTAATTGGAAGTTTTCTGATCTGGACGAGATCATGAAAGAAGCTATGGCTATGGGTATGGGTACAGCAACCATCACTGCTCCAGGCAACAAGTTGCACGGCAAACAAGTTAGCATCTTCCACAAGTTTGACGATGGTCGCCTTAATGTTCAATACGCAAAGAGTGACAAGAAGGGCGATGTGATTAATCTCACACTCAACAAAGGTCAATACAAATTGGATGAAGCTGCGCTCAAGCAAAGTTTACCAACTAAAGAAAACAAACAGCGCCTTGAATCATTTATGAAGAAGTTTAATGCGCTTCGTGACGCATTTCCAGATGTAATATTTCGCGGTACACACGATGAAAAAGTTGAAACAGGTTTAATTGATGATGACAATATCGTTCAATATCTTGGATCAAAGATTCCATTAGTTCACAAAGGAAAATAAATACTAATATGAATAGTTTTGCATACAATATAAAAGGTGACGCACTTCTTAAAGCTGCGGAGTCAATTCTTCAAGATTCTTTACAAGAAGCAGATATTAAGAGAGTCAAATATGACTTAGTTATTGCTAAACTTAAAGACGGAATTTGGGACACATCATATGATGTAAAACCTAGAACGCATCTTGAAGTTATTGACAACAAAGGACAATATAAACTTGATGAATCGCACAAAGTAGGTTTTCCATTAACTAAAAAAGCAATCACAGCTGTAGCCAATTTAGATCATGACGAATTTGAAGAATTTCTTGGAGGTATCGCTGATTATTTTCATGAATTAGATGCCGGAGATGAAGGTATCAGTGTTCGCGTGACTACGCAAATTGCTATACATTTTGAACAGGCATATAAGATCTGGAAAAACCGATAATAAGTATTTTCAAACAAACCTCCCGCGCCTCTGCTTGCATGCGAAATTCGGGAGGTATTTTTTTGTCTTTATATATAAACTGTAATGATTGCATACCGCGACATTACAAATTAACACAAACACACAAAAACAAATGAATAAAAACGCATATGAAATTCGCCTTGAACTATTAAATCTTGCGCATGGCGATTGTCAAAATCGCTTCTATGAAAAGCTTAACTTGCTTAAAGAAGCTGACAACCGTAACTTTGACTCTTATCTTAGAGCTGTTGAAAAAGACACTCCTGATACTGTAAGATTATCATTCATTAGCGAATGCACAGCCGAAAAGATTGACGCATTGCTTCCTAGCAGCGCTGAAATTATTACGCGAGCTGAGGAACTATACCGCTTCATTGAAGGCAAGTAAAGCATTCGCAAACACACAGAAGTTTCATAGCAAAACCTGCTATGAAACTTTTTTCATATCTGCAGCATTTTTCCATTTACAACTTGACCCAAACATGTTACAATAATCTCACAATGAAAATCAACGCAACTAAAAAGTTTGAAGCTGAAATAAGTGAAGCTGAAGTAAAGCGCATTGCAGTTCAATGCATACGTGACGCTGTCGGCTGGCATACCGATCACTATGTTGAGAACGGCAAACTTTACATTAGCAAAACCATGAATACCTCTCACCGTTGGACCGAAGAAATTGTGGTTGGTGAAGCTTCGCCCACCGACATTGCAGCTCAACACGTTATCAATCAAATTTTAAAATCTTAGTGCCTGTTCCGGTTTCGACATGATTCACAGGCGCTGCTTGCAACCAAAAGTCTGCTCGACTCTAAGAGCACAAAGACAAAAGGCGAAAACACACTCGCATTAGCTGCGTAAGCTACGTCACTTCACAGACTCCTCTATGTGAATGTGGCGACGACAGAGGATAGCTTGAGTGTGCAAATACACTCTAGATTGAAGCATTCAAATATGTTTCCCAGATTCTTGGATTGAATATAATCAGGCACCGATGAAAAATGTGTTCTATAGTTGTAGAAGAGTAGCGTTAATGTTTCGTGGACGGGGTTCGACTCCCCCAGGTACACCATCTTTTTAGGTTCAATTTTGCTCAGCTCCAGTATAAATACTTATATGAAAGTATGTAAACATTGTAACAGTGAATTCATTGCTACCGAAATTCATAAGTCATTTGCAAATCATGTTAGATGGTGTAATAAAAATCCAAATAGCACTGATAGCAAATGGTCTAATGGTGCAGATTCACGATTGGGAATCTTTTCGGACTTTTCAGTTAATTGCTGTAAATGTAATAAAGAATTTACCGTTAATGAACGTGAAAAACTTTTTCCCAAAAAAGAAAAATACTTTTGTTCACGTTCATGTGCAAATAGCAGAATATTTACAGACGAAACTAATTCTCTTAGAAGTCGATCGTGTTCTGCAGCGTCTAAAGTATTATGGCAAAATGCCGACTATCGAAAAATGATGGGGGAGCAAATGTCAAATAGCAAAAGATTCACAAGTAAAAACGAAGTTTTAATCAGAACATATTTTATTGAAAATTATGTAAATGATGAATGGACTTTTGGCGGAATAATTTCACATAATGGTTATAATCTGTCACGTGATTTATATTCTAACAAATTAAAAGTATGTTTTGAATATGACGGCGTATGGCATTTTAAAGACATACATGGGCAATTGGAAACTAAACAGATTAAGGACGCCGCTCTTAATGATTGGTGTAAACAAAACAATTATCGTATGATTAGACTCTCTGAAAGTTTTGCTGCTAAAAATAAAGATTTTATTTCTATACTTGAAAACTTTATTTACAATGAAAGCGGAAATAAGAATTTTGGGAAAGAATACATTTTTCCTTTACATACACACACCAGTTTGATACAATAACAACATGAGATTAGGGTTAGTTTGCATCAGTGAGATGCTTAGAGATGAGAAGAAGTTGAGCGCCAAAACAATGACACGCAAAGGATTCAATGCACTGCCTCGTGATGCCGCACTAGCGCTGTTGAGCGCTCGTATTTTGCACAATACCACAGTTGTATATGCTACACTTGGCGGCATGGTTGGGCGCGGCATTTTGCACTATCGTATTAGCAGCTGTATTTTTCCATGTGTTACCGATGCTACACTAAACATCAAGCTCGAAGACTTGCCTGACATTGACGCTATTCGAGCTAATCTTCGTGGTGCTGGTGATCTTGCGCGTGCAATGAATATCTCACTAAGTTGTCATCCAGATCAGTTTAATGTATTGTCGAGTTACAATACCGATGTGATTGATCGTAGTATCAAGGAATTGAATCATCAAAGCAACGTGTTGGATATGATGGGTTGCGCCCAAGATCTTAGCAGCCCAATGTGTTTGCATCTCAACAAGACGCCTGATCTCAAGCGTGAAACGGTGCAGGATTATCGTGAACGTTTCTTGCGCTCATTAAGCCGATGCAATAGTGGAGTGCGCGCACGTCTTGTATTGGAAAACGAAGACAAAGGCTATTGGACCACTGAACAGCTGCATCGCTGGTTTGGTGCACATCGCGCATTGGTATATGACAACCTGCATGACCGCTGCAATCCTAGTATTGACCAAAACATTGCGGTATCACTATTCCGACAAACATGGAGTAATCATACGCCAGTGTTTCATTGGAGCGAAGGCACTGACTCAAAACCGCGCAGCCATGCTGAGCGCGCTAGTCACCTACCGCAGATTGTTTCAGCCAACTCTGACTGCATCTGGGAAGTGGAACTTAAAGACAAGGACTATGCAATTGTTGAAATCTTAACCAACCTATTATGAAAGAATTATACTACCGCCTCCGTGATCGTTATGACTGGTGGATTTACCGTCGTGCATATCGCTCTCTCGCCCGCATGAGCGTCAAAAGCCCAGGATTCTCCTATCTGATGCAGTTACATCTTGAAGAATGGAATGGGAAGCGGCCGCTTCCCGATCAACTGAAAACTGCCGCGGAAAGCTTCCATGCTAGCCTGAAAACTGCAGAAAAAGCCGTAACTCGTTGATTTTCAACAAAAACCTTAAAAGATGTAAAAATATGCATTTTTGTTGAAAAAGTCCTTTACATTCTACTTTTTTTAGTGTATAATAATCCTGTAAGGCAACCACCATGAATCACACCACCTACCAAACCCTCGATGCAGTCAAAGCTGCAGTCTCCGCCGGAGCCACCGTTTACTGGAGCAATCCTTCGTATGTTGTCAAATTGAGCAAGTCAGGTGACTACAACATTATCTGCTCAAACGGGCATGTTGCTTATATGGGAAATGCCTATACTGCAAAAGATTTTTACGCCATTGCTTAATTTTTATCTAACCAACACTAAGATGCACTGGAAAACTAAAGAGAAGATCACTCGGCTTATCAATGAGAAGCTTGAAGCATGCCCACGCAACAAATCAGTGTGGGGCAATTTGACCGCAGAAGAACGGGCGGTCTACAATGAACGCTTTGGTCCGGCGGACCGTACATATCCAATTGACTGGATTATGAAAAACCGCTAATACTTTTTATGAATACCGCCACACAAATTAAAGATCAGGTCATTAGCCTATTTGAAGTTCAACAACCCAATGGGCATATGTTGAGTACAACTGTAATGAAGAAAGGTAAGAAGCTGATTACAGGAACATCTGTCAAAGGCACTTTTTTTCGCAATGAATGGGCTGTCAACCTGAACAATTATGCTTCACTCAGTGAAGCACTTGATGACCTATACGAACAAGTTAAAGATAGCGCTCACGCTATGAACAGCAAACACCAATTGCTTTAATATTAAAAAAATATGAACGCTAAAAAAGAACTCTTAGAGCACGCAGCTGGTCGCACTATACAATATGTGGAAGTCAAACATTGGCATTCATATGATGAAGAAGTTGTGATTTCCGGTGAACGGGGCGACGTATTACCGCATCTGAACTTTGAATATGATAACGGCTATGGCTGCCAACATCTAGAAGGAACCGTTTGGTATGCTGACGGAACATGGTCAGAGCGCGTAGAATATGATGGCTCGGAATGGTGGGAACACCGTGAGCGCCCACCATTGCCAAAGTAATGCTGTAACTCGTTGATTACCAACAAAAATGCAAAAATATGCATTTTTGCTGAAAAAAGTCCTTTACAAGTGGGATTTTTTAGTGTATAATAATCTTGTAAGGCAAACCACCACATCATGAGTTTAGAAAAAGCAATCATTCACCGGAAAGAAAATCGCAAACCATATCGCGGCAGCAAGGCATTTGATTGCTCTTGCCGCAACCACGGCAGCTGCGCCTATTGCGAAAGCAATCGTACGCTCTTCGACAAGAAAGCTCGGATGCGGGTCGAGGGTCAAGTGGATGAATGGTTTGGTTATTGGAACCTTCCAGACCCGTACGATGCCTCGAGCGATGCATACGATGAGCGTCTCAAGCAAATTGACGTTGACCCTTGGGACTTTGAGACACGTCGAGAATTAGATATCTAAACACAAATAAAATAAGCATATGAAACCACAATACATTGAAATTGATGAAGGCGGCAAAAAGCGTTACTACTCTGACCGACATATGACTATTGCACATCGACTAGATGGGCCAGCAGTTGAATATGCTGATGGAAGTAAAGAGTGGTTTGTTAATGGTAAGCTTCATCGTACTGATGGTCCAGCAATTGAATGGGCTGATGGAGGTAGAGCATGGTGGCTAGATGGTAAGCTTCATCGTCTTGATGGTCCAGCAATTGAATGGGCTGATGGAGGTAGAGCATGGTGGCTAGATGGTAAGCTTCATCGTCTTGATGGTC
>Ga0207909_1000527_pt1 | contig 12535 bp, 9 predicted proteins | sample LakMenEpi05May10_FD_150672 | JGI IMG/M metagenome (GOLD analysis project Ga0207909, IMG submission 150672) | Freshwater microbial communities from Lake Mendota, WI - 05MAY2010 deep hole epilimnion (SPAdes) | ecosystem: Environmental > Aquatic > Freshwater > Lake > Epilimnion/Euphotic zone ...
TCCTGGACGAGCACGCCGCCGATGACGGCGCGGACTTCGCGGAGGGTGTCGGCGCGGAGGCCGACCTTGGCGCGCATGAGGCGGAGGTTCTTCTTCTTGCCGAAGATCGCCATGGCGTCGGCGTCGAACTCCGGCGCGATGATGACTTCGGAGAAGATCTCGGCGATGGCCTCGGCGAGGCCCTTGTCGATGGTGCGGTTCGCGACGATGATGCCGCCGAACGGGGCCTGCTTGTCGGTCTCGAAGGCCTTGTGCCAGGCCTCGAGGAGGGTGTCGGCCGAAGCCACGCCGCAGGGGTTGGTGTGCTTCAGGATGCAGATCGTCGGGCGCTCGAACTCGCCGATGAGGTAGGTCGCGGCGGTGATATCGAGGATGTTATTATAGCTGAGTTCCTTGCCCTGCAGCTGTTCGAAGGCCTCGTGGAAGGAGCCGTAGAGCGCGGCCTGCTGGTGCGGGTTCTCGCCGTAGCGGAGGCGCTGGGCGATGGGCAGGGTGGAAGTGAAGCGGGAGGGCAGGCCGAGGACGTTGCCGAGGCCGGGCTGGGCCTGCGATTCGAGGTAGTTGGCGATCGCGGCGTCGTAGGCCGAGGTGCGCTGGAAGACCTTGAGGGCGAGTTCGCGACGGAGTTCGCCGAGGGTTTCCGGCGCCTTCATCGCGGCGAGCACGCGCTCGTAGTCGGCCGGGTCGGTGACGACGGAGACGGAGGCGTGGTTCTTGGCCGCGCTGCGGAGCATCGACGGGCCGCCGATGTCGATGTTCTCGATGGCGTCCTCGAAGGAACAGTTCGGCTTCGCGACGGTGGCTTCGAACGGGTAGAGGTTCACGACGACGAGGTCGATGAGCTCGATGCCGTGCTTCTTGGCTTCGTCGAGGTGCTCATGCGAATCGCGACGGCAGAGGAGGCCGCCGTGCACCTTCGGGTGCAGGGTCTTCACGCGGCCTTCCATGATCTCGGGGAAGCCTGTGTGCTCGCTGACGTCGGTCACCGGCAGGCCGGCGTCGCGGAGCATCTTGGAGGTGCCGCCGGTCGAGAGCAGCTTGTAGCCGTGCTCCTTCACCAAGGCTTGGGCGAAGGGCAGGAGGCCGGACTTGTCGCTGACGGAGAGGAGGGCGATGGGCATGGCGAAAGAAAGCCAAGGGGTAGGGGGCGGGGTGGGGGTGGTCAAGAGTTAGGGGACATGGGGACGGAGGAATGGGGATGGGCTCAGATTCCGGAGGACGGAGTACAGAGTACGGATTACAGAGCTCGGAAGGCATCCCTCCGAGGGCTGGGGAGGGCTAGGTAATCTGATTGTCTGTAATCTGTCATCCGTACTCCAATTGCCTCCCGTTTCCCTAATCCTTGACCCTTCCCCCGTTTTTCCCCTCTTTCGAGCCATGCCCACCGCTCTGTTGTTCTCCGGCCAAGGCGCCCAAGTCGTCGGCATGGGTAAGTCCCTGTATGAAGGTTCCCCGCTCGCCAAGGATCTCTACGACCGGGCGGCCACGGTCCTGCCGTTCGACCTCCGGAAGGCTTGCTTCGAGGGTCCGGCTGAGCTCCTCACCGAGACCCGCGTCTGCCAGCCGGCCCTCTACGTCCAAGGGTACGCCATCGCCCAGCTTCTCAAGGAACGCGGTAAGCTGGCCGGCCTCAAGGCCTGCCTGGGGCTGTCCCTCGGTGAACTGACCGCCTACGCGGTCGCCGGGGTCTGGGATTTCGAGACGGGTCTCCAGGTGGTCGCCGAGCGCGGTCGTCTCATGCAGCTGGCCTGCGATCAGACCAAGGGCGGCATGGCCGCGGTCATCGGCGGCACCCGCGAGGACATCTTCAAACTCTGCGCGGCCTTCGACATCGACGCCGCGAACTTCAACTGCCCCGGTCAGGTCGTGATCTCCGGCGACGCCGAGAAGGTCGCCCAGGCGGTCGCCCGCGCCAAGGAGTTCGGCCCGTTCAAGCTCGTCAAGCCCCTGGTCGTCGCCGGCGCCTACCACAGCCGCCTGATGGAGCCCGCCCGCGCGGCCTTTGAGGCCTTCTTGCAGGGCGTCGAGTTCCAGCGCCCGCAGCTGACCGTCTACTCCAACACCACCGGCGGCACCCTGTCCGAGCCGGCCGATCTTCGCGCCGCCTTGGTCAAGCAGGTCGTCTCGTCCGTGCTCTGGGAGGATGACTGCAAGGCCGCCGCGGCCTCCGGCATCACCCAGTTCTACGAGTGCGGCCCCGGCGGCGTCCTCGCCGGCATGATGAAGCGCACCGCCCCCGAGGCGCCGGTCGCCTCCCTGCACGAGTTCGCCGATATCCCGGCCTAATCCGCCTCCCAGCGGGGCTAACGCTGGACAAGCGCCCAGCCCCCCTCCCTAGTAACCCTTTCCTCCGTCTCCTCCCTCCCTTTCCCGTGTCCCTCGACCACATCCGCAACTTCTGCATCATCGCGCACGTCGACCACGGCAAGACGACGCTGTCCGACCGCCTGCTCGAGCACACCAAGACGATCGAGAAGCGCCAGATGAAGGAGCAGCTGCTCGACGCCATGGACCTAGAGCGCGAGAAGGGTATCACGATCAAGTGCCACCCGGTGACGATGAACTTCACCGCGCCCGATGGTAAGCAGTACATCCTCAATCTCATCGACACCCCGGGGCACGTCGACTTCGCCTACGAGGTCTCCCGCTCCCTGGCCGCCTGCGAGGGCGCCGTCCTGCTGATCGACGCCTCCCAAGGGGTCGAAGCCCAGACCGTCGCCAATGCCACGCTGGCGATGAACCAGGGGCTCGAGATCGTCCCGGTCATCAACAAGGTCGACCTCCCCAGCGCCCGTCCCGAGGAGGCCCGCCGTCAGGTCGAGGACATCCTCACCATCCCCGCCCAAGATGCCGTGCTGGCTTCCGGTAAGTCCGGCATCGGCATCGACGAGATTTTTGCCGCGATCATCAAGCGCGTCCCGCCGCCCCGCTGGTCCGAATACCCCCACCACCGCGCGCTGGTCTTCGACTCGCTGTTCGACTCCTACAAGGGTGTGATCAGCTACGTCCGCGTCTTTTCCGGCACCTTCAAGGCCGGTCAGACGATCGAACTGATGTTCAATGGTGTCCGCTCCGTCATCAAGGAGGTCGGCATCTTCTCCCCGAAGATGAAGCCGCAGGACGAACTGGGCCCTGGCACCGTGGGCTACATCGTCATTAACATCCGCGAGGTGGCCGACGTGAAGGTGGGTGATACGATCACCCTCGCGGCCGACCCCGCCAAGGAGCCCGTCCCGGGCTTCAAGGAGGTCCGTCCGATGGTCTTCAGCGGCATCTACCCGCTCGACACGGCGGACTACGAGAAGCTCAAGACGTCGTTGTCGAAGCTGGCGATCAACGACTCGTCCCTGACCTACACGGCCGAGAGTTCGACCGCCCTGGGCTTCGGCTTCCGCTGCGGCTTCCTCGGGCTGCTGCATATGGAGATCGTCCAGGAGCGCCTGCGCCGCGAGTACGACCTCGATATCCTCTCCACCTACCCGTCCGTCGTCTACAAGGTGTTCACCGCCGACGGCGTGGAGCACATCCTCGACAACCCGGTGATGATGCCGGACGCCTCCGCGATCGAGCATATCGAGGAGCCGACGATCCGCGCCCATATCCACATCCCCGGCACGTCGATCGGCGACATGTTGACGCTCGTGCAGGAGAAACGCGGCATCTGCGAGCGCACCGAGACGATCGACGGCGACCGCGTGGTCCTGGTCTGCCTCCTGCCCCTCAATGAGATCTTGGTCGATTTCAACGACCGCATGAAGTCCATCACCCGCGGCTATGGTTCGATGGATTACGAGCTGGGCGAGTACGTGACTTCGGACCTGGTGAAGATGGATATCCGCGTGAACGAGGAGCCCGTCGACGCGTTCTCCTCGATCGTGCACGCCTCCAAGGCCGAAGGCCGCGGTCGCGCCCTCTGCGAGAAGCTCAAGGACCTGCTCCCGCGTCAGCTCTTCAAGATCGCCATCCAGGCGGCCATCGGCTCCAAGGTCATCGCCCGCGAGACCATCGGCTCCGTCGGCAAGGACGTGACGGCCAAGTGCTACGGCGGCGACATCTCCCGTAAGCGCAAGCTCCTGGACAAGCAGAAGGAGGGCAAGAAGCGGATGAAGCAGATCGGCAAGGTCGACATCCCGCAGGAGGCCTTCATCAAGATTCTCAAGAACGAGGACTGAGTCCAGCCGCCCTGATTCCAGGCTTTCCCTCCGGGGCGGGGTCGCTAACTTGGCAGGCCCTGGCCATGTTCTCGATTTTCGCCTCCAAGGCGGGCAAGACCCGCAAGATCGCCAAGCAGCTCCTGGAGTTCTCGGAGAAGGTCGACCTCTACCGCCGCGACGTGATCCCGCCGGCCGACCTGGCCGAGCAGCTCGAGCGGGCGGCCGAGCTACGCGCCAAGCTCAAGGAGAAGCCTTTCCAGTTGGTCGAGGTGGAGACGGCCATGGACCGCCTGCATGGCGTGATGTGCCGCAACGGCGGCATGATCTACCCGGTCAGCGCCGCCACGGACTACACCGATATGATCATCATGGCCGCGATCGTAGCGGGGGGCATCCGCAGCTTCTTCCTGCAACCGTTTAAGATCCCGACGAATTCGATGTGGCCGACGTACAACGGGATGACGTCCGAGGTCCGCCAGCCCAACGATCCGGTCCCCGGCTTCGGCGAGCAGGCGCTCCGCAAGGTGACGCTCTGGGCCTCGACCTACGTGATTCCGGCCGAGGCGTCCGGCGAGATCGGCATCCCGGTCGATTATCGACGTTATGCGGATGGCTCCTTCCAGATCGGCCTGCGCCCCAAGGTGAGCGCTCCCGACGGCGGTGTGCTCGGCACCGGGCTGCTGCGCGGCACGACCGATACGTACGAGGTGGACCTCGGCGGCCACACGCAGGCGATCGCGATGCCGGGTGACTTCGGTTTCGAAGGCGTGCTGCTGCGCACCTATTTCCCGACCGAGGCCGCGATGCCCCTGCGCCGTCAGGACGCCGACCGCTGGCAGGCGGTCTTCCGCAAGGCGATCGCCGAGGGACGGATCAAGCAGACCCCGGCCGGGTCGGTGCTGATGACGGGCCGCCAGGCGGTCCGCGGTGAGCCGCTCCTGAACTTTGACATCCTGACGGGCGACATGCTGTTCGTCGACCGGGTGTCCTATAACTTCGTGGCCCCGCAGCGCGGCGATACGTTCGTCTTCCGCACCAACAACATCCCCGGGCTCAACGACCGCTTCGGGAATCCCTCGCAGAACTACTACGTCAAGCGGTTGGTCGGCGTACCGGGCGAACGCTTGCGGGTGAACGCGGAAGGTCAGCTCCAAGTCAACGGCGTCGCCGTGACCGCTCCGGCGCCGATCGCGGCCAACAATCGCCGGGAGGTGTCCGCCGGTTATTATGGTTACCTGCCCGAGGTCGGCGGCGACCGCTATGCCATCCCGCTGAACGAGGAGCACGCCGTGCGCGATCATCATTACTTCGCGATGGGCGACAACTCCGCCAACAGCTACGACTCCCGTGGCTGGGGCGAGGTGCCCGAGGGCGACGTCGTCGGCCAGCCGCTCTTCATCCTGCACCCGTTCACCGCCCGCTGGGGTTGGGCGAAGTAAGGGGCGGACGAAATCCGCGCAGGGTAATGTGGGCAAGTGGGCAAGGTGACATGGGAGTTGTTTCAACAGCCTTGCCAGCGTGTCCCCGTGTCACCATGCCCCCTGTGTAGCCATGTCCTGGACCCTCTACCGCCACTACAAGGGCAACCACTACCTGCGATTGGGTGTGGGTGCACATTCGGAGGACCTCTCGCCCCACGTGATCTACCGTTGTCTCTATGATAATCCCGAGGCGCGGACGTGGATCCGCCCGCAGGGAATGTTCGAGGAGACGTTGGAAGATGGCCGCCCCCGCTTCACGCCGGTGGCCCGAATCCGGCTCGTCCAGCCCGAGGACCAGGCGACTGTCTTGGCTTTCGGTTACGACGCTTGGGGCGACGGCAAGTCGCTCGCCGATTTCGTCGTCGGCTACGAACAGAGCCGGCATCACCTGCGGGGGACCCGTTACCTCTTGGAGACCTTGGAGGGTGTGCCCGTCGCTGGCCTGAATACGCTGCGCTTCCGACGCGGCTTGATGGGCCTCGCGTCGGTCGCCACCGACCCGGCGCATCGCGGCAAGGGCCATTCCGCGCTCTTGGTCCGCGGCGTCATGGAGTTGCAGCGCTTCCTCCACGGCGACCTGCGTTTCCTCCTGTTCTCGGAAGTGCCGCCGAGCGTGTACGGGCGCCATGGGTTCCGCGTCCTGCCGACGGAGCATCAACGCTTCCTGCCCTCCGTCGCCATGGCCACCGGCGACTCGCCGCTGTCCGCCGAGGAAGCCGAGCCCTTGATGGTTTATTTCTGAAAAGGGGTCAGGCCGTTCGCGATCTGACCTGTTAGTTTAAACGCCACTTTCAGGCCTCCAAAATAACACCCAGCCCCACTAACGGCCTGACCCCTTGGGCGAGGCCGCCCAAATTAGTCGTCTCACATTGCTGGCCGAGCCCATCGCCAAGCGCTGCGCCAGCCAGCTGGAATGGGCCGGGCAGCGTTGCCTCACCTTAAGCGCCACGGCCAATTTCACGGCATCGCTGGCCGAGCGCCCGCCCATCTCTTCACGCGTCAGGCCTTCCGCTTGCAGGATCTCATCCAAGATCGCCTCCCAGCGGGCCCGTTCTTCGGCGATCAGTTCGGATCGTCCCTTTGCCGTCCGCAATGTCGGCCCTTGGGCTTCGCTTAAAGCCCCGCGGCGCCGGGCAGCCACTGCGCCAAATAGCTCAGCTTCGGTCGGTGGACGCTGATCGGACATCAAGGTCAGTCGCAGGCGACTCTCGTAAGCGAACCATCCTTCCGGCGAGTCCTTTAGTCCGTGCAGCGTCTCTAGCCCGACCCCCAAAGCAAGCAAACCCCGGTGGGCCGGCTGGCGAAGCGACTGGTAACTGGTCCAAGGATACTCTGCCAAACGCTCCAGCGAAGTTACCCCGGCACGCACCGGATTGAGGTGCACATAGTCCATGCGCGCAGCGGCCAGCGGGCCGGCGGGGCAGTGGTCCGCACGATACCTCGACTGGAAGACATGCCCGATGGAGCCTCGGAAGGCTTTGTGCTTATTGGCGAAGTCGGATTGCAAGGCGTGCATGCCCACGTCCAGGTTGCCGCGTGGCGTCGACAGGAGCAGGTGGAAATGGTTGGTCATGATCGCGTAGGCGAACAACTCCCAACCATGGAGTTCGACGGTCCTGAAAACTGCTTCGAGGAAAAGCCCCTTGGCCGCGTCGTTGGCGAAGATCGCCGCGCCGAGTTCGGCCCGGTTATAGACGTGATAGACGCCTTGGTTGGAAAGATGGCGGGTACGCCGGGCCATCCTTGGTTCGTCGGGTAAATCTCGTCGCAAGGCTAATGCTAAGATACCCCGCGGGTTAATACTCAGCCAAAGGGGTCAGGCCGTTCGTGGTTGGGGGTGTTAGTTTAGAGGCCAGAAAGTGACCTTCAAACTAACAGGCTATTGGGCGAACGGCCTGACCCCTTTTCAGCGGAAAGACTTCAGGCGCCAGGCGGCGTCGGCCTCGCGGTCGGTGCGGAACTCGATCACACGCACGCCCTTGCCGCGGCGCTCGAGGTGGCGGGCGAGTCCGGTCCAGGTCTCGGCGAGGTCGTGGCGCACGCCGTGCGCGGCGCAGAGCTTGCCGAGGTCGGCCGCCTGCGGGGTGCCCCAGAGCTGCTCGAAGTGCCGGGTCTCTTGCGCGACGGGCAGGTGGTTGAAGATGCCCCCGCCTTGGTTGTTGATGACGAGGACGGTGAGGTCGCCGGCATGGCCATAGGCGGAGAGCAGGGCGTTGCTGTCGTGCAGGAAGGTGAGGTCGCCGCAGAGGAGCACGGTGCGGCGCCCATCGAGCGAGGCGCCGAGCGCGGTGGAGACGGTGCCGTCGATGCCGTTGGCCCCGCGGTTGCAGAGGACTTCCGGCCCCGGACCCGCGGGGTGCGAGAACCACTCGAGGTCGCGAATGGGCATGCTGCTCCCGACGAAGAGGCGGTCGTCCGGGCCGAGGGCGGTCTCGAGTTGCGCGATGACGCGGCCTTCGAACGGCCAGTCGACCGCCACGACCTTCTCCAGGCGACGCCCGGTCGTGGCCTGGGCTTTCTGCCAGCGGCGGAGCGTGGTGCTGACCGGACGCGCCGGCACCTCGCCACCCGGCGTGAGCGTGCCATCCAGGCGCGTCCAGCGCCCATGCGTCGCGTCTGTGTTCTCGCCCGGCCGCCCGACCAGCAGCATCAGCGGATCCGCTTGGCGCATCCACCCGCGCAGCGACTTACTCGTCGGCAAAGGTCCCACCACCACGACCGCCTCGGGCGCCAGCGCCTTCGCCGTCTTTTCGTCGCGCAGGATGAGGTCGTAGGCCGTGATCGACCGACCCGTCCCGGCCAGGTCACCGCGGAGGGTGCCGGCACCGTCGGCCAGGATCGGCCAGCCCGTCAGTTGGGAGAGCTCCTCCAGGGCCCGGGCGCTCTCGTGGCGGTCGGCAAAGGCATGCGGACCCACGACGATCGCGCCCCGTTCGGTACGGGGGAGGAGGCCGGCCACCACGGCAGGGGTCAGCGTCGTCTGGACTTGCCCGGCGGCCGGCAAGGTCGTGAAGGCCTCAAGATCGAGGCCTGGCGGGGTCTGGAAGCCTTTTTCAGGCTGGGAGGGCGGTAGAGGATCCCGGAAGGGCAGATTGAGGTGCACCGGGCCCGCCGCGGGGCCTTGGGCGCGTTGCCAGCCATCGACCAGCAGCTGGCGCCAGTGGCGAAGAAGGTCGAGCCCGGTCCCGGGCACAGCGGCCTCGGCGGCCCAGACGGGGAAAGCCCCGAAGAGCCCGTTCTGGGGGATGGTCTGGCCGGAGTGGCATTCGCGCAGCTCCGGGGGGCGGTCGGCGGTCAGCACGAGCAGCGGGGTCGCCGACAGCCGCGCCTCGACCACGGCCGGGAGGTAGTTGGCGCCCGCGGTACCCGAGGTGCAGAGCAGGACGGCCGGTCGGCGGGTGGCCTTGGCGATGCCCAGCGCGATGAAGCCGGCGGAGCGCTCGTCGAGCGCGACGGTGACCTTGAACTCGCCCTGCGCGGCGAAAGCGTGGGCGAGCGGAGTCGAGCGGGAGCCCGGCGAGATCACCACATGCGTCAGCCCGCAGCGGCGGAGTGTACGCACCCCCACGGCGCCCCAGAGGGCGTTCGTGTTGAGGAACTTGGGCGAACGGGCCATGAGCGCAGGTAACCACCCGTGAGCGGGGTGACAAGCGTTCGGTTGAAATAGGGTTTAAGTCCCGATGATTTCCGCTAAGTTTCGACCGGAATGGAGATCCTTGCGACGCTCTGGCCCTTGTGGTTCGGTCTCCTGTTGTTGGCCGGGCTCGTCCACGCCATCTTCGTCGGCATGACCTTCGCGGTGGACGATCATCATGTCCGCGTGCGTTTCTACGGTTGGACGGCGCGCAAGGTCGCCCTCGCCGACCTGGCTTACGCCGAGCGCGATTGGCCGATCGCCGCGCTGTTGCTCAACGAGCACTGGACGAATGCCTTCACCTCCCGCCAGATCATCCGGCTGCGCCGTCGGACCGGCCTCTTTCGCAATTTCCTGATTAGCCCGCCCGATCCCGCCGCCTTCCTTGCGGAACTTCGGATGCGGGGCGTGGTCATCCAATCATGAGATTCCTCGCGCCCGTCGTTTTGCTCCTCGCCGCCGCCGGCGGCGCCGCCGACCCCGTCCGTTTCTTCGCGATGGACACGGCCGCGCGCCAGGCCCCCGCCGAAGCCGCCGCCGTGCTCGCCGAACTCGGCTACGATGGCTTCGGTGGGCGGCCCGCGACCGCCAAGGCCTTCGCCGCGGAGTTGGGCAAACGCCAGGTGGCTTTCGTCAACGCCTACCACGTCACGAACTTCGCGCACGACGCGACGGAGCTCCCCGCCGACCTCGTCCAGGCCATCCAAGCGCTCAAAGGACTCGAAGCCACCTTGTGGCTCGGCATCCAGCAGGTCCGGTTGCCTGCGGGAATCAAGGCCGGCCCGACCGCCGGCGATGCCGTCGTGGTTCCGGCGCTGAAGCAGGCGCTGGTCCTGGCCAAGGCGAAGCGCGTGAAGCTCTCGCTCTACCCGCACACCAGTTTCTGGGCCGAGAGCGTGGATACCTGCCTGCGCGTGGCGAACGCCGTCGACGACCCCGACCTCGGCGTCACGTTCAACCTTTGCCATTGGCTCAAGGTCGAAGGGTCCGAGCGTGACCCGGTCCCGGTGATCAAGGCCGCGTTGCCTCGCCTGAACTTCATCACGATCAATGGCGCCGACGGCGGCGACACCCGTAAGCTCGGTTGGGATAAGTTGATCCAACCCCTCGGTCGCGGCACGTACGACGTGAAGGCCTTCGTGGCGAATGCCCGCGCCGCCGGTTATCGCGGCCCCTTCGGCTTCCAAGGTTTTGCCATCAAGATGGAGCCCAAGGAACTGTTGAGGGAGACGATGGAGGGGTGGAAGGGGATGGGGAAGTGAGGTTTGGGCCAGCGCTAGGGACAGGGTCAGGGCTAGGGTCTGGGTTGTCTAGGTAGGGACGAGCGTCCCTGCTCGTCCGTGGTCGGTCGATAGGACGTCGTGCATCGTAGGCAGCACTCATGTCCGCGGCCGACCGGGACGGTCAGCCCTACCGCCCATTAAAACAACGAACCCCGGTCGCCCGGGGTTCTTCGTTGGCCGCTTACTTGCCGGCGGCGTGTTCCTTGGCGTGCTCCGCCAGCGGGTCGTAGGCGAAGTCCTTCTTCAGGTCGCGCCAGGAGGCGTGGACGTGGTTCGCGCCGCCCTGGAAGTTCACGAGTTCGAAGAGGAAGGTCGGGCCCTGGATGCTGTAGTAGTGGGCCTCGCCGACCTCGAGCCCGCCGTTCCAGGCGAACACGAGGGACTCCTTGACGGCTTCGATGGCCTTGAGCTCCTTGGCCGCGAAGTCCGGGCGGGTCCGGCTCACGTATTCGAAGATCAGTTGACCGAGGATCTGGCGCTGGGCCTCGTCGAGCTCGGTCGCCGGGATACCCTTGTGCTTCAGGAGGCCGTCGGCGCGCTGCTTGTTGCCGGTGACGATGTCCTTGAAGGGGTCCTTGGCGAGGAAGGCCTTTTTGCGCTGTTCCGCGGTGAGCGACTTGGCAAGCTGGCGACCGAGGTCGTCCTCGAACTTCAGCAGCTCGAAACCAACGGGGCCGGGCTGGCCTTCCTTGATCTTGCCCGGGTTGGTGGCGAAGAACGACGGGGTGGAGCTCACCAGTTCGCCGTCCACCAGGGTGAAGTTGAGGGAGAGGTGGTGGCCTTCCCAGCGGAAGCCCCACGTGCCCTTGGCGTCGGGCGTACCGAAGACCGACACGAAATAGTTCTCGGCGTCGCGCAGCGGGCCGGAGCCTTTCTCCAGCTCGAGCAGCACCTGTTCGAGGGCCATGATCGACTCGGCTTTCATGTGGCCGCGGCCGCTCAGGGCGACGGACAGGATGGCCTGGGCGAAGTGACGCTGGCCCGGGTTCATGGCCTTGAGCGGGAGACCCTTGCGGGCGGCTGGCACGAAGATCCAGTTCGTCCGCTCAGCGTCGTCGAACTTGAAGGTCGCCTTGGCTTTCTGCTCGGCCGAAAGCGAGCCGAGGAAAGCCTGGGCGGAGGAGGCGAGCTCCTCGCCGGCGGTATGGGCGAGCGCGGAGGGGAGGGCGAGCGCCAGCAGGCAGAACGTCGCGAGGGTGCGGGGGAGGGAACGCATGGGGGTCAGGTATGGACAGGGGTGTAGGGGAAGGGTTCCCCGAGCGCCAGAAAGGAATGGCGACGGGGCTATCGCCCCGAGGGGGCACGTGGGCACGAGTATCGAGTTTAGGGGCGATACAATCACGCCGGAATAAGGGCAAAAGGAGTGGCTGCTGCCTGATCCCTCCCCGATACTCGATACTCGTGCCAACCCTGCCCTGCAGAGGGAACGTTTACGTTCCCTCTGCCTCGCTCAGCTTCCGGGCGGCCTGTTCCCAGGCGGCGGTGGCGGTCTGCAGGGCGTTGATCGTATCGCGGAGGCGGGCGTTCAATTGGGGGAGGTTCACGCCGCCGGTGTAGGTGGCCGGGTCGGCGAGTTCAGCGGTGATCTGGGCCTGCTTGGCTTCGAGGTCGGCCACCTGCTGTTCACACTTCGTGACATCGGCCTGCAGCTTACGGATATCCGAAGCGGAGGGTTTGACCGGAGCCTTGGGCTTTTCGGCCTTCGGCGCTTCATCCTGCTTCGGGCGGGCATCGGTGAAGCCGGCGGTGAGCGCGGCGCGCTCGTTGCCGGACTTGGACTTCTCGAGGTAGTAAGCGTAGTCGCCGGCGTAGTTCGTCAGGCGGCCAGAGTGCACGTGCAGGACCGTCTTGGCAATCTCGCGGATGAAGTGCACGTCGTGGCTGACGAAGTAAAGGGTGCCTTCGTACGTCTTCAGGGCGGCGATGAGCGCGTCGATCGACATGATGTCGAGGTGCGTCGTCGGCTCGTCCATGAGGAGGAAG
>Ga0207909_1000531_pt1 | contig 12526 bp, 25 predicted proteins | sample LakMenEpi05May10_FD_150672 | JGI IMG/M metagenome (GOLD analysis project Ga0207909, IMG submission 150672) | Freshwater microbial communities from Lake Mendota, WI - 05MAY2010 deep hole epilimnion (SPAdes) | ecosystem: Environmental > Aquatic > Freshwater > Lake > Epilimnion/Euphotic zone ...
CTATGCCCCAAGTGGCCACTTCGTCCCATTGTGTAATAGTGTCAAGTGGTCTACCCCATTTGATCTTGGCACCGTGCGGGTAGTCAAGGTCTTTCAATCCATTCTCTCCTTATGAGTGTGTCACATCGTACCCAATCCCGTTCATAGTAAATTCTATGATCTTGAATGTCAAAGTGATTGCAAAAACTCTGTCCATATCTTACATCTTGAAGGGCATCAAATGTATATAACTTCTGCCAGGATTCATAGTCTGCTAGTTTAATTGGTAGATTGGTTTGGCGTGGATCGTGTCGTGATAATAGGTCGTGGATCATTGAATCAAACATCGAATCAGTCATAGTTATTGGTCTCTAATTGTAACACAATTGTTATTTGTTGTCAACTTCTATCCAAGTGTAATCACCTAGCCATTTTATCTGTGTAATATATTCATAGCCTTCAGGAATGCCTGTTGACCAGTCTGTGGGTCCGTTGATACTCAATCTGGTGCAGTCTTTTCGACGATCGTACAACAACCAATAGGTGTTGCCATGTGCAATTTGGAAATCATATTTGGCGGCGTGTACCATGTCTGTGAGTTCTAGTCTGTGTTTGATCTCATCTGCTTGCTTGCTCAACACATCCACTAGAGCCATGATTCGGTCATACTCTTGTTGGGCATGCAAACGGGCAACATTGACCATGACATCCTTTTGTTTTTCAACAGGAATTAGGTCAAACTTGGGTCCGCTGGATTCGGTAGCGTAGGGTGTTACGTTTCGGTTAAAAAAGTGAACCAAGGTGTTGCCTGTGGCAACATCAAAACTGGTGCGGCCTTTGGCAGAGTTAGACTCGTCTGACATCAATCCCAAAGGCCTTGGTAGTACTTGCCAAACAAGCGGAAGCCGTTTTGTATGCGATCTTCTACTTTCTTCATGCCTTCGTAGTCACACTTGTAGGTGTCTTTGGGACCGTGGGTCATCTGATAGTGCTTGTGCTCACCTTTGGGCACTTCGTTACCATCCTTGTCCACAGGTATCCACAATAGGTCATGTTCGCCAGAACGGAAAGCATCTTCCCAAGAGTCATCTACCTTGTGTTCAAATGCAAAGATCATTTCATCCATGATCCAGTCCCAACGTAGAAAGTGATTTGAGTCTGTGTCCCATTCATTTTCTTTGGGTTCTGCGGCAGTGCTACGCAGGTGTTCGGGCACATCCTCATCATCCACAAAAGGAGCACCGTGCTTTTTTTCTTTGAGTTGTCGCAACATGGGCAGGATGATGGGACTCAAGGTATGATCCATGCTCCAGGTATCGTAGCGATCAATTTTCACGTAGTTAATAGGAGGATGCACTTGGTCCCACACCCACTGAATTGCTTTGCTAACAGGTTCCAATCGGTCACTCCACTTTTCGCACCACTCGGGACGTTCTACATATGTGGGCTTTTCTCTCCGTTCATCTTCTAGAGTTTGTAGAAGTTTCCAACGAGCACACTTTGACCAGTCAGTCCAGAAGAACACATAGTCCAATATAGTGTAAGGTGAGATCCAATGATCTCGATATCCGCTGATGTAAACTTTCATTACCAATCTCCGTTGTCTATCCATGCTCGGACAGTTAAAAATAACCACGACACCATGTAGGTGTTTTCGTTAGGGCTGGGCCACTCTACCCCACGTTCATGACGTGCTTGAGGAATCCAACGCCAGTGTAGCGGATTCAGTGTGACAATCACACTGGCACCGCTGTAGCGAATCCATTTCATACATCCACGGTAATCAATTGCCATAGATTTGCCTGTTCTTCATGTCCTGCATAACCACGTGGGTTACACACAATGCGTGTTGACCCAATCCGGTAGTCAAATACATCATGTGTGTGTCCGTGCGTCCATAGTCGAATCTGCGGATGATTCAGAATGAAATCATCCAGGCTAGAACTATATCCACCATTGACCACCACATCCTTTTGATATCTTGGTTTGGTACTGATTCTACTGGGTGCATGATGTCCCACAACCACATAGCGAGCAGTGGCATCTGCTTCCACAGTTTCCTGGATCACTCCCTTCATGGCCTTGTGATCAGTCACCGAGGCCTCTGGTGTCCATTTACCAACTCGAGTGTGAAACTTGCCGTCTTGGTCTTTAAAATGTACCGGAGCACGACTGTCTTTGATAATACGAAAGTCATTCATGTAACCGCGCATGTGAGCCAAGGTATGCGGATCTTCATTGTTCATGTCAGTCCATAATGTGCCTGCCACAAATGTTGTGTCACCAATCACCCGGCTCTCTTTTTCCATGATATAGAGATTGGGCAGATAAGACAACACTGATCGCACGTGATCAAGTGTGGTGGCCACGTCACCGTGATAGTGTTCGTGATTGCCCAGCACATAAATCACGTGCGGGAATCTCTCACAGCATCGCTCAAAGAAACCATGATATCTAGTGCTACGATATGTAACTGTGCTCTCAATGTTGTTGTGATCAAGATCATTAGCCACACAGATATCACCTGACAGGATTAGAACTTCAGCACCGTCGGTGTTTGCAAAGTCCAAGTCTCCAAATTCAAGATGTATATCTGATGCCACTGCTATTTTCATCAAGTTCTTTCAATTGTGATTTAAGTGTACGCACAGCCGTTTCGTCACCATCAAAGATAGCGGCTGCTTTATCTGGGTAACGTTGTTTGAATTTTTTTACTATCTCTACCAGGTTCTCTCCCTGGCATACAAAATCTTGTGTTATGCTATTGTAGCAGAAGTACTGATGGTCCACAACCTCTATGGTGAGTGGGATAAGTCGTTCAAATTCTAAATCTTTGGATACTTCTTCAAGTTCAGAAGCCACACGTCGTTTGACCACCCAGGCTAACAAGGTCAATGCAATGTGGATGGTCACAAAGATCAGCACAATATCTGCTATAAATTCTATAATTTCCATAATTGTATTTACATCCGCATTGATTCTAAAGTGATCATCTTGCCCAGTTCTTTGTCAAAGTCCAGATCGTCGGATACAACATACAGTTTGTGGTTGGTACGATCTGTCTTGTGGTCATAGTGACGGAATGACACAATCTTGCCACCCACAGCTTTGCGAACTGTGATATTAAGACCGTCATCTGAGTCAATGTCACCACTACTACGAATAGCGAGTCTAGATCGGTTCGACGACTTTGTCATAGGCACAATATTGTCTTCGTCCCACAGTTCTCGACCTTCAGAACTCCATTGTGCAATTAGTCTCTTCAACCACTTCATACTGACTTCCTTTGTTTTAAATATTGTTCCCATTGTATCCACTTGTTTTTGACCATGAAGCCCCAGTCTCGGCATTTGCGACCAGGCATGAACAAGGTCCAGGCAGTGATGTCAGGATCAAGTTCAATGCGATGAAAGCTATTGGCCTTGCTGATTCTAAAATGCCCCGGACCACGCCACACTTGGTATTCACCAGTTTTTCTTCCCACAGTATCAAAGTGCGGGATCCATTCCCAGTAGCCACCTTTTAGTATGAGAGTGGCATAAGGCCAAGGATGGTCATGCACATCATCGGGATCTGATTTGAGAAACTTGTGCAAGAATACATTAAACGGGAATCGTTCACGTTCCCGGAGAAACAAATAATAACGTTCAAGATATGGTTCATTTTCTACTCGGTCCATCACAATGCGTTTGCGTCCCAAACGGTCTAAAAGTTTTAATAGCATTGGCTACTCCTTTACAACACAATTATACAACAGACAGAATAGAAAGTCAATAAAAACCCACCAGGGAGGTGGGTTTTTTGGTGTGGCTCTTTTGGGGAGCCAGCGAGTCTATGTTAGACCAAGCCCATGGCTATTGCTTTGTAACCAGCGGCAACGATCTTGCGGCTTGGCTTGCCAATCACATACTCAGTGACCTTTACACCATTGCCAGCCACACGCTGGTTAGCGTACACTGCAAAGCCGGCTTGACGAATACGGCTAACTTCGGCGCTGATGTTTTTAACACCAAAACGCTTTTCGGCTTGGCTAGCTGTCACTGTCTCGCCTTTGTGCAAAGCAGAGAACAGTTTGTAAGTTTTTGTTTCAGGATTGAATCGCATGTTAAATTTACCTTTCATGTAAAAATACTGTTTGCGTACAGTATGTCACTATTATACAGGCATTATAACACAAACACAACGACTTTTGGCACAGCCTTTGCCAAAATAAATTAGTTTGGCAACATGTCCAAAACATGTAAACCCTTTGCAGGGCTACTGCGTTGTATATACAGCAGGACAATTTCTTGCTAGTTTCAATCAAAGGAGATACCATGAAACAACTTATCGCTTTAATCGCTACCACTGTTGCTCTTTCCGCTTTTGCTCAGGCACCTGCTGCCAAGAAGGAAGAAAAGAAGGCCGAAGCCAAACCTGCTGTCACAGCACCTGCCGCTCCTGCGACAGCAACGCCTGCCAAAAGTGAGCCTGCTAAGAAAGACGCACCTAAAGCAGACGCCAAGACCGCTACGCCGGCATCCAAATGATCTAGAAGATGATGACTTTGTCATAAATGATGAAGTCACATTTGGACGTAATCGACAAAGTTTAAAATTTGGACAACTGGTTCTTGACGATGAACTTTCAGATTATGTTCAAGCTAGATTACTCCTGGCCCGGATGTTGGCGTTGAAAAAGCGTCATGAAGTTTGGACCTAAAAGGCAAAAAAACCTGTCGCAAGGCAGGTTTTTTAACGGTTTTGTAATATTACGATGATAAATAACTATACATAAAGAAACGGCGTACATTATGTTATACACAATCACATGCATCACAGAAGACCTAGAAACTCTGATCAAGGACGACCCTGTTCGTCCTGAGATTCCGTTGACCGATCGTGTCAATATCAACAGTCGAATGTATGTGCTCAAGGATGGTGACAAGACCGAAGCTGTGACCTGTGTAAAATTCCTAAACTCAATTCCTGAGGCTGTGGAGGATATGGCTGGTTTGGTGGAGAGTGCCACAACTGCTGTTTTTTACACTATTTGGAGTTACGCCGCAGGCGCTGGTCGTACCTTGATCCAAGAAGCCCAGAAGTCAATTGAAGCAGAGTTCCCGGGTATTGATACCTATGTGACCTTGAGTCCCAAGACCGAAATGGCTCGACGTTTCCATTTGAAGAATGGCGCTGGTATCTACCGCGAAAATTCTACCACCATCAACTACATCTATAAGTAAAAATGCTCGTGTAGCAATCTTGTCCTGCATAGGGCGGGACTTGAACGACACACACATACACAGGAGAAAAACATGAGCAAAACACCTTACGAGATCCGTCTCGAACTTCTCAACCTGGCCAAAGAAATTCTTCAAGCGCCAATTTACGAAAAACGCAACAAACTCAGCGACGAATATCATTCCAAGCTGACTGATACTAATCGTGATAGTTTACCGTTTCCAACCATGCCTGATTTTCCGTCCACAACGGATATTGTAGCAGAGGCCGAAGCACTCAAGAAGTTTGTAGACCAGGCGTAAAATGAAAGCCCCGGAAGGGGCTTTCTTATGGTTGTATGCTTTTGACGTGCTTGCAGTCACCTCGGAATCTAAATCCTGAACAGGTGCAAGACAGGTAGCCATTGGCCTCAGTTACCTTGTACACATCACCCTTTGATCCTTGAACTTCCCATACACGACCTTCGGGCTCTTCTTTTGTGACAATCTTGTATTGGGTAGAGCTCTCTACAAACTTGCGGCCGCGGGTGTCAATTTTGATTGGATTCTTGAACTGCTTGGGAGTGCCGCTTCCGGGACTGACATAAGCATACAGTTTGGTCTTGGAGTCGTTCAAGAGATAGGTGCCGTTGGGCATGCTATCTGTGTATGCTGTTGTTTCCGAGTACCACTTCATTCTACTAGGCCTACACTTTTCTTAATTTCATAGCGAGCAATCTTCTCGTCAAAGTACATGCGAGTACCTTCCATGTAAGGGCTGGCTACCACAATCTCACCGATCTCTGCGGCCACTAACTGGGCAAAGCGAGTGAGAATGCTTTGCGTATCTTCCATCTGATCCATAGGATCTCGGTCTAGTATTGCCTGATAATCGTTAATGAGTTTTTGTACGTTCTGATGAATCATTTTATTGCCTTAAATCTTTGTGAGAATCCAAACTTTGACAGCAAAGATGAATCCTATAACTGCCCCTACTATGATAATTTCTAACAGTGTCATCACATGCTCCAGTAGGCTTCGCTGTCAACTCGGCAAGCCCAAGGTGTGTCAGCGTCAATGGTTACATCTTTGCCTGTCATCAAATTACGAACAGTGATCTTGGGTGCGGTGTAAGTGTCACGAGCCACAATGTTCAGTTGGCTTTCGTTCCAACCTGCTTTGTTGCAGAGACGTGTACGGGTGGCTTTGGCGGCACCAAAAGTTTTGTATGCACGGGTTTTGTTGGGACCGTCTGTAACGATAAGACCGGTACCTTTAGCTACGATTACATAAGACATCTTGGACTCCTTTTTAATTACTATACAAGTATTATAGCAAATTGGGATATTTTGGTCAACCAAAATCACCAAGTAAGCCAACAATCTTTGGCTTCTTTTACAACAGGATTGCCATTTCGGGGCTTGATTGTCAAGGTTTCATCACCGTTACGAGCAATTTTAATGTCTACAATCATGCCATTGCCAGTATCTTTAGCAGTCCAGCCATAGCCTACCCACTCACCAACTCGGACGTAATCTGTTTCCACTAGTGCCATTTTTAGCATATCAACCCCTTGTTTCTTACTATACTTCTATTATAGCAAATTGGGATATTTTGGTCAACCTTTTTGTGTGTTGCAAAAAAACAACACTTACATCTCTATAGCTCTACGGAACACGATTTCTTGCTTGGCAAATGCCTGGATCTCCCAGGGCTGGTCCAGGTACGGTACCTTGCGTCCGTAGTATTTGCCTTTCCACAGTTTGCCACGCGGGGTCAACTGCAGGGTACCTTTGGCAAACTGTGCCACATGAGTGAGCTCGTGTGCCAGTGTAGCACCCAACAAGGTTTTGTCTTTTTGCGGTTTGATCACAACCAAGTAGGTGTCAAGGCCATTAAGCGGCACAGTGGTGCCCAGGTCCTCAAGATCCCGGTCTATCATAACATGTAGGAATTTTTTGCTGGTAGTCAGTTTCAACTGCTCTAGCATGGAAGGAAGCAAGCTCTCAACGAACTTTTTGGTTTTGCCGCGACCGTCAACATGAAAATCCATGTGTCACTCCTTTTTAATTACTATACAAGTATTATAGCAAATGGGGATTTATTGGTCAACCAAAGATTTCCATGGTGTTGTACAGTTGATCCTGGGGTATATTGTGCTGACGATAGCCCTCTAGTACTGTTGCAAAATAACCACGACTTGGAGGTTCATCCAGATGGCCAGGTTGCATGTAGTAAGTTTCTGCCAACACAGTCCTACCCTCAAACGCCACTCTTAGTGGTCGTCGATTGTAGTAGTAAGGAAACCCTTCTAGGCTGTCAAGTGCTCGCAGATGGCTGTTGTTAATTTCCCACAGCACTCCGTCCACAAAAGACCCGCGACATTTTACAACATCGGCATGGGTAGCAAAACGGAACACATGGTCAATCAAGCGGGCATGACCCAGTGCTTGAGAGCCTGGGCAACGTAGAGCCATTTCGGCCTGATTTGTGTTCATTCCATAAGAAAAATATAGCATACAAGTATTATAACAAATGACAATTTAACAGTCAACCAAGAGATATAGGAATATATTAGTACAAACCATTAGTGGTAAATACGTAGAAGGAAATAAAATCATGACACAAACCATAGCACGACTGCTGGAACGTTTAGGTGAAATGTTCCCAGGATCCGATTACCAAAGCCTCTTGGACTCATATCTGAGCACCAAAGGCATTACCGATACTGCACAGTTGGAAACATACATCCGACAATACCAATATTCTCAAAAGGAAACTTATCTATGAAAAACTTTATCAACACACTGTATGACGGCTTAATTTCTTGGGCTGAAATGATACACGAATATCGTCAAAGCCCTGCAAGCAAATACAATTATTGGAAGTGATCATGGAATTGGCAGCAATTCAAATCATATTATTTGGAGTAATAATTCTAGTGTACCTGGTCCAGGAGTTTGATAAATGACATTTGTAGACACTCTCGTGATGTTGTTACGTTGGAAACATCAAGGATGGGAAGTTCACCCCATAATCACTGACGAATTCACTGGCTGGTTTTAGGCGTTAGTAGCCAACCCTGAGCAGTGGCATGATGCTGCCATTGGTAAAATGCCGACCCATCTGTAGTAAATCGCCACACACCTGTTGCGTCCTGACCGTGTACAGGTCTTGACTCCCATCCATCAAACTTTAAACTTGGCACTGTGGCTCCTGCATGGAACACGGTGATTTCTATTGGCTCTAGTAAAGGCACAGAGTAATGAAAATCTGTGCTGTGTTGCATGTCTGAGTTGTAGATACAGTTGCCATTGATTACCACTTGTGTTGGTCCCGTGGTTGTGGGCACCACAACAAGATCAATATCTATCGAGAGATTAGTAGCCAGCAGTTCTAAAAAGTTCTTCATATTCGGGTAGATAAGTTAAGATGCTGTTGTCACGATTGCCTTCTAGTAGTTTTAGATAGCGTACTAGATCAGGCAACCGATCGCTTTCGTCAGGTGCTGTTTCAATATAGTTAATATAGCTTCTAATGTCTTGTGTAATCTGAGTGTGAACAACACTTGGGTCTCGTATATTGGTCACAGTTTCGCCATCAGCCGGATGTTGAGTCAACCATTGTTTCATGTCTTTTACTATACTGGTTCGGTAAGGCAACGGCAATACAGACACTCTCATATGTTCAGGTTTGTTTAAAAAATTACAACTTTCCACAGCTACACGGTGCTGCCACGCAAAATCATACACAGATAACAATTTAGAAACAGTAAGTATTGTTGGAGTAGTTCTTAATTGAACCAACCAGTTGTGCTTGTTTGCCAAATCAAGCCAACGATGTGCATGCAGTTGTACTTGTGATAACTCACTGGGCCATCGCACATAGTCATTGACCGGATGAAAACATTCTACACTCATGCCTAAATGCACACCGGCAAAGTTTGTTAGCAATTCAATAACACCCTGATCCCACACAGTAAGATTGGTAGTAAATCCCACAGTCAATGATTGGCCCAATCCCGATTCAACTAACACTTGTAAAATACGGTTAAATGCCGGAGTAATCAGAGTTTCACCACCAATAAAGTGCAAGTATTGTATGTGCGGAGATTGTTTTAATGTATCAATAAATCTATCAACCAGCACAGGATCATTGCACCAGGAAGATTTGGGCAGTTGATCAATTATCCCAAGTTTGAGGAATTCTGTAGCTATTTTTGAACTAGATCGAGGACTGCACATTACACAGGCCGAATTGCAATAGTTGCCAAGGTCTATTTGCCAATCCTGAGGAAGTTGTTGAGTTATTCCATTTTGATTGTTAGCAAATTCTGCAACCCAAGGACTACTGGCTAAACTTTTTACAAACTGCTCTGTCCTGACCCCAATCTTCAACAATTGTTTTTGTCTGCCACTTATTTTTCCGTGCTGTTCCATTAGCGCACATTCATTGCACCCAAGAACTGTGTCTCCATCTAACATGGCCCGGCGTATGGGTGCCATGTGCTGTTGAAAATACTGTTGAGGAGTGCAGTCTTTAATATTGATATTGGAGTCTCGATTATCTGCCCCGGCCCAGCGGCAATATTCATAGTCTCCTACGTTGTTGACACGCATGTGAAACCATGGACTTGAACAAAAAGACGATTCAAATGTCATTAGACTCGGTTGGTTACAATTTTATCGCACAGTCCGTAGGCTAGTGCTTCTTCTGCACTCATGAATGTGTCGCGATCCATGTCACGTTCAAAGTCTTGATAAGTTTTACCAGCTGTGTTGTGCTTGACATACAGCTCGGTCAGGATGTGTTTCATTTTGGTAATTTCTTTGTACTGAATTTCAATATCGCTTTGCATGCCACGAGCGCCACCTGATGGTTGATGAATCATGTGACGTGCTGATGGCAACATAAATCGCTTGCCCGGAGCGCCTGCCTGAGCCAGGAAACTGCCCATTGAACATGCCTGACCCATCACAATGGTATGCACATCGGGCTTGATAAATTGCATGGTATCATAAATTGCCATGCCTGCGGTGATCACCCCGCCAGGACTATTTATATACAAAGAGATATCCTTGTCTGTATCGTCGCTTTCTAGAAATAACAACTGACTCACAATCAAACTGGCGCTGTGTTCGTTAACATCGGTATCTAGCATGATAACGCGGTCTCGTAGCAACCGACTGTAAATGTCGTAACTGCGTTCACCTTTTGCGGTTTGTTCTACAACCATTGGGATCAAACTGGGCATAAATTCTCCTGTGTTATGTAATGCTCTATGATAAGTATAACATAATTCTCTGGGAAATACAATGCGCGACCTACTCGATTTACTCAAACTCTACGAAGCACCATCCAACAACCTGCCAAATGTTGATGAAATTGAAGCCTTTAAGAAGATCATTGCCGGCAAAATCAAACAACTGCCCGACGATGACAACACTGCCAAAGCACTTCGTGAAATTGAGGACCTGCTCAAACACGTGAATGCTGGGGGCAAAATGGGCATTATCAACGGCGAATTAGCCAGCATTGATGACCCCACTGTGAGTGCGGCACAAAAAGAGTTGGCTAGATATATCATGAGCATTGACATGACTCCTGCCAACCGTGATCAACTGTTTGATCTGTGGCGAGCTAACAAATTGGTTAAGATTGATCAATTGTTGGGACATGGCAAAAAGAACTTTAGCGAAATCATCACTGGATATAAAACAAACCCTGCTATCCGTGAATTGAGCAACGAGCTCATGCGTATCAGTGCGTTGGGACAGGGCAAGGGCGAGTTTGGTCTCAGCGTCATGAGCAAGAGTATCAACAAACAAGAAGGCAAAGGCGACTTAAACATCAGCGGCCGGCCTATTGAAGTCAAAACAACAGACGGCGGTGCGGGTCGTTTTACCGACCAGGAAGTGCGCCCAGGTGCAGGGTTTGATCAGGCAGCTCGTCAACTGAATGCATTTATCAAACAATATCAACCAGGCTTGGCCAAGAGTGGTGCTAACCTTGATGGACTGATTGGATTTTACGAAGTGTTATCTACCAACCCTGATCTCAAGAAAGATGCAACAGCATTACTTGACATGATCAAGAATGTGATTCAAAACATTTTCGAAGGGGAGGATGTTTCAAAGATCATTGAGGCTATCAAACGTGGTGACGTTAACAGTGCCAAGCAAGAGTACGCCAAGGCCAACTTCAACTACTACATGAGCAGGAAAAAAGACGAAGGCGTGTTGTACATCAGCCTGGTTAAAGATCCAATCATGACAGTGTTCTTCAAGGATGCCGACGAGTTGGCAGACAGCGGATTGAGATTGCATGCTGGTACAACCTATATCACCAGCACATCCGATGTTCGCTTGCCATACCCACAAATAGAGATTGTGGACACTACTGGTGGTGCAGGAGGAGGTGGAGAAGGATCAGCTGTTGCTCCTGCGGCATTGAGCAATCAAGATCTTGATGCTGTGAGCACCGGAGGATTGCGTGGCCCGGGTGCAAAAAAAGCCCGAGCTCCGGTAGAGCCAGACTTTGATGAAAAAACTACAGGGCGTAGGAAACGTTAACGAGCCAACTGGCTGATATGATCACAGATGCCCAGTCTTAAGGCATCTTCAGCACTCAAATAAACATCATGTGGTGGCAACAGATGTTGCTTGATATCTTCTTCACTTAGGCCTGTACAGGTCGTGTAATGCTGTACCATGCGGCGCTGTGTGAGTTCAAACTCTCTAATGGTGGCCAACAACTCGTGATGTTTTCCATCACTGCCCCAGGCATACTGATGACTCATTATACTGGTGTTGGGTGTGAGTGTTCTGCGTCCCGGAGACCCTGCTAGAAAGATCAACAATCCTGCTGATGCAATCTGCCCCAGGCCCACAGTCTTGATGAATATGTTAGAACTTTTCATTACGTCGATCAAGGCAAAGGCAGCACTCATGTCTCCGCCCTCACTGCAGATCATCAACAAGAGTTCTTTGCGTTTTTTCTTTGCAACAAAGTTTTCGTGCAAGATCCATTCAATTACAGGTCGGATGCTTTCGTTGTCTACTTCGCCCATGAAAACATACATGCCGTTATTGGCAAGGTCTTGACTGTGAGAATTTTCTGATATGGTGGTGTCTGTGGCCATAATTTAGTAAATGATTATCTAAACAATAAACTGCTTAGATAATTACTTATGCCTTGCACGTTTCGGCCTTGACAACCGACAATTCAATGTTGCTTAATGCGTCTATTCCACGGGAATCGTGCCCTAAATCCACCACAATTCTACTGCTACGCACAAGATCGCCGTACACCCCAATTTGGTTATTGCGTGTTTCCACAAAGGATTGG
>Ga0207909_1000536_pt1 | contig 12485 bp, 18 predicted proteins | sample LakMenEpi05May10_FD_150672 | JGI IMG/M metagenome (GOLD analysis project Ga0207909, IMG submission 150672) | Freshwater microbial communities from Lake Mendota, WI - 05MAY2010 deep hole epilimnion (SPAdes) | ecosystem: Environmental > Aquatic > Freshwater > Lake > Epilimnion/Euphotic zone ...
TTCGGTGAAGACATTCTGCTTACTCGTAAGGGTGCAGTGTCAGCAAAGAAGGACGAACTGGGAATCATCCCAGGTTCAATGGGTGCAAAGTCATTCATCATTCGCGGTAAGGGTAATCGTGAATCGTTCAGTTCATGTTCGCATGGTGCTGGACGCTCTATGAGCCGCACCGAAGCGAAGAAGCGTTTCACTATTGAGGACCATATCGCTGCTACGGCAGGGGTTGAGTGTCGCAAGGACGCAGACGTTATTGACGAAACGCCAAAGGCGTACAAGGACATTGATGCAGTTATGGCTGCACAGTCTGACCTTGTAGAAATCGTTCATACGTTGAAGCAGGTAGTTTGTGTCAAGGGGTAAAATCCTTGACACACTACTAATTAAAGGAGAATAACATGCCAGCTATGACTTTAGCTAAGTCAGGCAAGCGTTATACTCACGAGGAGTGGATTCTAATGGATCCGCAAGAAAAAGACCTTCTCCTGAGTAGACAAGGACCTGCCTACACCGACGAAGCGTGGAAAAATAATTTCGGCAATAGAAAGCCAAAACGATGAAACATAAGATGTACTGTGTCTTCGCCAAAGAAAGCGTTGACAAAATCAACGGTGTTCGTGGCAAGATGTGTACACAAGCAGGACATGCTTATCTACATACTTTCATGAATGCTATGGCAGAGACTCCGGACCTTGCAGCAGCTTATCTAGATAGCGGACACTCGTATAAGATAACGCTACTAGTAGACACTGTAGAGCAGCTACAGGAGCTTCAAGAAGCATATAAGGATGTTTGTGCTACGCAACTCATCACCGACAAAGGCTTCACTGTCTTTAAGGAACCTACTACGACTTGTCTTGGTATCGGTCCTTTGAGCGAAGATATGATTGGTGAAGATTTGAAAGCAATTAAGATATTTTGTTAATGGCGCGGTAGTTCAGTGGTAGAACAGGAGTCTCATAAGCTCCATGTCGGTAGTTCAATTCTACCCCGCGTCACCAATTACTATTTGGATCGTTCCAAACGTAATCCAATAATTCAACGCTAAGTGCTACTCGGTCAGTAGTCATGCCGGTAACGTCATGATACACATCTGTTTTGAGTCTATGCCATCTTTTAGGTTGTATGATTTCTGAACAGATTAGTTTTTGATCTTCATCATAGATGTTGGTACTAACTTTGTCACCGCCAGGTTGCAAGATATAATTGAAGGCAACATTCCTAGTAATATCTTTATGAATGATAAGTCCTTCTCTGACAATTTGATATTGTGGATAGCAATTCGTTTTAAATACGTCTTGTGCCCACTCTGTTAATTTGTCTGATACTGCTCTTACTTGAAAATAGTAAAATGATTCAGGAATGTTGCTCCCCGGTTTTGGAGGAGAATTAATGATATCTTGAATTGGATATAGCAATTCTTCGGGAACAGGTGGAAGATCCAAATAAACGAGGTAATTTTCAATCATCAACTATTTATATTGCGATTGATTACCCAAAACACTTTACATAATCTATAAAAGATTGTATAACAAATTTAAACAAAGACAGAAGGAAATAAAAATGCAAGTTTCATTACGCAAAGCAAATGCACTTCAAGTTGCAATCAATGAAGCCCTCAAGGGTTTGGAATTCAAGACTGAAACCGGCATTAACGAGTTTCAGAAGCCGGAAGAAGTTATCGCTGCTGCATCAAAGACTTTCTTTGATAATGTCAATCGTCGTAATATCTTGCTCCGCAGTCTCTATGAGATTCGTAAGGCGACCTCTGCTGCTAATGTAGCAAACGACATTGACGGTCGTCTTGCCGATCTTGCTTTGTTGGAGAAGGAAGTAACTTTCTTTGCACCATATAGCAAGATTAAGGTGCGCCTCTCCGAAGCAGAACTTGCTGGTAAGCTTGCTCGAATTGCTAACCGAACAGAAGATAGTTTCTATGCTAAGGCAGAAGTAGAGACTTCGGTCCTTACTCCGGAAGATATCAAGCTTCTAAGCAACCGTGCAACTGCCTCTAAGAAGGCAAAGCAGAAGTTGCAGGATGAGTTGCTTGAACTTAATGTTCGCACAACTATCACACTGTCCGACGAGACAGTTGCAACGCTGACTGCCGAGGACATCCTCTAACAGTTTAGTAGTCTCTCCGGAGACTACTAGGGAGAGAAAGAGAGACGAGAGTAGACACCAGGTATCGGATGATACTTACCAGATCATGGCGCTTGAAACGCTCTATAATAGCATGAACTAAGCTTTATTCAAATTTGTGAGTTGCCGCTTAGGAATACGTTATTTTTGCAGTTTGTATAGTGTTTAGTGTCCATAGACTTTGTCCGTAAGGCGGGTCGTTGTGTATTGCATTGTCTATCACTTACTCTTTTTCTTCCACCCCAAACATACTCTATAAATAATTGTATGTTCTTCTATATTGGAAAAGAAAGCCCTATTGCGTCACTAACTCAAGTTCAAGAAAATCTTTTTTTGGATCAGGGTTGGAGCGAAATCAATGGTATTTGGTATAAAGGATACAGCACTGATTGCAGACTTTCAGATGCTTTAGTAGATATCGTCAATGGGTATAAGCCTGACGGTAAATGGTGCTTAATTAAAGATGGTGTTGTCTATCACCCATCATTAAGAGGGTTTCCGGTATTTACTAACGGTTTAGATTTGACAAACTTGTTAGGTTTACCAAACTTTGAATTGGTAATGTATCCTATTATTTTTGAACTTCCGACAGTTGACTCTCATATTTCTTTAGAAGAAGCCTCGCATCAGCTAGAAGAAATACTGATTTCCAACACACGAAACTTTTATAAGTATAACGATATTGTTGACGAAGTTGTAATTGCTTCTGCAGGGCTTGATTCGACTACCGCATGGGCAGTCACCGACTTTATTAAAAAAGATTATACAGTTTCCATTCATCCTAGAGCCGTTCCTACAGTAATTGATGCTAACGCACACTTAGAATTTATGGGCACGGTTAGAGAATATCATTCTGATTTATTGGATAATGTAAAAAGTCATTGGGCATACGCTTTTATTAATCTTCATAAAAATAAGAACTGGGTATTTGCTGGATATTACGCAGAAACCTACGAATTTAGAGACGGCATGGCACTCAATGCACTTGCCAACTATAAAAACAAAAGACTTGATGAAATAGCGGAACCTAATAACTATCTATACAACTACCTAACACGCCCGGACATCATCAATAGTTATATTGATAAGCCTATGATGACCTTTTCTAGCGAAGAGGATTTGAGAAAGTATATATGGTCTACCCTGTGGTATGATCATCAGATGTGGCACATTGATAACAATATGTTTTTCTCTCCATTCTTTGATATTAGAGTTCCACAAATAACGTTTAGGATGTCGATGGATGATATCTATACGAATGCATTAGAAGGCACCTTGCAGAGACAGATAATCTCTCGCTGTAAACCTGAATTGTTATCTATCGTATCAAAATATAAAAATCACGGCGAAGTGTGGGAAAACTTTAATGATAATTTTAGTTTGGATTGGTTTTCACCGGAAACAAAAATTATTATCCGATAAGGCGAAATAGTTCTTGACATTAGCCTCAACATGTCGTATATTGAGAACATAGAGAGAGAGAGAGCAATTGAAAGGACTTACAAATGTCTACTCAACTCAAGGGCGTCACTGGTCAGACTGGTGAAGTTTCTATGAATCGCTACTTCGGTGGCAATGAGAAGGGAAAGTGCGTTCAACTGACTTTTAAGAAGCCGGAAGGAGAACGTGGTCGTCCTGATTTCGGTTATTGGTATCTGCAACTTACCAAGTCGCAGGCGCTGGAAATGGCCGCTGCATTGGTTGAGTTTGCTAACGATACCCGTGAAGAAGTTTATCTCGCAGACTAAAAAAGTTTGCAAATAGGCAAAAAAGTTCTTGACAAACGTTACGAACTTTGATATAATGAGTTTATCAAGACAAGAGATTGTCTTAGTTCTTTGAAAATTGAATAGAAATTGGGGGCATAGCCTCACTAGGGTAGCAGGGAGTAATCTTTGTCAAAGCAAGGTTTCCTATAAACTTGCGCTTGTAGCAATACAAGTCCATCTATGCAAGCCCGAACTAGGGTTGACTCGGCTTCGGCCGAAAGCAACTCCCGTCAGTAGAATGGCGGCAGGTAGTAAGTTAGGGTTGTAGTCTGAAAGGATAAAGTCCAGGGCAACGCTGAGGACGAAAGAGGCTGTGGTGGCCGAACTACAATCATCCAAACTAATGAATATTGAATGTTAACGGGTAGTTATTGAGTCTGACCTCGCAAGGGAAGGCAAGATAGCAATATGAGCGATAAAGGGATGACCGGAGTCGTGAAGTATGGTTGAGTAGCCCGCAAGGCAAAAGACATGAGGTGTGTTGTATTCTGTACCTAACAAGGTATGGAGCAACTGGAGCAGCACATCTTGGTAGGTTCGCAATTTGCATAATTGGTAATGCAATTCCCTCTTAAGGAATCGATACAGGTTCAACTCCTGTATTGCACAACAAAAGCGAAAGTCTGCTCCGGTATATGTTTAAAGATGCTTAATACCTCACTCGCAAGGGAATGGGGTTCAGGAAGGCTCGCAAGGCTGAACTGATTGATCGGAAAGAAAGCGTAAGGGTTTAGCGACCTTGAATAGCCCGCAAGGCTAGCGAAAGATAGATGGTCGAGTAGACATATGCGACGAGTCAAACGCCAGACTCTAAAAAAGGCAGCATTGAGTGATACTAACTGACCGTAAAAGGCGTTAGTGGATAACGGTAGAACGGTCCTCGCAAGGGATTCGGTAATGACCAAAGTCACTCGTTTAAAGCAGTAATCTCATGCTTTGTAAGAAATAGTATAAATAATATTAGACTATTTTGATGAACACATATGACGATTTCTGCCAGCAGCGCGGATCTCGGTTACTTTGACGAGTAGCGAACAATAATGCGTCAACATTATTCAGTATCTTGTGTGTTCTTCAAAATAGTTTATCGTGGGGTAGAGGAGTCTGGACGTCCTCGCTGGTCTCATAAGCCGGAAATCGTTGGTTCAAATCCAACCCCCGCAACCAATTATAGAATGCGGGATTAGCATAGTGGTAATGCACTAGCCTTCCAAGCTAGCTAGGCGGGTTCGATTCCCGCATTCCGCTCCAAAGTTTAGACAACACTATATGGAATAATTCCGGGGACGGCATATAGTGTCATACATGTACAACTGCTGGTAAAACCGATAAATGCTAATCCAGCTTTGCAGAGTCCATGTGTCTAGAAGTTATTGCGGAAGTAGCTCAGGGGTAGAGCATCACCTTGCCAAGGTGAGGGTCGGGGGTTCGAATCCCCTCTTCCGCTCCAAACATTAGTATAAATACATTATGCTGATTATTTCATACCAAGGTATATATAACGGACAGAACTTTGAGTCTGCCAATACACCGCCCCAGTTCAGAGACTCATTCAATAATGGGTTTTCTGCCATGGCTGATGTTTGGAGAATCAATGGTGTTCTCTGTGTAGGCACAGAAAATGAACTAATTGAAGTTACCGACAAATATCTGCAAGGTGCCAAATGGTGGCTTAACTGTCAGAATCAAGATGCATATGACTATCTATTTGCACAGCCTAGAAAACTATATCCTAATGTGTTCATATTCAGCAATGTTGCTACAGAAGCAACCCCTACTACAAGCACAGGCGGACAAACAATTGTTCCTGGCAATGTTCCTATTAATAACAACAGCATTGTTTATATTCCTGAGATTGTAGATAAAGGATTATTGAGCACCGTAAAATTACGCTGCTTTGGCATTTGCAGTAACTACTGCACCCTTATCAAAAGAATGCGCAACGAAGGTGAATGGTACTAAAATACCACTTGACATTCTACCCAAAACCATATATAACAGATTATAGAAAGGAAGAATCATGCCAAATGTATTCTTGACTAGTGACACTCACTTTGGTCATGTGAATATCTGTAACTTCACCAACTACGATGGCTCGCCTGTTCGCCCATGGGACTCTGTTGAGGAGATGGACGAGGAGATGGTGAAGCGTTGGAACGAGACTGTGGGTCCTAAGGATAAGGTATATCACTTGGGCGATGTTGTTATCAATCGTAAGAGCCTGCAAATCCTGGATCGCTTGAACGGCGATAAGGTTCTGATTAAGGGCAATCACGATATCTTTCCGCTGAAGGATTATGTAAAGTACTTCCGTGATATTCGTGCTTATCATGTGATGAACGGATGCATCCTGTCGCATATTCCTGTTCACAAAGATAGCATCGCTCGTTTCGGCGCCAACATTCACGGTCACACTCACGGTAATCGTGTTCGCAAGCTACGAGGTGTCAATGTAAAGACCGGAGAACTGTTGTACAGCGATGTTATTGACCCTGATTACTTCTGCGTTTGCGTCGAACAAACGGACTACCGGCCCATTTCGTTTGAAGACGTATTGCAGAAGATTAAGGATCAGGGCGGGCAGGTCGGTTTCCGTAATGGTAACGGACCTGCCATAGATTAAATAATTTAATGAACGTTACTGTTAGATTTCCTAAACACCTACAGCCTGACATAGAGAAAGCCAAAGTTGCTACATCTTTATGTCAGGCTGCCTTTTTATATATTGACCTTCCAGATAATATCATAGTTGAGTTTATAGACTTAGGACACAACGCATACGGTGAGTCTACGCTGACATTCAACAAGGAAAGCAAGGTCCGTATCAACCTGCAACTATCCGCAAAGGAAATGATATACCCCTTAGTACACGAGTTGTTGCACTTGAATCAGATACACGAGGGTAAACTATCAGTGACAAGATTTGGCGACTGTGTATGGGAAGGGAAGATATACAAGCTGAATCAATCTAAAATGTCATATAAAGAGTATACCCAGTTACCCTGGGAACTTGACGTAACCAGCAGAGAACAGCAACTTTTGGCTAACATTCTGCAATAAACGGTTGACACTACTCCCCTACTGTAGTATAGTGAATCTTATGAACGATGATTATTGGGATATTATATCAGGGTCAACTTCTGCAACGCGGGAGTTGTATGACCTGTTAAAAGACTATAAAAACTATAAAGATTACAGTAGGAAAGATATCGATATGGCTTACTCATATTCTAGAGGTTATTATACCGATAACAGTGGCGCCGAAGTAGCTACCGCTGTGCTTGAAGCATATGCTGACGGTGTTGAGTTTGAAACATTGATTAAGAAGAACAAAGCTGTACGTCAGTTTTGGTATAACATTCAGTCTGAAAGGGCTGCTAAGTTCAAGAGAGCCGAACAGGAAAAGATTCGTCTTGCTAAGCTAGCAGAAAAGCGAGCCGAAGAAAAGGCTAAGCGTGAAGAAGTTATGTCTAAGCTTAGTAGGGAAGAACTTGAAGCATTTGGATTTGTAAAGAAAGGAAAGCGGTGATGGAAGACAGTGAAGTAACCATTGCTCCCGAAGTTTATGAAGAAATTCTTCGTAACACTGACAAAAAGAACTATGTCAACGTAAACGAACGCATCTTGCGCAAGGCTATGGTTTCGCTCGTTAAGTCAGGTCATGCTTCGTTCCTCTTTCTTCGTGACGATGAGAGCCGCGATTGGTGGGCTAAAACTGTAAAGGTAGCTGCTGCCACTGTTGAGAAGCGTAAGGAAGCCCGAAGAGTGTACGAAATCAAGCAGCGGGCTTGGGATCGTCTTAGTGAAGAAGATCGTAAGATTCTAAAAATTCGCAAGCCTACAGCACCTAAAATTTGATTATAAAGGATAAGAAATGATTGAAAATATGAACGTTTATGAACCCGAAGCAACTTTCAATGATAATGATTGGGCAGTATTTGGCGGATGGGTAAAGGGTGTACTTACTGTACAGCCCGCAACAATCACTTTCACGAAGAAGGACGGTACCGAACGTGTAATGAATTGCACACTTCGTGGTGATATGCTTCCTGTAGTTGAAATTAAGGAAGACAAGACTCCTCGTAAACAGAATGATAGTGTGCTTTCTGTGTATGATCTTGATGCGCAGGGCTGGAGAAGTTTCACAGTCAATGCGGTGAAGCGTGTGTCATTCACGATGAGTGACGACTAAAATAGATATATAAGTATTTTATACCGGCCCCCAGGGGCTAAGTATTAGTGTCAGTTGTGAGAATTCTGACATAAGAAATCTGCTTAATACACAGGTTTCGATTGACTGATATTTCAGTTGATTGCCGCATTTGTTTAATGTAGGACCTTTTAAGAACCGTATCTTTGATACGGTTTGTCCTTTCTAAGAACAGGTCGGAAGAGCTACTTTAGTAGATAGATAGGGTGTCCCGTAAGAAGGACTAGACAATTAAGCCCATTGTATCATGAAGCGGCCCAATTAAGGAAATAAAATGTATAACTCTCAAATAATGACTACTAACGTAGTTACTAGTATAAAGATTATTGCTACCTTGCTTGCATTGATATTAGGTTGGCAATATTATAGTTCAGCACAAGCAAGCACTACTTCATCAACGATTGATACTGCTCTAGTACAATCTCAGCCGCAGATAATCACTGTATCTCCGGAAGAAATAAAAGAAAAACAAATTAAAGAAAACTACAAGAAGGCTAAGTTCCTATCTGTGGTAGAAACCAAGGACGAGATTGATTACTCAAAAAAGGATCTGTTCTGTATGGCTAAAAACATCTATCACGAAGCAGGACACGAACCTAAGTTAGGTAAGTATGCTGTGGCACAGGTTACTATCAACCGGATGGAATCTCCGTTGTTTGGTGACCGAGTTTGCGAAGTTGTTTTCGAACATAAACAATTCTCTTGGGCTAATAGACATAGCCTTCGTTGGACTACGCCTTCTGGCCCGGCCTGGTACGAAGCCAAGCGTATTGCTCATGACGTTCTAGAGAACAACAAGCGTATCAAGGGCATGGATGATGCCTTATTCTATCACGCAACGTATGTTCGCCCTTATTGGGCTAGAACAAAAGATAGATTGACCCGCATCGGGCTTCATATCTTTTACGAACAAGCGTAAAACAAAAATTGGTAGGGCCCTAACCGGCTCTACCTTTTTTTATGGCTAGGTCATTTTTTGGTTGACATGCCCATAAAACGGGTATATAGTTAATTATAAGCTGAGAAAACGGAGATTGAATATGATTAAGTTTGAAAACATTTCGCATTTTGTTCTTACTCAAGCAAGCAACGAGGAACTAAACACCCTCGTTGAATATATCAAGATGCGCCGTCAGCAGATTACTAAGCAGAATGTACGCTCTATTTCTAAGGGCGCTAAGGTCACTTTCACTGGTCGTAACGGCACTGTGTTTAACGGCACTGTTATGGATGTGAAGATTAAGAACCTCGTCGTTGAAACGCAGCTTGGTCGCTATCGTGTCCCTGCTTCAATGGTTAAGGTAGTTGAAACAGTTTAATTTTTATCAAGGAGAAGTAAAATGAAGAATATTTTTAGTGATGTTTCTAAGTTTGTTAGTGATATTTTTAAGTTTATCTTTAGTGGCTGGACCCTGTTTTTGGTTGCAGTCGTGTTGTTTGCATTAGTTATTATTAATATTTCAAAACAAGAAACTGCTGACAGGGAACTGAATCGGCAACGTATTGAAGCCTGTTATAACGCAGGTATGGTTCTTGTTTCTACTGATGCCGGCCCTCGCTGCGCTACACCACAGTCGCTCGTAAAAGTTAAGTAAGATGGAATTTCTAGACTTTCTTGTTTCACTGAATCCATATGGGATTATAAATTGGGTTGCTGTGGCGTATGCTCTATATGTAGCACGAGAAACAAAATCAGTATTGCTATTGATAGTTGCCGCAGTTAATCTATTTTTTGGTGTACTTGCAGTCGTTAGTTCAGTAGCTTAAAATAACAAAAAATCGTACCTGAGGTCACTTTTTGGTTGACTTCGGGTACCTTTTTGTCTATAGTGAATATATAGCAAGGAGATACTAAATGGCTCGTTACACCCGTCCTTCTTACAACACTGCTGATGTTTTTGCTGCTGCGTGTGCTGCACATCGCGCCAACTGCGGCTATCTTAAGATCGGTGCTACTGATGATGAGGGCAACGTCATTCGTCTCCCTAACAAGATTCTTATTCGTCAGTTCCTTGACGCTTCTTTTGACATTCGTGACGAAGACCGTGAACTTAGCGAAAAGGTCATTCAGCATTGTCAGGGACTGACTTTTAAGATGCTTACTGATCGTAAGCTGTCCGAGTTTGAGCAGTCTATGCTTTCTATTGTTGAAAAAGAAACGATTGACAGCAACTACGATATTGCTGTTATCTCCTCGCTTCCTGCTTCGTATATTCGTGCAAATGAGCGTAAGACCGTTGATGCTCGTGTCAACGCTGCTACTGGATTTGTCGGTCAGGTTGGCGATAAGATTAAGTTTACCGCTGAAATTCTTCGTTGCAACTTCTCCGAGCAGTGGGGCACTTTCTTCGTGACTGCAATCACGCCTGACAATAAGGTAATTTTCTTTGCCCATCGTAACAAGTTGGAAGTGACTTCTAACATCAATGGCGAAGGCAAGGTTAAGGGTCATCGTAATGAGCGTGAAGATAGCACCCAGCTTAACTATGTGAAGGTGTTTGCTGCGTGAGTGCCGAAAAGGAAAATGTATTCCGAACATTGCGTGAAGAGCCTCTACTAGTGTCACGGGTACTTTGTAGATTTGGTTGGCACAAGTGGTTGAAGTGGGGCAAGGCATATAAAGAATCCTATTATCACGCACAGGAACGATACTGTGATTCCTGTAATAAGTTTGACCGCCGCAAACTAAAGCTTCCTCTATGACCGGTTGATGTTCCTTTTTGATTGACATTCACCCCATTATGTAGTATAACAAGACTATGAGCGCAAGTTTTATAACACAACTAAACGAAGACAACGGACGCCTGCATAAGGAAGATGTTCTCAAACAAGCACTAACTGCTGCAAAGCTTGGCAACACAGTGTCCACTAATTTCTTGCAGGGTCTCAAGTTCTGCTACAATCCATATGTGACATTCGGTATCAAGCAGATTCCTGAAAGTATAGGAATCGTTGATGCTGAAAATCCATATGATGAGTTCTTTGAACTGTTGACTAAGCTTCAACAGCGTGAACTTACGGGCCACGATGCTCGTGACGCAATCGCAGAAATGTCCGAACGATTTGATAGCGATGAATGGAATCTATTCCTAGCTCCTATCCTTCGTCGTGATATGCGCAGTGGCATTAGTTCTACTACAGTGAATAAGATTTGCAAGGGTACCGAGTGGGAGATTCCTATCTTCACTTGCCAGCTTGCTACTAACAGCGAAGGTCGCCCTGAAATGAAGGGAGTCAAGCGTCTTGAACCTAAGCTTGACGGTGTTCGTGTACTGATGGGTGTTCTTCCCCCTAGCGGAATGTTTGAAGGCACCGTAGTTTGCTATAGCCGTAACGGTAAGCAGTTTGAAAACTTCACGCATATTGAAGAACAAGTCCTCAAGAATGTCAGTGAACTTATATCTGCTGCTGGTAGAACTAAGCATATGTCAAGCGGCCTATTACGAGAAGGATTTATTCTTGACGGAGAAGTAGTCGGCAATACCTTCCAAGAACTGATGCGTCAGGCTCGTCGTAAGGAAAATGTGTCAGCCGAAGATAGCGTATTCCATGTATTTGACATTCTTCCATTGACAGACTTCAAGCGCGGTCATTGGAATGCACAGTTGAGCAAGCGCATTGCATTGCTTGAAACAATGAAGCCTGCATTTGACAAGATGCCTAATATGGAGCTGCTCCCTCACTTGCAAGTGGACCTTGACACTCACGAAGGTAAGAGTCAGATTGACCGTTACGCTAATGACATGGTTGCTGCTGGATTTGAGGGCATTATGATTAAGAACCTTGATGCACCTTACATTTGTAAGCGTAGCACTGACTGGATGAAGTGGAAGCCTACTATCACTGTTGACCTTGAAGTGATTGGTCTTGAAGAAGGTACCGGTCGTAACAAGAACCGTTTGGGTGCATTGGTATGCAATGGTGTTGATGATGGTAAGGAAATTACTGTCAATGCCGGTAGTGGATTCAGTGATGCAGAGCGTGACAGTCTTTGGGCAGACCGTAACTTGATTGTTGGTCGCACTGTTGAGATTATGGCTGATGCTATTACACAGAACCAAGATGGTACATATTCGTTGCGCTTTCCGCGCTTCGTTAGATTTAGGGATGATAAAGCATGAACATTAAATATAAAGCAATACTAATTACATTAGCTGGATTTTTCGGGCTGTTTGCTGCATTGTATACTATTGCACACTACCCGGCGATACTGTTCTTTATACTCATTGGTGGATTAGTATTCCTAGTGTATAAGGCGGTATTGAACTACCTTGAGTATAATGAAAGGTTTAAGAAATGAATGAGTTAGAAGTTGAGTGGAATAATAAAAAAATAGATTACGATCTAGAAAAGTACAATTGGCCCGC
>Ga0207909_1000541_pt1 | contig 12383 bp, 9 predicted proteins | sample LakMenEpi05May10_FD_150672 | JGI IMG/M metagenome (GOLD analysis project Ga0207909, IMG submission 150672) | Freshwater microbial communities from Lake Mendota, WI - 05MAY2010 deep hole epilimnion (SPAdes) | ecosystem: Environmental > Aquatic > Freshwater > Lake > Epilimnion/Euphotic zone ...
TACGCTAATTTTAGTACAAAAAAACCACTCGAAGATAGTCTTGCAGATTGGCGTACAAAAGAAAATTATTTCGCGATTTACGGATCAGGAACCTACAAAAAAGGAAAAGAAATCTTTGCAGCAGATTTATCTGTTCGTCATAATTCGTACAATTATGGAAAAGAAAATGACACGATTGTTGGCTACGGTAATGGCTTAGCAGTTGGGAATACGCTTGTAAATTTAAGTCCTTCCATAACCACCTTTTTAAAAAATAACCGCATCAAAGTAAAATTTGGATTGGACATTGCGTTGGAAGCTCTAAATAGTACAAAAGTTCACATTTATCCTGCGATTGAGGCAAAATACCCCTTGTTTAATGACATTATCATTCCTTATGCAGGTTTAAGAGGAGGAATCAAGCAACAAACATTTAAAACATTAGCGCGTGTTAATGAATTTATTTTGCCAAATATTCAATTATTAAATGAAAAAACACCCATTGATTTTTATTTTGGATTTAAAGGAACGTTGACAAAACAATTGAGTTTTAACGCGAGTGCTAGCTTTGCAAAAATTCAAAATAAAGCATTGTTTGTTAGCGACACGTTATATTCTGTTGGAAATAAGTTTAATGTGATTTACGACACCTTAACACTGTCAACTTTTGAAGGTTCTTTGTCTTATCAACAAAGTGAAAAGTTAAAAATTGATGGAATTGGAAGAATTTATTCGTATCAATTGCAGAATCAAATCTATGCGTGGAATTTACCAACGTGGCAAGTAATTTTGAGAGGAAGTTATAACTTATATGATAAATTTTTAATCAATTTAGATGTGAATTTTGAAGGTGGTAGAAAAGCGAAAGTGTATCAAAAAGATGCTGAAACCGTTGTTGAAAACAATCAATTTGCTCAACCACTTCAGTTTATTACAGATATTAATTTAGGAGTTGAATACCGATACAGTAAAAGAATTTCTGCCTTTATTCAATTCAACAACATTGCTTCTCAGCGTTACTTCAGATGGTATAAAACGCCTGTTCAAATTTTCCAAGTAATGGGAGGGATTACAGTTCGTTTCTAAATAACGTTGCTGAACAAACTAAATTTTAGGTATATTATTCTTTTGAAAAAATGCTTTTTGGCGGATAAAGATAAAAATTACACCAACTGATATTGAGGCATCTGCTAAATTCCAAATTGCAGGAAAAACTTGTTTCGTTCCAATAATTGGCACCCAAGTTGGCCACGTGGCATCGAATTTAAACATGTCAACAACATTCCCTAATAAAAAGCCTGTTGGACGGGTTTCTATCGTCCCAAAAAACCCGCAATCTGTTTTAATTCCAGAACCTTCTAAATGGTTAAATGCCATGCACGGGTCGTATGGAAAAATGAAGTCATACAACATGGAATCGATCAAATTACCAAATGCACCAGCTATAATTAATCCAATTGCGACTAAAAAACCCGTTTTTGCGCCCGCTTTTGCTTGTTTGAACCAATAATAACCAATGCCACTTATTGCTACGATTCTAAAAATACTTAAGGCTAATTTATGCCACATTTTATTTCCGAAGGTTGTACCAAAAGCCATCCCTTGGTTTTCAATATACTCCAAAACAAACCAATTACCAAAAACTGAAACATCTTCTCCTGGTTGAAAATGTGTTTTGATGTAAATTTTTATCAATTGGTCACAAAGTAAAATGAGGGCAACGATGGCCCCCACTAAAAATAATTTATTTTTCAATCTATTAGTTGTTTTGTGCGTTTTTTGCTTCGATGCTCATTGTTGCATGCGGCACTAAACGTAAACGTTCCTTTGCAATTAATTTACCCGTTACACGACAAATTCCGTATGTTTTGTTTTCAATTCGAATCAAAGCAGCTTGTAAACTTTGAATAAATTTTTCTTGGCGCGCTGCTAATTGAGACATTTCTTCGCGTGATAAGGTTTCTGAACCGTCTTCCATCATATTGAATGTACGACCAGTATCATCTGTACCGTGATCATCATTGTGTGAAAGTGAACCTAATAATAGATCAAAATCAATTTGTGCTTCTTTTAATTTATTTTGAATTAATTCTTTAAATTCTGTTAATTCAGAATCTGTGAATCGTGTTTTTTCTTGTGTCATAAAAAATTGTTTAAATACCTTCCCTTTTTTTAGTGGGGACAAATATATTTTAAAATTAGAAAGAATTCATCATTTTTCAATACGAAATAATAACAATTTAATGAATTAATTCAATTAAATTCATCTTAAAACAGAATAGGGTGCTTTATATTTGATTATCTTCGCTTTGTGTTAAAATTATTTTTAGGAAATAGAGGAGGTGTTTTGATCGTTTTGCCATTCTTAGTTCTGGCTTACATTTATTTAAATTCACTTACGAATTATTATCAACAAGGCACATCCATAAACTTAGGTTTATGGGGTGAAATGAAGAATTCTTTTGGATTACTTTCAAAAATTTTAGGCGGATTATTAGTTCTTTCCAATGCATTTTTGATCAATTGGATTTTCAACACCAACGAATTTTATGAGCGAAACACTTACATTCCAGCCTTGTTGTATGTAGTTTTAATGAGTTTTTACCATTCGCTCTATTCAATTGATGGTTTACTAATTGCGCATACATTCTTGATTTTACTTTTAGTAAAGTTGTACCAACTAGGTCAAAATACTGACGCGCGAAAAACCATTTTTAATGGGGCAATTTTTGCTGGAATCGCGGCCACATTTCATCCGCCATTATTTGTTTTGTTACCATTATTAATCACCATGGTTTTAATCATCCGGCCCTTTGTTTTCCGCGAATTCTTATTATTGATAATGGGCATATTGGTGCCTACAGTTTACGCGCTGTTTTTTTACCATTACTACAATCATAAAATCGATTTTCAGCTGTTAAAACAAGTTTCAGACTATCAAAAAAAACATATTGACTTCATTGTAACAGCAAGTTTATTTGTCATACTTTTCCTTTTTAGCTTAGTAGGAATTAGTTCCAAAATGCAAAAATCAAGTATTCGGTTGAAAAAATTAGTCCGTATTTTGTGGATATATGTTGCCATTGCTATGTTATTAGGAAGTTGGGATTACTTTATGTTTGGTCAAATTGAACGATTTAGTTTTTTAATGATTCCCTTGTGTTTTTTCTTGCCTTTTTCATTTACCACAAAAAAGAATCAATTCATTACAACTATTTTGTTTTATTTGACATTTGTGTATTCATTTGTTAATTTCTTCCTTTAATCTTCCCTTTTTAAAAGGATTATTTTGATTAATTTTGCATAGATTTTTATTTGTGAGGAAACTCACTTAATTCTTTATAACATGAAATTTGGAGTTGTTACTTTTCCTGGGTCGAACTGCGATGAGGATATGGTGTATGTTTTACAAGACTTGATGGGTCAAAAAGTGGAACGACTTTGGCACAAAGATACCGATCTTAAAGGGGTTGATTTTGTTGTTTTACCGGGCGGATTCTCTTTTGGCGATTATCTGCGTTCTGGAGCGATTGCTAAATTATCACCAATCATGGGCGAAGTTATCAACCATGCTAATAAAGGAGGATATGTTTTAGGCGTGTGTAATGGCTTTCAAATTTTAACAGAATCTGGTTTATTAGAGGGTGCATTATTACACAACAACAATCAAAAATTTATTTGTAAAAATGTTTTTTTAAAACCAGTTTCTCAAACAGCTGCAATTACAAAAGGGTTGGATCTAAATCAAACAGTTAAAATTCCAATTGCACATGGTGAAGGGCGCTTTTTCGCTGATCAAGAAACCATGAAAAGAATTGAAGATAATGATCAAATACTATTTCAATATTGTTCTCAAGATGGTATCGTTTCGGATGAATTTAATCCGAATGGCGCGTTATTGAACATCGCAGGAATTACAAATTCGAATAAAAATGTATTTGGTATGATGCCACATCCTGAACGTGCTTCTGATAAATTTGTAGCAAATAAAGACGGAAAATTAATTTTTGAATCATTATTAAAATATTGCTAAAGCAACTTAAATTATGAGAGTTTTATTGTTAGGGTCTGGTGGAAGAGAACATGCATTGTCATGGAAAATTGCGCAAAGTTCAGCCTTAGAGGAATTATTTATTGCTCCTGGTAATGCTGGAACACGTCAATTTGGAAAAAATTGCGCGATTAACCCAACTGATTTCGAAGCCATTAAAACTTTTGTACTGGAAAACCGAATCAACATGCTTGTTGTTGGTCCAGAAGAACCTTTAGTAAAAGGGATACACGATTTTTTCTTAGCAGACGAATCCTTGAAAAATGTGCCTGTAATTGGGCCAAATAAATACGCCGCTCAATTAGAAGGAAGTAAAGATTTCGCAAAGAAATTCATGATGCGTCACAATATTCCTACCGCAAAATACGCAACGTTTACAAAGGATACACTTCAAGAAGGTTACGCTTTTCTTGAGAGCATGAAAGAGCCGTATGTATTAAAAGCCGACGGTTTAGCTGCTGGAAAAGGGGTCTTAATTTTAGATAATTTAAAAGAGGCAAAAGCTGAATTAAAAAGTATGCTTGCCGATGCCAAATTTGGAGAAGCAAGTTCACGTGTCGTTATTGAACAGTTTTTAAAAGGAATTGAATTGTCTGTTTTTGTTATTACAGACGGGGACGCCTACAAGTTATTGCCTGAAGCAAAAGATTATAAACGAATAGGTGAAGGTGACACTGGTTTAAATACAGGTGGAATGGGTGCTGTTTCTCCAGTTCCTTTTGCAGATGCAGCCTTTATGGATAAAGTTAAAAATCAAATTATTATTCCGACTGTCAAAGGACTTAAGAATGACGCAATTCCATACAAAGGGTTTATTTTCTTTGGGCTTATTAATGTAAAAGGAGATCCGTATGTAATTGAATATAATTGCAGAATGGGCGACCCAGAAACTGAAGTAGTAATTCCAAGATTAAAATCTGATATATTAGATTTATTTGAAGGTGTCGCAACAAATACACTTTCAGAATGTGATGTGCAATTTGAAGAAAAAGCCGCTGCAACAGTAATGATGGTTGCTGGGGGTTATCCTGAAACGTATGAAAAAGGCAAGCAATTATATGGCTTAAACGTAGCTACTGACAGTCTTTTGTTTCATGCGGGTACATCTAGTGATGGACCAGCTGTTCTTTCTGCTGGAGGAAGAGTATTGGCGGTAACATCTTATGGTAAAAACTTAGAAATAGCCTTGTCAAGATCGTATGCAACACTTGAAAATATTGAGTTTGAAAATGCATATTATAGAAAAGATATTGGTTTTGATGTTGTTTAATACATATTTTCTAACTTTATGGAAGATTAACTGCTAAAATGGACTATTCCTTTTATACGCTTATCATTCTTTTATCCTTACTATTTTCTGCATTTTTTTCAGGAATGGAGATTGCATTTTTATCCTCTAACCGTTTGAAAATTGAATTGGATCGACACAAAGGCACTTTCAACGGAAAAGTGATGGGAAGATTCTACAAAAAAGAATCCTTTTTTATAGCATTATTATTACTTGGAAATAATACCGCATTGGTTTTATTTGGTATTTATGCTGCAAAAATTTTAGAACCAATTATTGAAAATTGGGGAATATTAGAACCAGCGTTGATATTAATTATTCAAACCATACTATCTACTTTGCTTGTGTTAGTTGTGTCTGAATTTTTACCGAAGGCTTTGGTCCAAATAAATCCAAATGGATTTTTGCGCATTGCAACAACACCCATGCTATTAATTTACAGCGTGTTATACCTTCCTACTCAACTAGTCATGTTTGTAAGCGGGTTATTTCTTCGGCTGTTAAAAACAGATCGTTCGAATTCTGCAAAGGTATTTTCAATTGTCGATTTAGAACATTATGTTCAAGATATTTCCGCGCGCATCAAAGAAGAGCAAGATTTTGGCAATGAAATGCAAATTTTACAAAATGCCTTAGATTTCAGAACAATCAAAGCGCGAGATTGCATGGTGCCACGAACTGAAATAATTGCGATTGAAGTAGACGAAGCGATCGAACGATTGAACAAACTATTTATTGATAATGGTTTATCTAAAATAATTGTTTACCGTAAAACAATTGACAACATCATTGGCTACGTTCACTCATTTGAACTATTCAAATCTCCGGTTTCAATTAAACAGATTTTACTCCCAATTGCCTTTGTTCCATCTGCCATGCCTGGAAAAGAATTGTTAGAGTTATTTACGAAACAAGCTGGAAATATTGCTGTCGTTGTTGATGAATACGGCGGAACAGCAGGAATCGTTACGATTGAAGATGTTGTCGAAGAAATTTTTGGTGAAATTGAAGATGAACACGATGTAGAGGATTTATTAGAAGAAAAAATCTCAGAAGACTCCTACCGTTTTTCAGCGCGTTTAGAAATTGATTATTTAAACAATGAATATGGGTTTGATTTACCTGAATCTGATGAATATGAAACGCTTGGCGGATTTATAATCCATCAGTTAGAAACAATTCCAGCATTAGGTGAAATTATTGAATTAGAAAATTTTACACTAGAAATAGAAAAAGTAAGTGATCGTAGAATTGAAGTTGTCTGTTTAAAAATTAATGAATGAAACGATTAATTGCGCTTTCATTGTTGCTTTCAGCATGCTCAAAGTATACAACGTCAACTTACAAATTACCCAAAGAACTTAAAGAAATTTCTGGATTAGCTATTTTTAATGATTCTTTGTTAATCGCGCATAATGACAGCGGAAATGAACCAAAAATCTATTTTTTAACTAAAAAAGGTAAAATTGTTCATACATGCACCATTAATAACACAACAAATACAGATTGGGAAGATATTTCAATTGACCCAAATGGCACTATTTATATTGCTGATGTTGGCAACAATTTGAACAATCGCACCAATTTATCAATCGTAAAAATAGACGGTAAATTAGCCATTAATCAAGCTGCTTGTCGGGCTGAAATAATTCAATTTTCGTATAGAAATCAACTTGATTTTCCTCCAAAAAATTCAGATTTAAATTTTGATTGTGAAGCCATCGCTTGGCACAATGATTCATTAATATTATTAACGAAGTCCCGAACAATTCCATGGAAAGGATTCGCTTATATTTATTCACTTTCTACACAAGTTGGCGCATATCAACTGAGTCCAAAAGATTCCCTTTTTATTGGTAAAAATGGCTGGAAAAAAGATGCACCTACAGCACTTGAAATTGTTGAAAATCATGCGCTTGTTTTAACGTATAACCGAATTATGTTATTTGACATTCATGCGCAAAAATGGAAATTAAAATCTTCGCATGTATTTAAAAACATTAGTCAAAAAGAAGCAATTACAACTGATCAACATGCAATATACATTGGTGCAGAAAAACACCGTTTGCTGGGGGGTCCTTTTTTATATATTTTAGAAAAGTAAAATTTATCGGTTATGAAAATATTCCAATGGTCCATTCTTCTCGTTTCTTTTAGTTTTGTTTCATTATCATTTGCTCAAAAGAAAGAAATTAACGCAACAGTTTATGCGCAATGGAAAAAAAATGAAAATCAACAAATCAGTCCAAATGGTAGATATATTTCCTATGAAATCAATCCACTTTTTGGCGATGGGTTTGTTTATTTATACGATACTGAAACAGCAGTTTTAGACTCTTTTCCGAGAGGAAAACAAGCAGGGTTCTCTTTCCAAAGTGATTATTTTGTCTATAAAATTGTTCCAGGTTATGATACCTTAAGAACTTGCGAGTTAAAAAAAATTGACAAGAAAAAATGGCCAAAAGACTCACTTGGAATCATTGTTTTAAGTACTAAAAATCTACAAAAACTATCAGATATAAAGTCATTTGAATTGGGGAAGGAACATAATTTTCTTTTATATTTTAAAAACAGTGACGAGCTTTACAAAGCAATACCTGTAAAAAAGAAATGGTGGAAGAAATCAAAAAAACCAGTAAAGGCAATTCAGTCAGACGGAACTGCATTGACCATTCTTGAACCAATTTTGAATTTTTCTAAAGCTTGGTTACATGTTACCAATTGTGAACTTTCTAAGAATGGAACGTATGCAACGATAACCACGCATCAAAAAACTAAAAAAGATAGTTATCAGTTGGATTTGTTTGAGATTGCGCAGCAAAAAACACATGAAATTATAAAGCTACAAACAGCGATTCCTTCGGTTGTTTTTAGTGATAACCAACAACATTTAGCTTATTTATCAAGTCAAGATACTTCCGCACTAAAAAAGTATGATTTAACCTTAATTACACTTGATTTATTGACTGCAAAAGCAGCAAATGCTTCAAAAAAAATCGTGCTATCGGATTCCTTAAAAACAATTTCGATGCACCAAAATCCTGTCTTTACATTAAATGGAAATCTTCTTTATTTTGGCATCAATGACAAACAACCAATCCCCGAAAAAGACACCTTAATAGAATCTGAGAAAGCCCATTTAGATATTTGGCATTACAAAGATTTACGCATTCAACCACAGCAATTGGTACAATTAAAACAAGATGAAAAACGTTCAGAATTAATGGTGTATTACCTTCATAAAGATCTCATTGTGCCACTTTCAAATGACACATTAAATGTTGCAATTGTAAAAGACCTTCATGCTGATTATTTATTAGGTTCTGTTTCATTCCCTTATGAAATTGAATACCAATGGGAAAGTGCGCACCGAAAAGACCATTACATGGTTTCATTGAAGGATGGCTCAACGAAATTGCTTGCAAAAGGCGTCGCTTTCGATGGAAAGTTGTCGCCTAAAGGGAAGCATTACACGTATTTTGACTCCAAATCAAAAAAGTACATTCACCTCGATCCATTGACAATGAACGAAATGTGTTTGACCTGCGCTCAACCTTCCATTAATTGGCAATCTGATATCAATGGGATGCCAATGGATGCGGACCCGTTTGGAATCATTGGTTATTCAAGAAATGAAGATACCGTTTACATTCAAAGTGAAAAAGATGTGTGGATTTATTCTTTTTTATCGCAAAAATTAGTGTGTCTTACAGAAGAACTTGGCGCTCGAAATCAACAAGAAATAGCGCTGCGTTTATGGGAAAACGATAGTGTGTTTATCGATCGTTCCAATGTATATTTTTATGGATTTGATCAATTTACGAAAGGTTTCCATTTGTATGATTTTGATGACAAACAAGGGTTAAAAAAACTGCATTCTGCCAACAGTTCATTTGTTCAGCTATTTCGTTCGCCAAATAAAAAGACGTTATTGTTGCGTCAATCATCACTTGAAGCGTATCCTGAAGTGATGTTTACAACAAACAATTTTTTGTCCCTTCAAACAATTTCCAAAACAAATCCGCAACAAGCAGCATACAATTGGGCAACAGTAGAATTAGTAAAGTGGAAATCGTATGATGGAATTCCTTTGGAAGGATTACTTTATAGACCTGAAAATTTTGATGCAACAAAAAAATACCCTTTAATTTTGTATTACTATGAATTAAATTCAGATAATTTATTCAGTCATTCTGCACCAAAGCCAACTGCATCAATTATTCATCCAACAGAATATGCTTCAGCTGGTTATTTGGTTTTCATTCCAGACATTCGTTATACGGCAAAAGGTCCTGCAAAATCAGCCTACAATTCCATAATGAGTGGCGTTGACTATTTGTTAAAAACTGTTCCTTCTATTGATTCAACGCGCATGGGATTGCAAGGTCAAAGTTGGGGCGGATACCAAACGGCTCAATTAATAACCATGACAAATCGTTTTAAAGCTGCGATGGCTGGTGCGCCAGTTTCAAATATGACTTCAGCTTATGGAGGAATTCGATGGGGAGCAGGAATAAATCGCCAATTTCAGTACGAACGAACACAAAGTAGAATCGGAAAAACTTTATGGGAAGCGCCAGAAAAATACATTGAAAACTCGCCTCTATTTCACGTTCCAAAAATTCAAACTCCTTTATTAATTATGGCAAATGACAAAGATGGTGCGGTTCCATGGTACCAAGGAATTGAAATGTATACTGCAATGCGCCGTTTAAATAAGCCGTGTTGGATGTTGAATTACAATGGTGACGACCATAATTTAACCAAAATGGCAAATAAAATAGATTTAAGCATCAGAATGCGTCAATTTTTTGATCATTATTTATTGGGAAAACCAGCTCCGAAATGGTTGCTTGAAGGAGTTCCTGCTTTGGAGAAGATTAAATAGGGAATTAGTTTGTTAATTGATTAGTCATTAGAATTTCAATAGAACAACGATCTTTTAAAAGTTTTGAGTTGAAGGTTTTGAGTTTTGAGTTGAGATTTATACATTACAACGATCCATTCTTAAATTCCTTCATTCCTTCATTGTTTAATTATTTAATTCCTTCATTAGTTAGTCATAAAGTCTTTAAATCTTAACATCAAAAAAAAACTACTGATTGCATGCACAACTTTCGCAGGCTTCTTTGGTCGTAAAACCAACAGGAGAACAACCGCTGTAACCAATTAATTCACACGTATTTGTTCCTTGATTGTAAAACCAAGATTCAAAATAAGCGGCACACGTTGTGCCTGTATCAGGGGTTTCTAAACATTTAGCTTGTTGACTATTCGTGCAGTCTTTGGAACAGCTAAAACAATAAAAAACTAAAGTAATACTAACAATTAAACGTTTCATTTTTGGCGTAATTTAAAGTCAATTTTATAATAGAAAATAGGCAAAAATCCAAGTTGTTGCTTGATGGCAAACGGATCAGCAGAAGGATCTTTTAAATTCGGAGCATACGCTAAACTCAATAGGTTTTGCGTGTTTAAAAGATTGACTAAATCCAATCCGATTTCATGCGTAGATTTTATCGAATTGTATTTCCAACTAATTTTTAAATCTGCTCTAAAATAGTCTTTAAACTGGCGATCGTTGAACAAAGAATCTCTAAAAATTACTTCGTTGAATAATTTTGATTTTTCAACATCTGCGTAACCGTAGCGTCTGCCTCCTGCAACCGTAATTTTTATTCCTAATGAGATGATTTGTTTATCACTTATTTTAAACTCTTTTCCAGCCAATAAATTAGCCACATAATTTCCATTGTATGAGGTGTTGCGTGTTATCCCATCACTTCCTTTGTAAGTAGATTGATAATAGGTTCCAGAAAACAAGAAAAAGAATGATTTATCAAAGTATTTTTGAACCGTTAATTCAATCCCATAATTTGTTCCTGTTCCAGTATTTTGAAGCGAGTCAGGAAAAAAACGTTGGAATCCACCGCCCATATTTATCAATGAAAATGAGGATGGTATGACCGTTACAGGAATGTTGTATAGGTATTGGTAATACACTTCGCTTCGTACATTAAATCCTTTGTTAAATGACTTTTCATATCCAATTCCAGTATGCAAACTCCGGGTAAAATCCATGTTTTTGTTGTGGTAGATTTTAGCGCCGTTTTGATCAAGTTTGTGATAGGTATACGTGTACAAAGGTTGCATTCCACTGTGTATTCCAGCTCCAGCAAAAATCGATTGATTTTTATTCATTTTGTACTTCCATCCTAAACGAGGTTCAACGATACTTTTACTGTTGCTCAACGTGAAGAATTGCGCATGCAGTCCTGCTGTAAAATCCATTTTTTCAGAAATTCTAACCTTCCATTGCGCAAAGGGTTGAAACAACATCGCTGTACCTTTATAATCCCAACGAACCACAAAATTATTATCTGATACCAATTGTTTTGCTGAATCGATTTGATTCATGAAGTAAAAATCTGCGTTCATTCCAACTTTCAATAAATGACGTTTATTGAATTTATGATTCGCACTGAAGTAAGCACTTGCTTTTGTAGTGGCAAAACTATAACCCATTAATGGTTTGATGGAATCAATTCGAATGGTATTGTCAGGTTCAATTGCACGCCATAAATAATTATGATTAGAATGTTGTTCATCATAGGCTAATGAAACCGTTGTTGTAATAAATGTTTTTTCAGAAATTGATTTTTTAAAGTTCAGCCCTGTAACACCCATTGATGTTCCAAAATACTGGTCTCTGTCTCCTTCACCGTAAAATTCTTCGGAGTACTTTTTTTGATCAGAAATTAATATTTCAATTTCACTTTTTCCACCAATTCCATAAAATGAAAGCGCGCCACCTTTTTTCAATAACCAATTAAATTTAAACGCAAGATCGCCATAAACTGGAACAGCATCTGTTCCTAATTTAATTCCAATTTGCTTAAACATACTCAAGGTAGAATAGCGTCCCATCACCAAATAACTCGAGCGTTTTGATTTACTTAATGGTCCTTCTGCTAAGAATTCAGTTCCTAAAACACCAAATTGCCCAGTAAATTCATGTTGATTTGTGTTACCGTTGCGCAATTTTAAATCAAAAACACCGGATGT
>Ga0207909_1000546_pt1 | contig 12243 bp, 14 predicted proteins | sample LakMenEpi05May10_FD_150672 | JGI IMG/M metagenome (GOLD analysis project Ga0207909, IMG submission 150672) | Freshwater microbial communities from Lake Mendota, WI - 05MAY2010 deep hole epilimnion (SPAdes) | ecosystem: Environmental > Aquatic > Freshwater > Lake > Epilimnion/Euphotic zone ...
ACAGTTAGTTGAGATTGCATCAGTTCTTCTCGCAAAAATGAACATCGTCGAAGATCAACAAATGTTGATTGCTCGGATGGTTGTAGCGACGATTGATGCCGCAGTGCATGATGTCATCATCCGCCAACCTCGCGGCAAAAGGCGTCAAGCTGCGATTGATCTGACTATCTCTACTGCTCTCAGCATTGTCGAGACTGCAGCCGCCCGAGAGTAATCAAGCGCGTTTCAGGTCGGTAACGACGCCGCCAGCGACGCGCACGATGTCAGTAGGTGACGCACCGAAGTTGTCGTTCCATGTTCCCGCAGCAGCCCACACCTCGTCGTACTGCAACAAGTCCGGATCAACAAACACTCGCAACTGTGTGCTGTGACCAAAGGAAGGAACGCCACCATTGGGTTTGGCAACTCAAAAGGGTGGGCCGCCCTCTCGGACGACCCACCCCACTCCACGAGATGCTGATTTCTGTGCGGCTCATCTCTTGAGCAGGACTCAGCGACCTGCCCTGCTGATCACGGACTCGAGCGAAACCGAGGCAACTTCCACGCCACTGGAGTCCACCGCTCGGATTTCTCCGGTCAGGCTCTCGTCATACGCTCCGATCCACCAGATGGAGAATCGCCCATTGTTGACGCTCGCCTGAGCTGTCGGCTGTCCGGCGATGTCCAGTTCGATGGCCACGGCTCCACCCGGAACTACTCCGTTCATCATCGAGGTCGACGTGCCGTCGGGCCACATAGTTGATGCGATCCCACTGATGCCGAGAGCATTGTCTGATCCGGTGTTCGTCAGTTCTTCTGCGATGATCGGTCCGCGTTGAAAATCGTCACCGTCAAGACGCAGCATGCAACTCACGGTCCACTTGGAGTCCGAAAAGACTGCGAGGGCGCCATTGCCGCGCACGTCCATGGTGGTGAGTGTCGGGAGCTTCTCGGGGAGGTCTAGCGCCGTGGCCGTACCCGCGGAAGGGTCACCCGGAGCACGTGATGCATCCTCGTTCGCACCCAGGCCAATTCCCCAGGAGTCGATCGCGCAAGCCGAACGTGCATTCTCTTCGTCGACTGCCGTTGCCACGGCTGGAGTGGGGCTCCAGGCGAGAGCAGAGGGCGCCGAACCCGATCCCATGACCAGAGCGGTCACGACCGCTGCGGTCGTGACCCCGGCACCAACGAGTACGCGCCGAGTCGCGCGCAAGGAGGACACCCGTCCTGCCGCGGATTGCATCGGCATCTCCCGGTACTCAGAAGTGCGACGCACGAGATAGTCGCCCGCTCGGCCGAGTACTTCCTCGGCTCGGTTTTCGTCATGTTTTTGTTCCATCAGATGTTCTCCTTTGTCGATGGGTGGTTTGTTGGTGACGGGAACTGTCTCGTGACCGACGATTGCCGAAGGTGCGTCAGACCCCGATGAACGTGGTGGTTCACCACTGATCTCGTGACTCCGAGAAGCTCTGCCACTTCGGCATACGTCCAGCCGAAGGCGTGCACCAACAGGACACACATGCGCTGGTCGGGCTTCAGTCCGGCGAGCATCTGCAAGGTGTCATGAAGTTGCATGTCTTCATGGACGATGTCTGGGAATCGACTGGGAAACGTGGCGCGGCTCCTCCATCGCACATGGCTGCGCGATTTCGACTGGGCTACGCGGTAGAGATATCCCAGGGGATTCTCCATCGCGATCACCTTCCGCTGGTTATTCCAGGCGTATTCCTCGACATCAGAACACAGGTCGCTTCCGACCTCGATTCCCCACTTGGACACCAATGCCGGCAACAGACGCGATCTGATCTCGTCGATCAACGCCTCGAAGTCACCCGGATGTCCGTGGTTTCTCGTGTTCTCCATCGCTCTTCTAAACCCTCGAAGTTGCCAGTTTGTCCCATGTGGGCCGAGGATTACTCGAGAGCGCTATTTCTTGTTCCTGTCAGGCGCGTTTGAGGTCGGTGACCACACCACCGGCGACGCGCACGATGTCATTCGGGTTCGCACCGAAGTTGTCATTCCATGTTCCAGCTGCAGCCCACACCTCGTCGTACTGCAACAAGTCCGGATCAACAAACACACGCAGTTGTGTGCTGTGACCAAAGGGAGGCACTCCACCAATGGCGTAACCCGTGGCTTCACGCACCGCATCAGCGTCAACACGCTTGCACTTTGCTCCCCCAGCAGCCGCTGCAAGTTTCTTTTCGTCTAACTGATTCACACCACTCACGAGCGCCATCACGATTTCATCGTCAACGCCAAACACCAAACTCTTCACAATCTGACCCACAGTCACACCAATTGCATCCGCGGCATCCTGCGCCGTCTTTGTTCCCTCAGGAAACTTGCGCACTTCAATCTCTAGGCCTGCACCACGAGCAGCCTGAGTAACCCGAGCAACATTGGGGTGAACTTTTTCCTCCGACATACATGCCAGCCTACGAGCGTCTACATTGTGCTCATCATGTTTAAAAACACGTTCAAGACAACAATCCTTCTCGCATCAATGGGCGGCCTCATAGTGGGCATTGCTGGCCTCTTGGGTGGTGGAAGTTCTAGCTCTGTCATGATCGGCCTCATGCTTGCCCTCGTGATGGTGGGCGGTTCATATTGGTTCAGCGATTCGCTTGCTCTGAAATCTGCAAACGCTCAAGTCATCACAGAGGCCGACCATCCTGAGTTCTACGGCATGATCCGAGACCTATCGCAACGCGCTGGTTTACCAATGCCTCGCGTTGCAGTCTCCCCTGCTGACCAACCAAATGCATTTGCCACCGGACGTGGCCCAAACAAAGCAGTGGTATGTGCAACAACTGGCCTCCTGCAGTCGATGACGCGTGAAGAAGTGGAAGGCGTGATGGCACACGAACTCATGCACGTACGCAATAGAGACATTCTCATTGGTTCCGTTGCGGCTGCAATTGCAACTGCTATTTCTTCCATCGCACAAATGGCCATGTTTGCCAGCATGTTTAGTGGCGGTGGTGGCCGCAATGACGAAGACAGGGCTAACCCAATGGCCATCTTGTTGATCTCACTTGTTGCGCCCATGGCAGCAGGACTCATGCAAATGGCAATCTCTCGTAGTCGCGAATTCGAAGCAGACCGTGGTGCAGCCGAACTTCTCGGCACAGGGCAAACACTCGCCACTGCACTAGAGAAAATTGAAGCACTTGCTTTGTCGAAGCCAATGATGGTGGCACCTGCGCAAGCTCAGGCATACATTCATAATCCACTTGCCGAAATGCACGCGCGCCGCGGCAGTGGAGTGAACGTGTCTCGTCTGTTCTCCACACACCCCGCCACGGAAGAACGCATCCGTCGCTTGCGAGCAATGCAGTTTTAGTACTCGGATTCTGCAGGTCCGCTCTGCGTAAACAGTGCAGCGCCAATCAGAGAAATGCATCCGGCAACTAAATACGGAACGGTGTAATTGCCAGACGCATCACGAATGCTTCCAATCAAAATCGGCCCAATAGCGGTGCCTGTGAGAGAAATCAGTCCAGAACGCGCAGATATACGCGCATAATCCTTCACACCAAAACGCTGAGCGATGAGCAGTGACTGCATCATCAACACATTTCCCACCATTGCCCCGAAGAGCCCAATGGAACAGAACAACAATATGGTGTTCTCCATTTGGCCAATCAAAATAATTCCAGTTCCTTGCAGTACGGCAATGAAGACCATGAACTTCGCTAGAGGAAATTTTGGAATAATGCGTCCACCAACCAACCGAAAGACAACACTTGAGCCCGACAAAACAGATGTTGCAAGCGCAGCCGTTCCGGGTGTTGTTCGCTCTTCTACCAGTTTCACTATTTGTTGAATAGCGCCCACTTGGCTTCCCATCACCAATACATAACCAATGGTGACTACCCAGAAGAACTTTGTCTTTATGGCTACGTGCAGGTCAGTGCCAGGCAGTTCGGATATGTGATTATCCAACTTTGGTTCACCATCGGGCATCCAATTCAATGCCAACGGATCAGGACGAATGAGTAGAAACGTAGGAAGTGACATTCCCACCAGCCACATGAGAGCAAGAATCCAACTTGCGCCGCTCACTTCACGTGCGTCGATGAGTTTTTTCACGATTGGCGTGAGCACGATGCCACCAACAGAAAGCCCTGAAGACGCAGCAGCAATAGCCGATGCCCGTTGAGTGTGAAACCAACGCGTCACAACCGTTGTGGCTGCCGTTAAGCCACTTGAGGACCACGCAATCGCAAACACTCCGTACACAAGGAATAAGTGCCACTTCTGCGTGACGTGACCAAGCATGTACAAAGAGCCTGCCCCCACGATTGCGCCGCCATAGATGATGTAGCGCACATCAAAACGAGCCATCAAGCGTGCAACAACCACATTCCATAATCCGCCAACGAGGAAAAAGAAAGTTGTCGCAACCGAAAGCGACGAAATGTTCCAATCAAACTCTTTTGAAAATGCGTTGAGATACACGCCCATGCCGTAAAAGCCAAGGGAAGAACCAAAAAACAGAACTGCAAAACAGCCACCAACGACCCACCAACCAGGAAAGGCGTCCTTCTTGCCTAGATATACGCGTGTTGCAGTCTGCGACATGGAGCCCCCGTTCCGAAGGTCACCCTAGACGCAACTAGTTACATCAGCGCAGATGAGCGCCTATACGAACGCTGCGTAGCCGTCTATCTCAAGTTGGTCGGCCAATTCAGGTCCGCCGCTTGCAACAATGCGCCCAGCCACCAAGATGTGCACCACATCTGGTTTCAACTCTTCAAACAAACGAACATAGTGAGTGATTGCAAGAACCCCAAGATTGTTTTCATTGGACGCTGCTTCTACACGTCGTGCGCAGTCACGCAATGCGTCAATGTCGAGGCCAGAGTCCAATTCATCAAGAATTGCAAACTTTGGTTCCAGCACACCTAACTGCATGGTTTCGTTGCGCTTCTTTTCGCCACCGGAAAGGTCGACGTTCAGCGCGCGAGTTACAAGTTCTGGATCCATGTTGATTCGTCCGGCTTCTTGCGTAATGCGTGCAGCCATACCTTCAGTGCCACGGTTGCGGGCTGTAAGCGCTTCTGCCAATACCTGGTCTGCGTGAACACCTGGCACTTCAGTTGGGTACTGCATTACTAAATGCAAACCGGCAACTGCACGTTTCCAAGTAGGCAATGCAAGCATGTCAACTCCATCGAGAGTGACTGAGCCCGCGGTAACTGTGTAGCCAGACTTACCCATGATGACAGCAGACAACGTGGATTTTCCGGCGCCGTTTGGCCCCATGATTGCGTGCACCTCACCTGACTGAACAGTGAGATCAATACCATTCAAAATTTCTTTTCCTGCAACTTCGGCGTGCAGTCCCTTAATAACAAGAGTGCTCATTATTTGCCACCCTTCAGACTGACGTTCACTTCGTCATTGACTACCGACACTTCGTACACAGCAACTGGCTGCGTAGCTGGCAAGGTATCGGGAACACCCGTGACCAAGTTGAATGCGCTTCCGTGCTTGATGCATTCGAGTTGCTTTGTTTCGCACCACACCACGCCATCAGATAATGACACGTCTGCATGGCTGCACTTGTCTGCGATGGCAAAGATTTCATCGTCGATACGAACAACAGCAACTGCTACGCCATCGACTTTCACTTTCTTGGCAACGCCAGATTCGAACTCCGAGAATTTTCCAATATTTGTCATTGTGCGACGTCGCCTTCTGGATTCAGTTTGTGGTTGACAGCGGCTCGCAAAGATTCAACGTCTGCAGCCTTCGGCAAACGATCAATAACTTCATTAAAGAACCCGAACACGATGAGGCGTTCAGCAATCTCTGGCGGAACACCACGGCTTTCCAAGTAGAACCGTTGATCCTCATCAACTGATCCAACAGTGCTTGCATGGCTGCATTTCACTTCATTGGTTTCAATTTCAAGGTTCGGCACGCTTTCGGCCCATGCGCCTTCACTAAGCGTGAGGTTGCGGTTGGTCTGGAAAGCCTGAGAGTGCGCTGCGTTTGGCTTGATGTGAATAAGGCCGGTGTAGACGCTGCGGGCAGTGTCTCGCACGGCTCCCTTAAACAACAAGTCGCTATGGGTGCGTGGTGCTTCGTGAATCTGCAATGTGCGAAAGTCATGCATCTGTGTGCCGCCAGCAAAATACAGAGCCACTTGCTGGGCTGATGCGCCTTGCTCTACTAAACGCACTTCGGTGCGCATGCGTGCATAGTCGCCACCGAGTGCAACTGTTGCAAGACGTGTCGTGGAGTCACGATGGCCCACTGATTGCTGATGCCCGATCTGCCACGTGTTGAGGCCCAATTGATTAATGGCCAAGTAATTCACGCGCGCTGCTTTACCAGTGCGTACTTCAAGAACAGGAACTACCAACGAATGAATGGTGTCGGCCGATACAAACGTTTCGATGACAGTAACTTCAGAGTTTTCTTCTGCGTCAATCACGAGTCGCGGATACGCAACAATTCCATCTGCATCGACATGATGCACGATATGAATTGCTTCTTCAAGAGTGACGCCTTTAGGAATTCGCAATGAAACAGTGTCGGCATTTTCACCATTGAGTTCCGCAAACACATCGGGTGGCGTCACCATGGCAATGCCGGCCAAGGAATCGGCAACACGCACAGCGTCGGCACCTACTGTTTCGGTACGCAGATGACCGTGTGCGTACGCAGCAAGGTCTAGTTCAGCAATTCGGCTGTAGCGCCAGATTTCTTCATCTGTGCTTGGCATAAGGGGGGCTAGTGACATCAGTGTTCTTCTTACGATTTCTTTCGGCGCCACCAACGGCGCTTTGATTTTTCTGTTTCTAAATCTTCAAGGATGGACAATCCAATGGCGTTCACAATCTCTTCTGCAGCGTCAAGAACTGCTGCTGCAGATCCATCGTCGAGGCCTGGCACTTCTGGTGGCGTCGGAGGCGGTACTGCCGAACCATGTACCCACGCAACATCTGCCAATCGACGTTCGAACTTGTCGCACGGTTCAGGGCAACGCCACGGGGCATCGGGCGCATTATCTACATTGCATTTGCGCACCGCATCACCATTTGCATAAGTGCGGCTCTCGTAATGCTTGCACTCAGTACGCATCGGCATGGCAAGACAACATCAGCTGAATTAGCCGATGGATCCTTCCATCTGCAGTTCGATCAGGCGGCTCCACTCAACTGCGTATTCCATTGGCAAAGTACGTGTGACGGGTTCAATGAATCCGTTCACCACCATGCTCATGGCTGCTTCTTGAGTGAGTCCACGACTCATGAGGTAGAACAACTGCTCGTCGGCGATCTTTGAAACTGTGGCTTCGTGACCGATCTCTGCGTCTTTTGCGCCCACTTCCATGTACGGGAATGTACGGCTCTCGCTTTGGTCATCCAAGATGAGTGCGTCGCACTGCACGTGGCTCTTGCAACCATATGCACCTTCATCAATACGCACAAGACCGCGGTATGCAGTGATGCCGCCGTCCTTACTAATTGACTTCGACACAATCTTTGATGTGGTCTCTGGAGCTGCGTGCACCATCTTTGCGCCAGCATCTTGATGCTGACCAGCGCCGGCGTATGCAACAGACAACACTTCGCCAGTTGCTTTTGGTCCGACCAAATACACGCTTGGGTATTTCATGGTGAGTTTGGAACCGATGTTTCCGTCGATCCACTCCATGTGGCCTTCTGCTTCAACACGCGCACGCTTGGTAACAAGGTTGTACACGTTTGGTGACCAGTTCTGAATGGTTGTGTAGGTGACGTGTGCGCTTGGCTTCACGATGATTTCAACAACAGCAGAGTGCAATGAATCGCTGGTGTACACGGGAGCCGAGCAACCTTCGATGTAGTGAACTTTGGAACCTTCGTCGGCGATGATGAGTGTGCGCTCAAACTGACCAGCGTTCTCAGAGTTAATTCTGAAATACGCCTGCAGTGGCATTTCACATTCGACACCTGGCGGTACGTAAATGAATGATCCACCAGACCACACTGAAGTATTCAGTGCAGAGAACTTGTTGTCTCCAGGAGGGATAACAGTTCCGAAGTACTGCTTTACCAAGTCTGGGTATTCACGAAGAGCGGTGTCCATGTCGCAGAACAAGATGCCCTGTTCAGCCAAGTCGTCACGGTTGCGGTGGAACACAACTTCTGATTCGTACTGTGCCGTCACGCCGGCCAGGTACTTGCGCTCTGCTTCGGGAATTCCCAACTTCTCGTAGGTGAGTTTCATTTGCTCGGGAAGGTCATCCCATTCGTCTACCTGAGCAGTTGCCGGCTTGAGGTAATAAAAGATGTCTTGGAAATCGATGTCTGGCATGTTCGTGGCAAACCACGGAGCCATTGGCTTGCGATCAAAGATGTTGAGGCTGCGCAGGCGCATCTCGGTCATCCACTTAGGTTCGCCCTTCCACCAAGAGATCTGCTCGACAACCCTGTCAGAGAGGCCTTTCTCAGGGGCAAAGGCATATTCGACTTCATCGCTCCAGCCGAGGCTGTACTTACTGAGGTCTAGATCAAATGAGGTCACGGGAGCGTCCTTTTGGGTACTTTGCCCAAGGGGTTCCTCGGGGGTATTTGCACTACGGCCATAGTAACAATTCCCAGCCCCAACCCCACACAGGTAGCGTCAATCCCCTCATGGAATGTTTCGGTCTAGTCGGTCTCCCCAATGCAGGTAAATCCTCGCTCTACAACGCCCTCACGGGAGGTGGTGCTTTGGCTGCTCCTTATGCCTTTGCCACGAAGGATCCGAACATCGGCGTCGCCAAGGTGCCCGACAATCGTTTGCTCGCATTGTCCGAGATGTCGAAAACCAAAAGCATTATTCATGCGTCGGTTCAAGTGGTCGACATTGGTGGACTCGTTGAAGGCGCAAGCAAAGGTGAAGGCCTGGGAAACAAGTTTCTTGCCAACATTCGTGAAGTCGACGCCATTGTGTACGTACTGCGCGCATTCAAAGACGACGACGTGCCTGGCCCAGACGATCCACTCGAGCATCTGCGCGTTGTTGAACTTGAACTCGCACTTGCAGATCTTGAAACCGTAGAGACACGCCTGAACCGTGTGAAGAAAACTGCACGCGTAGATAAAGGCAACCAAGAAGAAGCTGCTCTCTTGCAAAAGGCGTACGACGCGCTCGCAGAGGGAATGCCGCTCTATCGCGCCGGATTATCTGCCGATGACCGCGAAGCACTTGCACCACATTTCCTTCTCACCAACCGACGCGTACTTGCTGTGGTGAACGTGGGCGAAAACGAACTCGACACAATTCCTGCAATGGAAGAACGTGTTCGCCAAGAACTGTGCCCACCGGGTTCCGTACAAGAACATGAAGTTGAAGTAATGGGCATGAGCGTGCAGATTGAAGCCGAAGCAGCACAACTGGAAGCTGCTGATCGCGCAGAGATGCTGGAAGCTCTCGGACTCGGCGAAGGCGCTCTCACCAACATGGTGCGCAAGGCATACCACCTTCTCGGATTACGCACGTATTTCACCACCGGCGAGAAAGAAACCCGCGCTTGGACATTCCACGCAGGCGACAAAGCACCCGTGTGTGCAGGCAAGATTCACTCTGACATTCAACGAGGATTCATTCGTGCAGAAGTCATCCACTGGGATGAACTTCTTGAAATTGGTTCCTGGAACAGCGCGAAAGACGTTGGCAAGATTCGCTCTGAAGGAAAAGAATACGAATTCGTTGACGGTGACGTCACCGAATTCCGTTTTAACGTGTAGGTGGCAACACCGGAGGCCATCGTGGGCAAATCACTACAACTCGAACCAGTGTGGTTAGTGAGCCAAGGACGCGTCCTTGCTGCTGCAGGTCGGGCCGTTACACGTGCTGATCGCAGACGCGGTCTCATCGGTGTAACCACTGTTGAACAACCACTTGTTTTGTCACCGTGTGCGTGGGTGCATACATTCGGCATGCGTACACATATCGAGGCGATCTTTCTTTCCGAAGATGGTGTGGTGCTTGCAATGGACTACATGAAACCGTGGCGCATGGGTACCTACACACGATTTGCGCACACCGTGATTGAAACTGCGGCAGGTTCATGCGAACGATGGGGACTCAACCTCGGAGACGAAATAGAAGTACGCGATGTCATCTGACGAAACTATTTCTTCTGCCATTCACCCTGGCTTGTGGCTTGTGGCAACACCCATTGGCAATTTGGAAGATCTTTCTCCCCGTGGCGCCGCAGTACTTCGCGCGTCATCAATGATTTGTTGCGAAGACACTCGCCATAGCGGTTCGCTACTCAAGAGAATTGGTGCATCACCTGAGCGTTTGGTAGTCACAAACGAGCACACCGAACACGACGCCATCGAAACAGTGCTCACTGCATTGGCTTCTGGTGCAACGGTGTCTGTCATTACTGACGCAGGAACTCCAGCCATAAGTGATCCTGGCGAAAGACTTGTGCAAGCAGCAATCGCTGCCGGACACACCGTGCACTCCACGCCTGGCCCTGTTGCATTTGTAATGGCAGCTGCAATGAGCGGTTTACCTACTGCACGCATTGCATTTGATGGTTTCTTGCCGCGCAGTGGTGCCGAACGTCGCGAGCGCCTCACCGAAGTTGCGCGAGAACGACGCACCACTGTGTTGTACGAAGCGCCACACCGTTTGGAACGAACGTTGTCAGACTTGGCAGAAGTGTGCGGAGGTGACCGACCCGTTGTGTTGGCGCGCGAGATGACCAAACTGCATGAAGAAATGTGGCGCGGCACGATGGCTGAAGCAGTACTACATGCACAAGCAGTAGAGCCACGAGGCGAATATGCATTGGTGATTGGACCAGCGGTATTCGAAAGCATCGACATTACCGACGATGAAATTGTGAATGAACTTTCGAAGCGATTGGCCTCTGGGTTTACAAAACGTGATGCAATTGATGAAGTAACCGCAGCTCTCGGGTTACCACGAAAGCGTGTCTACACATTGGCAACACAAAAATGACGCAAGTACAAACCACCGCAGCATTCTTTGATCTTGATCGCACACTGATTGCAGGTTCCTCAGCATTTGTGTTTGCACGCGCTGCGTACGACGCAGGCCATATTCGCCCGCAAGATTTTGCTGGCGATGCACTAAAGGCCTTGAAGTTTCGTTTCTTTGGTTCAAGCGATGAATCAAGTACCAGTGTTCGTGAACGCATTCTTGCTGCAGCAGGCGGAATCAAACAAGTAGATCTTCTTGCACTCAACGAGATGGTGCTTCCAGAATTACTCGGCCTCATTCGTCCCGAGGCTCGCGCGCTGCTCGAGCAACACACATCTGCCGGTCGTGAAACCTGGATCGTTTCTGCATCACCAATTGAAATAGTGGAACCACTTGCAATCGCTCTTGGAATGACTGGTGGCATTGGAACCGTAGGCGAAGTGGATAACGGCGTGTACACAGGTCGCCTGGCCGGACCATTTTGTTACGGCGAAGGAAAAGCAGAAGCCATTAGTTCTCTTGCTACAGAACGCAACATAAATCTTGCAACGTCATGGTCATATTCAGACTCCATGAGTGATGTGCCAATGATGGAACTCGTTGGCAATGCAGTTGCTGTAAACCCAGATGCTCAACTTGCTGCGCTTGCACGCAGTCGTGGTTGGCCCGTAGTTATCTTCGCGCAACGTTCCAAGATGCTCATCCGCCGTTCCAGCACAATTACTGCAGCAGTCATCGGAATGATTATTGCGTATTCACTTGGCGCGAGACGCAACCGCTTCTAATCACCCAACGGCGACAACGCCAATTGGCGACTCATCGCAACAACTGTTCCTGCAGAGTCCCACATCACGCCATCTTCTTCCCAGAAACCACCCTGCGTTAGCGAACTGGTGAATTGACAAATAATCGGGCCTTCTACTGGAACGCCACGCACGTGCACTGTGAACTCAATCGTGGGCACCCAACCCTTCACGCCAAACAAGTTGAATGTGACCGGCGGGAATGCATCAGCAGCGAGAAGCAAAGCAAGCGTGTCAACTGGGCGACCATCTTTAAAGGCAAAGTACCCACGCACGCGTGCAATGCCATTCGGAGTATTCGTAGAGAAGCCAACATCTTCTGGATGCAGTCTCATGTCGAGTCGAGTCATCAAGCCCAATGGCGCCTCTGGGTTATCGGGCCGCGTCGGGCAATCTTCATACGGCACCATCTGTGGCATCACGAGAGTGTTTGACTGAGCACCGATAGATGCATCGACATCACCAAATGTTCCGATAGAGCGAACAATGTCTCGCCCATCTCGTGACATAGAAG
>Ga0207909_1000550_pt1 | contig 12173 bp, 9 predicted proteins | sample LakMenEpi05May10_FD_150672 | JGI IMG/M metagenome (GOLD analysis project Ga0207909, IMG submission 150672) | Freshwater microbial communities from Lake Mendota, WI - 05MAY2010 deep hole epilimnion (SPAdes) | ecosystem: Environmental > Aquatic > Freshwater > Lake > Epilimnion/Euphotic zone ...
GTTGTCATTTGCTGCGACTTTGGGTGTATCTCAATTGGTATTTGAGAATGTATTTAAATTCCCAGGATCAGATACCTCATTCCCACTGTTTGCATTCGTATTCTTAGTTGCTTTAGGAATCGATTACAACATCTTCTTAATGACAAGGGTTCGAGAAGAATCTAAGAAATTAGGAACTAGAGCAGGAACGCTAAAAGCCTTAACAGTTACTGGTGGAGTTATTACTTCAGCAGGAGTTGTGTTGGCAGCAACATTTGCAGTCTTGGGTGTGCTACCACTTGTGTTCTTAGCTCAACTTGGATTTGCTGTGGCCTTTGGTGTGTTACTTGACACCATTTTGGTCAGATCAATCTTGGTGCCATCATTAACCATTGGTATTGGTAAGAAAATCTGGTGGCCAAGCAAGTTAGCAAAAGGTAAGAATTAAGAAATAGTTCCAACGGCGAGGCGCATTTCCTGCACCTCGCCGTTTATTTTTTCTAATTTGTAAGCAGCTGGACCAGTCTTGGAATCTGATTTGATATCACTAATAACTTCAATTGGTTCTGTTCCTTTAAATACAATTCCTGTGTGATCATCGGTTGCAAAAGCTATGTCAAAAGTTGAATCCTTAATTAAGGATTGCAGCAATGGTCTTCTTTGAACTTCAGAGTCGTAGTGAACACCATTTGCGTAGGGAAGAAGTGCTAAACCATTTTTAACCGGTTTTAATTCTGGACCGAAAGAATCTGTGGTGCCACCAATAAACCAACAAATTGAACCTGCGCTAACTCCTGAAAGAACTGTTCCGTTTTCCCAAGCAGTTTTTAGAACCTCATCAACTTTATGAAGTTTCCATACGGCTAAAAGATTTGCTACAGATCCTCCACCAACCCAAACTAAATCAGCGTTTAGCAATCTTTTCTCAACGTCTTCATTTGGTTGTGGAAACAAAGAAAGGTGAGTTACATCAACACTTAGATCACTCATTGCTTCATATGAGCGAGAAATATAAGAGGCATCATCACCAGTTGCAGTCATCACGAAACAAACTTTGGGACGTGATTTCTTAGTTAGTTCAAGTGCCTTAAGAAATGTAGCCCCTGGTCTCATCACACCCCAGCGTTTTGTTGTAACAAAACCACCGGAAGTAGCAACGATGTATTTTTCTTTACTCATAATCCCAAACTAACTTTAACCAATGTTGCCGCATTTGTTCCACTCAATAGTGCACCTTGAATTGATGAAGTTGCTCGATGATCTCCTGCCACAAACAAATCATTAGTGATCTGGTTAGAGCTAATCAGTGAATATGGGGGAGTCATAGCTGGTAATGCTTCTTTAATTTTGTATTCCTTAATTAGTTCCCAAGTTTGAGTGTTCACACCAAAAATATGAGATAAGTGTTTTTTTACTGAAGATAAGTCGGAATTCTCATGTGGAGAAATCGCAGAAGTCGATACCAATACTTCTCCAGCAGGTGCATAACTTGGTGCTGCATTTGACATAACAACAGCATTGGTTAGCGGACCAGACTTTTGTCCATCAACAAAAAGAATAGGTTTGGCATCAATTAAGGAACTAACACTTTGGTCTGCTTTGAAATACCAAGTCGTGACTGTGTTCATTTTCTTTTTTTCAAGATTTAACCATGAAATTGCAGTAGATGGATCAGTTGCTACAACAATTTTATTTGCCTCCACCACTTCATCTTGGGTGAAAATATTGTTTCCTTCAATTTTAATAACCTTGGTGTTTAATGAAATGTTGTCATTATTGATTGTTTTTGATAACTGATTTGAAATCTCTTGCATTCCTTGTGCTGGAACACTGGGAGTACCGCGAAGAAATGTTTTTAAGACTACATCTAGAAATTTTCTTGAAGTTACTAATTCTGACTCCAAAAATACCCCTTGTAAAAAGGGGCGAAAGAGTTTTTCTAGCAATGATCCCTTAACTCCTGATTTAGTTAAAGATTCCAAGGCCGAAATATCTTTAGTGGTTGCAATTTGAGCATCTGAAGTAATTAAATACTTCAAAAAGTAACTAACTAACCCAAGCTGGCTTAGAGGATTTCCTGGCAAATCTTTAATGAGTCTTAAGCGAAAGGATTTATCTCTAAAGGGATCAACAACAATTCTTAGTCTTTTACCATCTCTAATGGCAACACCTGGGCAAAAAGGTTTCAAATCAAGACTTTGATAGTCAAGTAATCTTTTTCCTTCAGAGTAACTTGGGTTATATAACTGAAATCCCCGATCAAGTGTGAATCCATCAACATAATCTGATCTGACTCTTCCACCAACTCCATCAGTGGATTCAAAGATGTGAAAGTCTATTTTGTTCTTCTGTAATTCCTTGGCACAAGCAAGACCTGCTAAGCCTGCTCCAATAATGGCAACATTAACTTTCTTTGACATTAGTATTTAATTGCAGAATTTAAAGTGCTTAAGATATCTGATTGATTAAATTTAAAACCAGCAGCTTTTAATTTCGATGGTAAAACTCTGCTAGACCCTAAGGCTTCAACTGAAAATTCACCAAGAGCTATTTTTAATGCAATTGCGGGTACATGAAAAAAAGCTGGTTTATTAACCACACTTGATAACGCTTTTGTGAATTCCAGATTTGTTACAGGGTTAGGGTTTGTGAGGTTTACTCCACCTGTAAGTCTTACATCATCAATCAATTTAAATATTGCTCTTATTTCATCTTCCAAAGAAATGTAGGACCAATACTGTTTTCCATTACCTAATTTTCCGCCTAAACCTAATCTGAATAAAGGTAATACTTTTCTAAGCAATCCACCACGTTTACTCATCACCAAACCTGTGCGGGGATGAACAACGCGAATATTGTTGTTTCTTACCCTTTGTGCTGCATATTCCCAGTTAAAAACCACATCAGATAAAAATCCTTCGCCCAAGCTGGCATTTTCATCAACAGCTAAATCTCCAGTATCACCGTAATAACCCATTGCCGAACCTGAAACAAAAACTGAGGGGGGATTTCTTAAATTAACAATGGCATTGGCAAGAGTTTCAGTTGTTTTGACCCTGCTGTTTAAAATTTCTTTCTTATATTTTTTTGTCCAGCGACGATCCCCAACACCAGCACCAGCTAAGTGAACTATGGCAGTGGATTTTTCGATGGTGTCTAAATCAAGGATTGCTCTGTTGGGATCCCATTGAACTTCGCTCTTATCTTTCGGGGCTTTTCGAACTAGTTTTACAACTTCAATTTGATTTTTTTCAGCTTCTCTAACTAATGCAGAACCAATTAAACCGGAGGAACCGGTTATCACTAATTTCATATATTTCTATAAACCTAATTCAGATTCGAAATTAGCTTCTTCTAATTTAAGTTTCATTGAAGATAAGAATCTGGCAGCATCTGCTCCATCAACAAGCCTGTGATCGTAGGTAAGCGCTAAATAGACCATTTGTCTAATAGCAATTTGATCATTTCCATCGCTACCTTTAACTACTACTGGTCTTTTAACTACGGCACCTGTTCCAAGAATTGCAACTTGTGGTTGATTAATGATTGGGGTATCAAATAAAGCCCCACGGCTTCCCGTGTTAGTTAAAGTGAAAGTTCCACCACTTAATTCATTTGGGGTTACTTTGTTGTCTCTTGTTCTGTTTGCAACATCTTGAATTTTTCTTGCGAGTCCAGCAATTGAAAGATCTCCAGCATCTCTAATGACTGGTACTAGTAGTCCTCGTGGTGTATCTACGGCAACAGCTAAATGAATAGCGTCACTATAGGTAATTTGTGAAGCGTCAGCTGAAATCGTGGCGTTTACTATTGGGAATTCTTTCAAGCATTCGACTGAAACTTTTGCAAAGAATGGAAGAAACGAAAGTTTTACACCTTCTCGAGCAACAAAAGATTCTTTTACTTTGTTGCGTAAAGTAGCAATCTTAGTTACGTCAACTTCAACAACGCTGGTTAATTGTGCAGATATGTGAAGTGACTGAACCATTCTTTCAGCAATAATTCGTCTAAGTCTTGTTGTTTGTTCAATTCTTCCTCTAAGAGGTTGTTCAGTATCTGCAACAGGTTTTACTGGCGCAGCTGGTTGGCTAGGGGTAGGAACTGGTTGAGCAGTTGCCGCAGGAGCAGGTGCCACTGGAGTTGGTGTGCTGACAACTTGAGCTGGTGCTGGGGCTGAGCTTCCAGATGCATTCAAAATATCTTCTTTTTTAATTCTGCCGTTTGTACCGGTTCCAGTTACTTGGGATAAATCAATTCCTTTTTCTCTGGCAAGTTGTCTAACAATTGGCGTGGTGTATTTATCTTGTGCATTATTTGATGTTGCAAAAACTTTTGGTGCTTCAACCACTGGTGCACTTGGTGGGGTGGTAACTGTTTCAACTTTTGGTGCAGCAACAGGAGCTTGTACAACTGGTGCACTTGGTGTTGGTGCTACAACTTTTGGTGGTGTTCCAGCACTTGCGGATGTAGAAATAACTGCCAGCACAGCTCCAACTGCTGCTACTTGGTCTTGAGCAACTTTAATTTCAGCAATTACCCCTGCTGCAGGAGAAGGAAGTTCAGTATCAACTTTGTCAGTTGAAATTTCAACGATTGCTTCATCTAATGAAACACTGTCGCCCACGTTTTTTAGCCAGCGAGTAATTGTTCCTTCGGTAACTGATTCACCTAGTGCAGGAAGTAATACATTCACAGTTGCTGAACTTGTAGAAGTTGGTGCAACAGGAGTAGTTACAACTGGTGCAGCTGGAACAGGATCAGGAATTTTTGCGACAGGTTTTTCAACTACAGGTGCTACTGGAGGAGTTGGAGCTGGCGGGGGAGTTTGCACAACTGGAGCAGTTGGTTGTGGTGCACTTTGGGTTGCACCATTTGCTTCACCAATTACTGCCATAACTGCACCAACTGCGATAACTGAATCTTGTGCGGCTTTAATTTCTAATAAAACTCCAGCAACTGGAGATGGTATTTCTGTGTCAACTTTGTCTGTAGAAACTTCCACAATGGCTTCGTCTACTTTAATTACATCGCCCACATTTTTTAACCAACGAGTAACGGTTCCTTCGGTTACTGATTCACCGAGTTGGGGCATTGTTACGTTAGTTGCCATTTAAATACTTTATCCTTTTCTATTTAATCGTGGGTATGAAGCGGTTTGCCGGCAAGTGCCATGGCAGCTTCACCCATTGCTTCAGACATTGTTGGATGAGCATGAACATATGGTGCAACATCTTCTGGTGAGGCATCCCATGAATACATTAATTGTGCTTCAGCAAGTAGTTCGCCAACTCTTGATCCCAACATGTGAATTCCAACCACTTGGCCACCATTTTTAAGTGCAATAAGTTTAATGAATCCAGCAGTCTTAAGAATTTGGCTCTTACCATTTCCAGCCAAGTCATATTGCACAGTTCTTAACTGATCTGCACCATATTTTTCTTTAGCAGCACTTTCATTCAAACCAACTGAAGCAATTTCAGGTTCTGAGTAGGTAACTCTTGGAATAGCAGTTATGTCAATAACTCTTGGATTCAAACCTTTAATGTGTTCCGCCACAAATATTCCTTCTTGGAATCCTTTGTGAGCAAGTTGTGGTCCGCGCACAATATCGCCAACTGCATAAACATTGGGAATACTTGTTTGTAAATTCTCATTAACCTTGATTAGCTCACCATCAAATTCCAAGCCTGCTTCTTCAAATCCTTGGTTTCTAGTAGCAGATCCTCTTCCAACAGCTACTAGCATTAAATCTGCTGCAAAAGTTTGTCCATCTTCAAGTTTTGCCACCACACCATGTTTGGTTTTATCAACACCGGCAAAACGAACACCGGTTGAGAAATTAATGCCACGTTTTCTAAATGCGCGTTCCATAGCTTTTGAAACAGCTTCATCTTCGGCAGGAACTAATCTTGGAAGTCCTTCAATAACAGTTACTTCTGAACCTAAAGATTTCCACACACTGGCAAACTCAACACCAATGACGCCACCGCCCAGAATTATCACACTGGCAGGAACTTTATTTAGTTTTAAAGCATGTTCTGAGTTGATTACTTGTTCACCGTCAACTTCTAAACCTGGAAGTGATTTTGGAAAAGAACCAGTAGCAAGCACAACATGAGTCCCAACAAATTCTTGATCGCCAACTTTAACTTTGTTAGGACCAATGAATCTTCCATCACCAGTGATGTAATCAACACCACGATGTTTTACTAAACCTTGCAAACCTTTGTAAAGACGATTTACAACACCGTCTTTGTAATTATTTACCTCAGGCATATCAACGCCTAATAAATTAGATTTAATTCCAAATGAGGCAGATTCTCTAACACTGTCTGCAATTTCACCTGCATGTAATAAAGCTTTTGTTGGAATGCATCCACGATGTAAACAAGTTCCACCAAGAACATCACGTTCAATTAGTGCGACTTTTAAACCAAGTTGGGAACCACGTAAGGCTGCGGCATAACCGCCGCTTCCTGCTCCAAGGATTACTAGGTCGTATGAGGCCACTTGTAACCTTTCTTCTGATTCCACCCTCGTGAGGCTTGTCTATCTATATCCTTTCACGCAAGTCAAAACCAGCAATTTCGGGTTTCAATGCGTGGGGAAATTAAATACCAAATTAATTTTTGGCAAGTTTTTGTGCCAGATGAACAAGAGTTCTGACTCCAACACCTGTGCCACCAAAACCGTTGTAGCCATAAGCAGCACCTTCATTAAAGGCTGGTGGTGCTATATCTATATGCACCCAAGCAATGTTTTCATCCACAAATTCTTGTAAGAAGGCAGCACCCACCATCATTCCACCGGCAGGATTTGGAGTGAAACCAACATTTGCAATGTCTGCAGTCTTGGAATCAAGAATTGTTCTAGTTTCTTCTGGAATTTGCATGGGCCACATAGCTTCACCAGTTTCTTTGGCACTGGCAAAAACTTGGTCTCGAGCTTCTTCTTTGTTGGCCATAATTCCAGCTGTTCTTGAACCAAGTGCCACAGTTGCAGCACCAGTCAAGGTTGCAATATCAATTATTAGATCTGGCTTATCTTTTTGTGCTCTACCTAAAGCATCCGCTAACACAAGTCTTCCTTCGGCGTCTGTATTTAATACTTCAACTGTTTTGCCACCAAATGTTGTCACAACATCACTTGGTCTTTGTGCGGTTGCAGAAGGCATATTTTCAGCTAACGCTGCATAAGCTGACACATTTATTTTTAAATCCAATTGCATTATGGCTCTAAAAGCTTCAATAACAGTTGCAGCACCAGCCATGTCACATTTCATGGTGTGCATTGAAGAAGGAGGTTTCAAAGATATTCCACCGGTATCAAAAGTAATTCCTTTGCCAACTAAGGCAAGATGAAAATCGGCTCCACGTGATTTGTAAGCAAGGCGAACAAATCTTGGGGGATTAACTGATCCTTGACCAACCCCAATTAGTGCTCCATATCCTTGTTTCTTTAGAGCCTTTTCTTCCAAAATTTCTACAGTTAATTTGGCATTTCTTTTGAAAGATTTTTTAACATAATCTGCAAAAGTTTCTGGATACATGTGACTTGGTGGAGTATTTACCAAATTTCGCACATTCTTTACAGACTCAGCAATAATTTGAGCCTCTTGAAATACTGACTTATTAACAAATAAGTCTTTTACTAAAATATTTGCTTGCTTTAAACCTTCTGAAGTTTTTTCAGTCTTAGTCTTAAATTGTGTAAAAGTGTAGGCACCAAGTTCAACTCCTACAGTTACAGCGTGAGTGGCAACTGTTGTGCTAGTTGGCAGTGCAAATAGGGCCGAGGGTTTACCAGCTAATGTTCTTGCTGCCACAGCTGATGCTCTTCTTAGTGTTTCCATTTCTAGTGGTTGAGTTTTTGAGACTTTTCCAAGTCCAACACACAAGACTCCACTTTTTATTGTTAAAAAAGTAAGTTCTGATTTCTTTCCTGAAAAATTAGTTAATTTGATTGCTTCTGAAATTTCGCTTTTAGAAGTTGGTTCCAATGCAATTGCTGAGTCGAGTAATTCAGGTCCATTATCTGTTTGAGCAAAACCCACAACCAATACTTCGTTTGCTGAAATGTTTTTTGAATCAGTGAGGCGAGTAATTGACATGGGCAATAGCCTAGTAGCGTTTTGTTTTGTGAGCGATTCAGCCAAGCTAATTAATTCACCACTTCACATCCGTCATGTTGAAATGGGTGCAAAGTTTGCTCCCTTTGGCGGCTGGCAAATGCCACTTGAATACACCGGCAGTGGTGTTTTAGCAGAACACAACGCCACTCGAGAAGCTATTGGACTTTTCGATGTCTCCCATTTAGGAACAGCAACTCTAATTGGTGAAAATGCGGCTGAGCAATTAAACAAGATTTTGACCAACGACATTAGTCGCATAAAACCAGGACATGCGCAATATTCAACTTTACTTTCTGAAGACGGCACAGTTGTTGATGATCTAATTGTTTATCTAAGATCAAAAGATGAAGTCTTAATAATTCCTAATGCTTCAAATTCGACAAAAGTTTTAGAGATAATCAAAGGCAATATTTCTAAAGATATTGAAGTTAATAATCTTCATCAAGATATTGCCATAATTGCAATTCAAGGTCCAAAATCTTTTGAATTAGTAAACGATCTAGGACTGCCAACAGATATGCAATACATGGCTTTCAAAGATGTTTCATTTATGGGTCAACCCATCACAATTTGTCGTACAGGCTACACCGGTGAAAGGGGTTTCGAATTATTAATTCCAGCACAAGGGGCAATAAATATTTGGGATGAAATTATTTCTAAAGGACAGAAATATGGAGCAAAGGCTGTTGGCTTAGGTGCTCGAGACACTTTAAGAACTGAAATGGGTTATCCCTTGCATGGCCAAGATATTTCGTTGAATATTTCTCCTCTTGAAGCTGGTTTATCTTGGGCAGTTAATTTAGAGAAATCTAATTTCTTAGGAAAAGATGCATTGTTAAAAGAAAAAGCAAATGGCATAAAAAGAAAACTTGTGGGCATTAAAGCTGTGGAACGAGCAATTCCTCGTAGTCATATGAGAGTGCTAGATGTTGATAAAAAAGATATTGGTGAAATTACAAGTGGAACTTTTTCCCCAACACTTAAATCAGGTATTGCATTGGCATTAGTTGATTCCAAGATAGAAATTAATGACAAAGTTTTTGTTGATGTGAGAGGAAATTCTTTAGAGTTTGTGGTTACAAAACCACCTTTTGTTGAATCTAAAGTTCGCTAGCTTTTAAAGCACTTACCGCTAAAGCAAGCTCAGCCAAGGGATGAATATTCTCTTTGGTATTCATAATCACTTTGCAGCCCATGAATTTAATTGCTTCAGTTAAGGAAGGAATAGTTGGAGTGTTAGCAACAAGCAAAGACTCTTTTAACTTCGAATTTGATCTCATGGCAATAAAACCTAGAGCGATTGCTCCTGGTCCCACCAAGATTGTTCGGGTTTGTCTTTGAGCAATGGTGTTTAACGAATTGAATAATTCCAGTGAGTCAGCACCTAGTGTTTGACTAATTAGTTCTTGAGTCTCTGACTTTAATTTTCTGGTCACAATTAATAGGTCTCTTAAAGAACCTGCGTCTTTGATCCATTGTTGGTCTTGTCCCACACTTGATTTTCCTAATAAAGAAGCAGCATCAATGTTTAAGAATCCACCAATTAATCCACTTGCTAAAACTATGTCTGAGGAGACATTAACGCCCACGATTGAAATATTGGCATCAATTGCCTTGTTTATGTCTTCTGCTGTGGCAGTTTTCTTATGTTCAATAGCAATAGGGGTTAGCTCTGACCAATTAATTTTGCTGTCATCAAAGCCAAGAGCTAGAACCGAATTAATCACGCCTTAAAGACTACAGCGTTAGAAAAATTCGCCCGCTTTGTCATTCGTCGCATGGCTTTGAGTAGAGGATTTGCTAGAAAAAATAACAAGACAGCGGTAAGAATTCCTCTAGGTAAGTCATAACCAAAACTTGTTAAAAGACTAAATCTGATCCAGCGTGATAGTTGTTCGGTTATTGCTAAACCAGGTTCAAAAGAAATCTCAGGTAATAAACCATTAGCAAAAGGCCAGAACCAAAGATTAAGTAAAAGTCCGGCAAAGAAACCAACAACAAATCCATAGGCAGAAATTAAAAGTATTTCCTTTTTCCCAGTTAATTTTGGAAGTAAACCTGCACCGGCCCCTACCCAAGCTGCAACCAACATTTGAAACGGTAACCAAGGACCAATGCCACCGGTTAAAACAGCAGAACCAAGAATTCCGATCGCACCTAAAACAAAACCAAAACTTGCACCCAATGCTCTTCCACCAATGATGATGATTGCCCACACTGGTTCTAATCCGGCAACACCTGCGCCAAGTGGTCTAACGGCTGCAACTACTGCTGTTAACACACCAAGAATTGCTAATGAGCGTGAATCAATTCCACCTTGCATTACATCAGCTAAGGCAACCATTAAAACTAGAGGAACAATTATCAAAATAAGTATTGATGCGTTATCTGAGTTATTGCCAAACATTGATTCTTTTTGTAAGAAAAATGGCCACAAAAAAGCAATCAAACCAATCAAGGTTGTCACACCCATTGAAGCCGTTGTTAAGGAATTAAATTTAATTAATTTCATTTCAATTCTTCAAGTGCGTAAGCGACATCAGAAACTGTAAGCCATTGGGCAGGAGACATAACTTTGGAAACTTGTGGCGAGAACATGGGAGAACTTGAAAGCACTTCGTTCACTGGACCATCGGTAACAATTTCTCCATCGGCTAACAAGATAACTCTGGTAGCAACTTCAGCTGCTAATTCCACGTCATGGGTGGCAAGAATTACTGTGTGATTCTTTTTGCCAAGTTTTTGAAGATTTGAAACAAGTTGTCGTTTGGCTGCGTAATCAAGACCACGAGTTGGTTCATCTAACAAGATCAAAGGAGGCTTAGCTGCTAAAACAACTGCAAGAGCTAAAGATAATTTTTCACCTTCAGAAAGATCTCGGGGATGAGAATCTTCTGAAACATCAGTTGTTAATTGTTCAAAAATATTCAAAGTTGTTCCAGGAATTGCTCCTGAGTCACTATCACTGGCAATACATTCCTTACTTACAGAATCTGAAATCAACAAATCGGTAGGTTCTTGGGGAACTAATCCCACACTTTCAATTAATAATTTTCCTTGCAAGGCATTGGGATTTTTTCCATCGATTAAAACCAAACCTACTGTTGGCTCAAGGAGTCCAACTAGTTGAGAAAGAAGAGTTGATTTACCGGAACCATTTCGACCCATTAAGGCCACAATTTCTCCATCAGAAATATTTAAATCTATGTTTCTTAAAGCACGAATATTTCCATAATTAAAATTAAGGTTTTGTACATTAACTAGGTTTTTAACTGGTGTGTTAACCCTTGTTCTTGGTTTAGATTTCTCTAAACGAATTCTTAATTCATCAGCAAATTTTCGAGCATCACGAACTGTCAAAGGAAGTGGTGACCATCCTGCTGCTCGACCTAGTTCTACAACTGGGGGAGCAAGTTGTGAATTGGCAAAAACTTGGGCAGGTCTATCTGCATAAACTTCAGCATCTCTATCGACAACAATTACTCGATCTGCGTATTGCACAACTCTTTCTAATCTGTGTTCTGCTAACACCACAGTTAATCCAAGATCATGAACCAATCTTTGAATAGCTGCTAAAACTTCTTCGGCTGCACTTGGATCAAGTGCACTGGTTGGTTCATCTAAAACTAAAACCTTGGGATTAGTAGTCAATACCGAAGCAATTGCAACTCTTTGTCGTTGTCCACCAGAAAGAGTGGCAAGAGATCTATTTCTTAAATCCTCTAATCCCAAAAGATCCAGCACTTCTTCAACTCGTCTGCGCATTGTGCTTGGAGAAACTCCTAGTTGTTCCATTCCATAGGCAAGTTCATCTTCAACGAGATCAGTTACAAAAGATGCTCGAGGATCTTGTCTGACCACACCTACTAAATCTGCAAAATCACGAGGAGGAAATTCCTTGATGGATCGCCCATTAACTGAAACGTTGCCTGAGAAATCTCCACCAGTAAAACTTGGCACCAAACCATTAATTAATCCCAGCAGAGTTGATTTTCCTGAACCTGTTTTACCAACTACTAAGGCAAGTTCTCCTGCCGGAATAGTTAGATTGACATTTTCTAGG
>Ga0207909_1000555_pt1 | contig 12080 bp, 11 predicted proteins | sample LakMenEpi05May10_FD_150672 | JGI IMG/M metagenome (GOLD analysis project Ga0207909, IMG submission 150672) | Freshwater microbial communities from Lake Mendota, WI - 05MAY2010 deep hole epilimnion (SPAdes) | ecosystem: Environmental > Aquatic > Freshwater > Lake > Epilimnion/Euphotic zone ...
ACAGCTGCATTGGCGCATCTGGCACCGATGGTAGACTTCCTGGATGCTGATGGGCCTTTGTTGTTGAAGGAAGACCTTGGTGCTGGAAACGAGTTTGTTGATTGCCAATTGAAGCCAACCCTGTTGCCTGGATTGGGAATAACACCATTCTTGGAAAGGCTATAACCTCCAACCCAATCCAACGCCAATCATCCTTGGATTACCAAGATGTGCAGCGCCAAAGTCATAGGCATAGTTGATGTATTTTTTGCCCAACAGGTTTCTGCCCCAAAGGGAGATATCGAAATGCTTTGTTCTGATGCTTGACCTGAAATTGACCAATCCATATGCCTTCTGTTCAATGGTGTTGGCAAGATCAAAGAACTGTTTCCCTGTGTGATTATATTCCAACCTAAACATCAGTTCATGTGCAGCGATACTGGTTTGGTATTGTGTTGCAAAATAATTGGTGGACGATGGAGTAAAGACTTGTTTGTTGCCGGATAGGTCAACCTGGGCACCATTGCTGACCACTCCCAAAACCGCATACTTGGCTGAGGTCAGACCTCCTGAATATTGTACGCTCAATCCTTTAGCCAGTTTAAGTTCCATTTCAACCTCCATTCCCCATGCATTCATTTCTCCGGCATTCTGGATAATGGTAACTGCATCTGGCAATACAAGCAATGGTGTTTGAATATCCATCACTTTATTATAAAAAACGGCAATGGCATACCTGAACTGATTGTTTTTGTCTTTTCCTTTGATACCAGCTTCAAACATGTTGCTGAATTCAGGATTATAGGCAGACAGTGGAACCTGTGATGGATCTGAAGAGATTGATGTCATGCCGCCACTCCTGAATCCTCTGCTAAAAGATAGATACATTAGCTCATGTGCAGAAGGCTGGTATTGAATGCCCAGTTTGGGAGAAAATGCTCCATAGGATGATTTTCCTGTAGTATCAGCCATCATCGGGAATGCAGGTCTTGGTTGTTTTTCATACTCGCTGCCAATGGTCAGTTTTCTGTTTTCCCTGTCAATCCTCATGCCACCGTTAAGGCTTACTTTGTCGTTGATTTTATAGTTCATGTGACCATAAGCAGCAAGACCATTGTTATCCCCTTTGTTGATGGAAATAATGGAGAAATTCTTATCAGGTACACCAAATAAGCCAGCATCATTTCCAAAAACGGTAGCCTGTTTGGTAGGACTTTTTTGTGTAAATTGGAATACACCGGCACTCCATTCAAATACTTGGTCAGGTGAAGATTTGACGGAATTGAACCTTAATTCGTTTGTCATTACATTCACTGTATTGAAATCTTTTCCGTAATTGTTGTATATACCTACGATATCAGCAGGGGAGAAGTCTGCATCAAGTGCGTTTTCATAAAAGCGATAATTGCGCTGTCTTGCATGCTGAATGGTTATATCTGTTTTCTTTCCCTTGTGTTTTGCTACAATTGAAGCGTTTCTGCTATTGTCCCTCATCGAGGATGTAAGGTTTTGAGAAAGGGTATAGGGCTTTTCAAACAAGGCTTTCATATCATTCACCAGTGGAAAAGCACCATCGTTTTTGGCAATATATTGTTTGAGGTCAGCCTGCAAACTCCAACCCTTGCTCAAAAAGTATTTCAGCTGCAGGTTGAGCAGGGTTTGTTGCTGGTTGTCAAATTTCTTGTTGAGAAATTCATTGGTATAAAACCCATTTTTAGCATCATGCAGTGCTGATAGACCAAAGAAGAGTTTATTCTTGATAATTGGAGCATTTACAGATGCGTTGATTCTTTTCTGTCCGTAATTGCCAAATTGAACACCGGCATTGATTTGCCTTGTATTGGTAGGTTTCTTTGTAGTGATATTTATCACTCCACCCATCGCATTCCTTCCATAAAAGGTACCCTGAGCACCACGGATGATGTCAATGCTTTCAATTTCATTCAATTGTGGAATATAGGTATCCAGGTTGAATTGCGCCACGCCATCAACATAAGTAGCAACTGATTGTTCGTATGAAGTGGTAACCATTCCCCTGATGCCAGTGACATTGCGGTTGTCTCCGGAATTGGCGATAAACAGATTGGGTGCAAACCCGGATAAGTCGCTAATTTCCCAGATCCTCATGTCCCTGATCTGTTTTGCGTTGATGGAACTAACGGAGCCAGGTGTGTTCAAAATATTCACTTGCTTTTTATCATTGGAAACAACAACCTCGTCCAACTTGATGGCGTTGGATTCCATTAAAATAGAAACCTCTTGTGTTTTATCCAGATGCCCCTTCCAGATCACTGATGCATAACCTTCGGCTGTAATCAACAATTCGTAGTAACCCTTTGTCAAATTGTTATACACATGTTTTTCTTTATCCTGGATGTCTACCGATGGGTTAAAATTGAGGAAATTGACTTCAACTCCTTCAATTTTGTTGCCCTGTTTGTTTTTTGCTGAGATCGTAAGGGTAATGTTTTCTTGAGAAAAACCAGTTAGGGTGAGCAATAGACATGTGAAAACAAAGAAATGACGCATGTGGAATGTTATTTGTTGTTAATTTTTTTTCTTTTCTCAGCAATGCTTTTAAGTGAATTGATGCTGACATTCAACTCGAATCCAATCAATAGAACGAGTGAATTTACGAATATCAAAAACATCAGAATCAAAATGCTACTCAATGATCCGTAAATTTTATTATAAGAAGCAATATTGTTTACCCAATATGAGAATAAATAGGTGAAAGACATGATCAAAATGGTTGCAAGCAGGGCTCCGGGGGTCCTTATTTTCCACTTTTTTTGGACATGTGGTGCATAGCGGTAGATAAGGCCAATCGCCAAAAAAATCAGAAAAAAAGTGAGCAGAAAATGGCCGGAACCCAAAATAAAATCAACAATACTGTCTTTGATCTTCATTTGCTCAATAATCCAGTTCAAAATGATGGTTTGCGTGAGCATGATAATTATAGTGGCGATGATCAACAAGACAATGATAAAAGTAAGCCTGATGGCACTGAGCCTTACTTCAATGAAATTTCGTTCTTCCAATTCGATATGCAACATGGATTTTCTAAAAGTTCTCATGATGGTCAAAGTGGCATTTGAGGAGAAATACAATGCCAGTAAAAGACCGAATGACAGTGTACCCGTACCTGTAGAGAAAAAGTCATCCATTACATTTTTGATCATGGTGTATGTTGTTGCATCCGGAATTACACCGCGCAACAGAACAAGAACCTCCTCGTACAATCTTTTGGAGCCTGGTATGTATGATAAAAGGGTAAAGATGAAAATGAACAGAGGCGGAATAGCCATCAGGAAGTTGAATGCCACAGAAGCAGCCCTTTCGTTCAGGCCTATTTGTTGTGTCTGCTTGTAGAAAAAATGAAGCACATCATACAAAGGAAGGCCCTCAAAACCTGGCAAAACCAGTTTTTTAGACCAGTTGATCACTGTTTTTACAGGCCTGCTTTCAATCAGGATCCTTTGTAGTTTAATCATTGTTATCGATTAGTGTATCCTTAGGCTGTCCAAAGCCCTTCTGTATTTTCGGGCATTTTCATAATGCTCTTCTGCTGTTGATGCAAAGCTATGCGATCCTGAGAAGTCTGCATTTGCACAAAAAAACAAAAAGTCAGTTTTTTCAGCTTTTAAAACTGCATCAATTGAGGAAATCGATGGTGTACATATTGGCCCCGGAGGCAAACCTTTGTTTCTATATGTATTGTATGGAGAGTTTGCAGTTGAACTGATGTGCTTGAATGTAACCCTTTTGATGCTGAAATCTCCTACCGCGTACTTGATGGTTGGATCAGCGCCCAGGGGCATGCCTTTTTTCAACCTATTGATATAAACACTTGCCATTGTCGGTTTTTCCGCTTTGTTATTGGTCTCTTCTTCAACAATGGAGGCTATTGTAATCACTTCTTCTTTGGAAAGTCCAAGCAATTTTGCATTGTCAATCCTGCTGTCATTCCAAAACGAATTTGACTCTTTGGTCATCCTCTTCATGAAATCACTGGGGCTGCTGTTCCAGTAAATTTCATAGGTGTTGGGTATGATAAGGGTCATCAAGGTTTCCTGATAAACTCCGAATGGTTCAATGGAATCCTTGTTGGTGATGAAGCGGTAAATATCAGCTTCAGTGCATTCAAGCTTCCCACCAACATATTTGGCAAGCTCTCTTTTTGTTCTGAATTTGTTGATCGTAAGTACAACAGGTGTCTGTCTTCCCCCATTTAAATTCCGGAAAACTGTAAAAATACTTGCATTTTTTTCGATTACATATTTGCCCGGCTTGATTGCTTTCCAGTATCCTGTCCATTCAGACAAAGCTAGAAATGTGGTAAATCCTACCGGTTTGAGGTGTTTGCGTACAAGTTCCTTTACAAATGATTTGTCAGCCTTCTTGGTTGGGATATACAAAGTTGCCTGCTCTGCATTGAAACTGGTTGAAGGTCTGAGAAAAAGCACATAAAAGAAAGCCGCAGAAACGAAGGCCAGTACAGCCAGCAAAAGAATTGAGGTTCTGTTAGATTTTTTTTTGACCAGCTTTTTCCGTATTTTTTTTTGTACCATACCTCAATATATACAAAAACCCCGCTTTTTAAAAGCAGGGTTTTATAAAAATAAAATAAGATTATTTGGGTTGAGTCGCAGCTGGTGCAGGAGCTGGAGCCTGTGGCATAGGAGCAGGTGACTGTTGAGGAGCTGCATTTCCGGTGGTGGTTGGGATACTTTTCAAAGTATCAGATCCAGCTGTTTTACCTGAATTGATTACCAAAGCAGAAATCAGGCAAAGTATAACTAAAATACTTGACAGTACCCAGGTCCCTTTCTCCAATACATCAGTTGTTTGTTTTACACCCATGAATTGGTTGCTGAATCCTGCAATATTACCGGCTAGTCCTCCACCTTTTGGATTCTGGATCAAAACGATACCCGCCAAAAGGACTGAAACCAATATGATTAAGATGATAAAAATTGTTGTCATATCTTGTTTTCTTTGATCTGTGAAATTTTGTCTGCAAAATTATGGCTATTGAGAGGATTTTGCAAACTTAATTTGTCATAAACCTCAATGGCTTTTTCCCTAAGTCCTTGTTTGAGGTAAACTTCGGCCATAGCCTCCGTGAATACCGCCTCAGATTGACGCTCTTTATCCTTATGGGTGTTAACAATAGATTGAATATCCTTAGCGGTAACTATTTCTGCCTCAGGTTGGAGCCTTTTCATTGTTTTTAGCCAGGCAGTGAAACTTTTGACCTTCCTGGAAAGCTCATCCTTATCACTTTCGATGTTGATTTTGATCCCAAGGGAGGCAAAATAATCAACGGTATGGTAGGGTGTTAGGGGGAATTCAAAATCTTTGTTTGTTTGGAGAACCGTATTCTTTTCGTTGTCTTGCAGTTCACTCTTCTCAGTGGATTGAACTATTGCAGGCTCATGAAAGCCTCCTTCCTTTTCTTCAAAATCTACTTTTTCAACCGCCTCAACCTCTTCAACCTCTTCAACCCCTTCAACTTCATCAACCTCTTCATCCTCACTGATATTATTATACTGACTGTCGTAAAGGATTTTCCTGAAATTTCCTTTCTCGGCTTCTTCCCTGAGTTGGTAATTGAGCCAACTGGAGTCATCAAAAAACAACGCTGTTTTCGAAACAGCTTCAGGAAAGTCAAGGTGGTATTGAGATTTTAGCTTACAGGTATACAAAAATTGTATGATAGAAGAATAGGGAAACTCTTCAGCATGACCCTTGAGTTCGTCAAGTGTTATTTCATCCATGCTTTCTCTCTGAAAGAGGGATTGAATCATAAAGTCAGTTTCCTTCGTCATTGTGCTAATTTAAGCTCCTTTACCAATTTGAAAAAATCCGATTGAAAATCTCATCGGTAAGGTTGTTGACCATCTGTTCATTCAACTCAGCTTCAGCTTGTGTCAGGCTTTTGTTGGCAGAAAAAGGGAAATTCCTTGTGATATCTGCCTCAAAGTTCTTTTTCTCATCCTGTCTGTTCCTGAAAATAATGTGTACGGTAACATTTAGGTTGTTGCTGGCAACCTGTTGCTGTGAAATACCGGATGTGTTAACGGAATAATCGCTGATGTAACCACTTATTTCATAGTCCGCATCATTATTGGTTTGTGAAAGCCTGGTCTGGTTGATAATTTTCTGCCTGAGCTTGTCTGAAAGTTTCGGGCTCAACTGAGGGTTGATGTACCTGGCTTTGTTTTCTATGAAGAATACCCTAACCGTTTTTATTTCTGGAGGGATGGAAACATCTTTCAATGAATACCTGCAAGTACCTTGGATACTGACAATTGCCAATATAACAAGCAGATATTTAGCATACTTGCCGTATAAAGTATTAATCTTCAATATCATATTCTTTCAGTTTTCGGTAAAGCGTTCTTTCGCTGATGCCTAAATCGGAGGCAGCATCTTTTCTTTTTCCTTTGTGCTTGCGCAGTGCTTTCTCAATCAATTCTTTTTCCTTGTCCATGATGTTGAGTGACTCATCAACAACTATGGTATCCTGCATGTCCCTGTTTTCTGTTAATAACATGGGTTGACTGGTAACAGGAATGATGCTTCCAAGGGTATGGTGATCCTGCTGCTGTCTTGTAATCGGCAGGTCTTGCAGATAAGATTCTTCCATTACATGTGAAACTGATGGAATATTAGAAGGATTTTGAACGATCTCAAGAAACATTTTCTTCATCTCCGTTACATCCTTTTTCAAATCAAAGAACAACTTGTAAAGGATGTCACGCTCATTCATGAATTCATTCTGGCCTGAAGACATGTGGCCAGATCCAACCAACATAGGTAAATTATTGACGTTGTTCTTGGGTAAAAATCTTTCTAGGTCGTTTCCTGTGATGGTTTTATCTTCAGCCAATACGGATATCTGCTCAGCAATATTTTTTAATTCACGCACATTTCCTGGCCAGGGATAGTTGAGGATCATGGTTTTTGCCTCTTCGGTCAGCTGAATCGGACTTGTTCTGTATCGTTCAGCAAAATCAACCGCAAATTTTCTGAAAAGCAGGATGATATCTTCTTTTCTCTCTCTTAGTGAGGGAACCCTGATGGGCACTGTGTTGAGCCTATAATACAGGTCTTCCCTGAATTTGTTGTTCTGAGTAGCGGTAAGCAGGTCTTTGTTTGTTGCCGCTATAACCCTTACATCTGTTTTCTGCACTTTTGAAGATCCAACCCTGATGAATTCTGAATTCTCCAGAACCCTCAACAGCCTTGCTTGGGTACCCAAAGGTGTTTCCCCAATCTCATCCATGAAAAGGGTGCCACCATTGACCGTCTCGAAATAGCCTTTTCTTGAGTCAACAGCCCCTGTAAATGATCCTTTTTCATGGCCAAATAATTCAGAATCGATGGTTCCTTCGGGTATGGCGCCACAGTTCACCGCAATGAAAGGATTGTGTTTTCTTGGCGACAACGCATGGATGATCTGTGAAAAAATCTCCTTTCCGACGCCACTTTCTCCTACGATAAGCACAGTAAGGTCGGTATTGGCAACCTGGGTAGCCACCTGCAATGCATAGTTGAGGGCGGGGGAGTTACCAATGATGCCAAACCTGTTCTTTATGCTTTGAATGTCCATTGATTGGTGGTGTTAGGAATGGTTGACAATTTTTCCCATCAGGGTTCCTTGCGTACAAGATTCTGCCATCACATGCACAAAACTGCCCGGTTGAAGTAGGGTATTTTCAATTTTATCAAAAACCATTACTTTATTTTGGCTGTTTCTGCCCATCCATTGCTGGTCACTTTTTTTGGAATTCCCTTCAATCAAAACCTCAAAAATCTTTCCAATGTCTAGTTTATTCGTTTCAAGGGATAAACTGTTTTGCAGCTTGACGATCTCATCCAGCCTGCGTTTTTTTACTTCATCAGGAATGTCATCTGTATAGCGCTTTGCAGCAAGGGTGCCCGGCCTTTCTGAATAGGCAAACATATAGCTGTACTCATACTGAGACTGACGCATGATGTCAAGGGTATTTTGATGGTCTTGCTCAGTTTCTGTACAAAATCCTGTGATGATATCTGCACTGATGGCACATTCAGGCATGATTTCCTTGATTCTCTTCACTTTGGCCAGGTACCATTCTCTGGTATAGGTTCTGTTCATCAGTTGCAAGATTCTTGTAGAGCCACTTTGCACCGGAAGGTGGATGTATTTGCAAATATTGGCATGTGCCTTCATTGTGTGCAAGACCTTGTCTGTGATATCTTTGGGATGGGATGTACTGAACCGGATGCGAAGGGATGGACTGATCTGTGCCACTTTCTCCAGCAACATGGCAAAATCTACCGGATGATTGGTTTTAGGGTCAACCCAGTAATAACTGTCAACATTTTGGCCGAGCAAGGTTACTTCTTTATAGCCTTGTTCAAACAGGTCCTGGCATTCTGCAATGATAGAGGCCTCATCCCGGCTTCTTTCCCTTCCTCTTGTAAAAGGAACAACACAAAAAGCACACATATTATTGCAACCCCTCATGATGCTTACAAATGCATTGATTCCATTGGAGTTGAGTCGGACAGGAGAAATATCAGCGTAGGTTTCTTCCCTGCTGAGCAAAACATTTACCGCTTTTGTGCCTGAATCGGCTTCGTCAATCAACTGTGGCAAGCTGCGGTATGCATCGGGGCCAACCACTATATCAACCAGTTTTTCTTCTTCAAGCAGTTTGCTTTTCAGCCTTTCTGCCATGCATCCCAATACGCCAATTAGCAACGAGGGTCTTTGTTTTTTGATTTTTTTGAATTCAGTAAGCCTTTTTCGGACTGTCTGTTCCGCTTTTTCCCTTATTGAACAGGTGTTCAGGAAAATAAGGTCTGCATCCTCAACATTTCGGGTAGGACCAAAACCTTCCGTATGGAGGATCGATGCGATGATTTCACTGTCGCTGAAATTCATCTGGCAACCATAACTTTCTATATAAAAACGCTTTCCGGGTGATGCTTCAGTAGCATGTTCACCAGCATAAGCCTCACCTTGACGGTTTTCATCAATTGTTTTGTTGGCAAAATTGAGCATTTTGCAAAATTAGTGAAAAAGGAGAGTTATGACAAATTGTCACACTTAAATATTCAATTATTGATGGCCTGGGGAAGTATCCTTTTCCCCAGCCAGGAAGCGGATAACGGTGTAATCCATCGCTCAAGCAACTCAGCCTTGGTCAAGACAGTGTTGTCAAAAAATAAGGACTCCTTAACAATGAAGGCTTTGTCTATGGCATAGTTCAGTTGAGAAAAGGGTAGGAGCTGCACTTTTTCATTGACATAAAAAGCCAGGTTCATCCTGTCGAACATGGAAACTTTGTATTCTTCTTCCAATGCCTTGATCAGTCTTACAGAACTGTCGGTACTGCATCCGCTTACACCGGTAACCTCCTCATCTGCCATCAGGATAATGAATTGTCCGAAAAACAAGGTGCCAAAACCTTTGACGGGTGTTCCATGGGATTTCCAGTCAGCAGTAAAATCTTCCAGTATTTTTTCAATGGTAAGTGCTTCAGAAAGGGTAAAAACCCTGCTGCTTTGGTAGATCCAAACCCTTGACGAATCGCTAAATGTGGAAGGAATAAGGTGTTGATAGGCTAAATTCATTTTTATATTGTTTGTGGCAAGTGTACTAAATTACACAACTATTCAATAATCATACCAACAACATGGGAAAGAAGTACATCCTTGCACCAGAAAAAGCCATGATGAAACTCAGGAGAATGGCCTTTGAAATCTTGGAAAGAAACAATGGAACAACAGCTGTTTCCATTGCCGGCATCAGGGAAAATGGTTTCGTTGTTGCACAAGAACTAAAAGCCATTCTGGGTGAGATTTCTTCATTACAGATTGACTTGATTGAAATCCAAATCGATAAGTCCAATCCACTCAATTGCTCAATTCCCTCTGGCATTGAGCTGAAGGATAAAATCCTGATTGTTGTTGATGATGTGGTGAACAGCGGAAAAACCCTGTTGTATGCCATTCTTCCTTTTCTGCCCCTTTCTCCCAAGCAAATCCAGACACTTACACTTGTTGAAAGAAGTTATAAAATATTTCCGGTTCATGTGGATTATGTAGGGATTTCATTGGCTACCACCTTGCAGGAAAACATCTTCGTAGAGGTTGTGGATGGTAAATTGGCGGGTGCCTATGTGGCATAAATCAATAAAAATAAGGGTGAAACCTTAGTTTTCCTTGTCCATTCCATTCAAGCGTTGGTGCCGGAATTTTCAACACATTGACAAGAGAAAAAACGGTCTTTAATATGTTGTTCTTTGTCTTAATCCTCGTCAAATCAATGTCTGCTGACAAGTAAAACCGTTTGTACCTAGGAATGTCAGAGCGGTTAAGGGTGATTCCCGATGCTGTTGTCCAGCTGTTTTCATAACCACCCAACATGGTCCTTGCACCATAGCCAAGGGCAATATTGAACCAATTGGGGAAATGGGAGTCTGGAAAAAAAGACTTGATGTTTACGCTTGCCCAATAGGTTTGGCCATTATAATCCTTGAGTATCTTCTCTGCATCCCCTGATCCAAACAAGGCATTCGCCCTTGTCTGTAATGTTCCATACCTGTAGGGAGAATAGGAGAGTTTGATGGTAATTCTTTGTTCATTCCAACCGAGTTCCTGGGCAGCATAAATACCTGCACCTGCGGAATTGGCGAGAATGTCAGGGATGCTGAACCCCCATTTGTCTGAATATCCATCCAAAATTTCAATAATGCTCAAATAAGCCATGCCACTGATACCTCCAATCATGATGGCTTTTTTCTTTTCCATACCCGCCCATTGCCAGATTTTACTGGTATGGTTGCTGATTTGATAACTGGACCATGCATGACCTGCCTTGTCCATCTGTTGCCATTCTTTCCAGTCGTTGTATAAATGGAAATCACTGCGAGGGTAATTGGCATACCAGGTTTTGTTCAGCGAATAGAATGTTCCACCCCATAAGCCTGCCTGAACACCTCCCAGCACCCATTTTTTTGTATTGACATGGGCGACAGAACTGTCTTGACCATGAATACTTAAACCCATGGTCAACAAGACCATAGTGCAAAAAATATGGTATAAAAAGCGATACAACATACAAGCCTTAATATAAAGGATGAAGTTAATTGCATTTACGGCTCTGTTTGTTAAGTTTGTAAAAATTATTGTCAAATGGAAGCAATGATCAAGGCTCGGGTAGACAAATGGTTAGCAGGGAATTACGATGAAGCCACAAAAAATACCATTCGAGAACTCATTTCCAATAGTCCTGATGAGTTGGCTGATGCCTTTTACCGTGATCTGGAATTTGGAACAGGTGGTCTTAGGGGAATCATGGGTGTTGGTACAAACAGGATCAACCAATATACCATTGGCATGGCAACACAGGGCTTTGCCAATTACCTGATTCAATCTTTCCCAAACCAACAAATAAGGATTGCAGTTGCCCATGACAGCCGAAACAACAGCCGATTTTTTGCTGAAATTACAGCCAATGTGATGGCGGCCAATGGCATTCAGGTTTACTTTTTTGACGCTTTGAGGCCTACACCTGAGCTCTCTTTCACCATCAGGCACCTGCATTGCCAGGGAGGAGTTGTTTGCACTGCCTCACACAATCCAAAAGAATACAATGGCTACAAAGCATACTTCAACGACGGGGGACAATTGGTTCCTCCCCACGATAAAAATGTAATTACAGAAGTACAGAAAATACAATCTGTGGATGAGGTCAAATGGACTGGTGGAGAAGCCAATCTTCATATTCTTGGAGAAGAGATGGACAAGGCATATATCAATATGGTAAAGGGTTTGAGTATCTATCCCGATGCCATTGAACGCCAAAAAGACCTGAAGATAGTATATACCCCCATCCATGGAACCGGCATCAAGCTGGTACCAGATGTATTATCTGCTTTTGGTTTCACCAATCTGACACTGGTTGATGAACAAATCATACCCGATGGAAATTTCCCAACAGTAATCTATCCCAATCCGGAAGAAAGTGAGGCCATGAGCCTGGGTTTAAAAAAGGCCCAGTTGATAGATGCTGATATCCTGTTGGGTACAGATCCTGATGC
>Ga0207909_1000557_pt1 | contig 12063 bp, 11 predicted proteins | sample LakMenEpi05May10_FD_150672 | JGI IMG/M metagenome (GOLD analysis project Ga0207909, IMG submission 150672) | Freshwater microbial communities from Lake Mendota, WI - 05MAY2010 deep hole epilimnion (SPAdes) | ecosystem: Environmental > Aquatic > Freshwater > Lake > Epilimnion/Euphotic zone ...
GACCCCTTAGGGATGGAGTGATTGCAGATTTTAACGCAGCCGAATTGATGATCCGCGAGATGATCAAGTTAATTTATCCCAAGAAGCCCCTTTTCCCGCCAAGCTGGAAAATGATGATTTGTATCCCATCCAGCATTACAGAAGTAGAGAAAAGGGCTGTTCGCGACAGTGCAGAGCAGGCTGGTGCAAAAGAAGTATACCTGATTCATGAACCTATGGCGGCGGCCCTGGGTATCGGAATTGATGTTACAGAGCCCATTGGCAACATGATTATTGACATTGGCGGGGGAACAACAGGCATCACTGTTATTGCATTGGCAGGCATCGTTTGTGACCAATCCATCAGGATTGCAGGTGATGAGTTTACTGCGGACATCATGGAAGCGTTGAGGAGATACCATAGTTTATTGATAGGTGAAAGAACTGCAGAACAAATCAAGATACAAATTGGTGCAGCCATGAAAGACCTTGACGCACCACCAGATGATATACCGGTGAATGGAAGGGATTTGGTTACCGGCATTCCCAAACAGATCATGGTGAGCTACCAGGAAATTGCAGAAGCCCTCGACAAATCAATTTTCAAGATTGAAGAGGCCATTCTCAAGGCCCTTGAAACAACTCCCCCTGAGTTGGCTTCGGATATCTACAAGCGCGGCCTTTACCTGACAGGTGGAGGAGCATTGTTGAGAGGATTGGACAAGCGCTTGTCGCAAAAGATCAAGCTCCCTGTACATATTGCCGAAGATCCACTGAAAAGCGTAGTGCGGGGAACCGGACTGGCTTTGAAGAATTACCATAACTTTCCTTTCATCATGCGGTAAGGATTGGAATAATAAACCCTTAGGAGTAAGTCCTCCATGCGTAACGTCTTTTTATTTCTCAAGCGCTATTCTGTCTTTATTCTTTTCCTTGTCCTCCAGGGTTTGGCCCTTTCAATGCTGTTCAGCTACAATCGGTTCCATCAAACCACTTACGGCATGTTTTCCAATGAACTTGCAGGAAAATTGAACAAACGGGTAAACAAGGTTGAGTCTTTTTTTACGCTGAGTGAACAAAATCAGGCACTCCGCAAGCAAAATGCAGCCTTGCTTTCCTACCTGCCCTCAGGATCCTTCATTCCGGATACTTCCTTTCTGCTTGTTGCTGACACGCTTGCCATTGATTCATTGAAGTCATATCGCCAGTACCAATACTTGGATGCCAAAATTATTTCCAATTCAGTATTCCTGCAGCAGAACATTATGGTTTTGCACAGGGGATCAGCACAGGGTATAGTACCAAACATGGCTGTTGTCGGAACAGATGGTTTGATAGGAACCGTTATCGGTGTCAGTGAAAACATGTCTATCGTCATGAGCCTGCTTCACCGCCAGTCTAAAGTAATTGCGGTATTGAAGAAAGGCAGTGGTTTGGGGGAGGTTAGCTGGGATGGTAAGGATCCTCGCTATCTGGTACTTTCCAAGATTCCCAAAACAATTGTTGTAAAGAAAGGGGACACGGTGGTCAGCAGTCCGTATTCTGACAAGTTCCCTCCAGGGCTTCCCATTGGCTATGTTGAGAAGATTGATCAGGACCAGGAAACCAATACCTATAAGTTGAAAATCAGGACAGCTGTTGATTTTTATACTGTTCAACATGCATTCATTGTAAAAAACCTGCTGCAGGAAGAAATGGATCAATTAAAAAGCACAGTAATCAAGGAATGAGTCTACTCTTCAAAAATATCATCAGGTTCATATTCATCATGTTCTTCCAAATTTTTGTGTTGAACAAGATTCCACCTTTGCACCAGTTTATCGTTCCTTATTTCTACTTTGTATTCATCCTCTGGCTGCCATTCAACATCAAAAGGACAGCCTTGCTTTTCATCAGCTTTGCTGTAGGAATGGTAGCAGATATGTTTTTCAAGACACCCGGATTGCACGCTGCAGCTTGTTTACTGATTGCGTATGTCCGGCCATTTCTGATCAATCTTTTGCTACCCAAAGAAGCTACAGATTGGGGGAATGAGGAGCCCACAAAGAATACCATGGGTGCTGTGCCTTACGTTACCTATCTTATCATCCTTACCCTCTTGCATCATTTCTATCTTATTCTCCTGGAATGGATGCAGTTTGGCAGTTTCCTTTATTTTACCGGAAAGCTGATTGCCACTGCGCTGGTAAGCCTCTTGCTCATCATGATTGCAGATCTTTTTCTCAATAGAAAATCAAAACTCCGCTAAACTTACAAACCGCTAATTTTGCTGTTAATTCCAATTCAATTATGCCAGCATTCAACCAGTCAAGACAAAATGTTATCAAGCTAATTTTTCTGGTTGCTTTTTTCATTCTTGCCATCCGTTTGCTGTTTCTCCAGCTGTCTTCAACCCAATATGATCTGCTCGCACTTGATAATGCAGTGAGTAAAAAAATTGTATACCCTGATCGTGGAATCATTTTTGATAGAAAGGGGCGATCGATTCTTGAAAATACCCAGACCTATGACCTGATGGTGATGCCAACCCAATTGAAGGGGCTGGATACAATAGGAATCTGTAACATCCTCAAGATTGATATGGCAACCTTTCGGGAACGCATCATTGGGGCCATCATTAAAAATGGACGTTATCGGCCATCTATTTTTGAATCATCGCTCTCTGTAGAAGCCTTTGTTCAGTTGCAGGAGAACATCTTTCGCTTTGAACCAGGATTTTTTCTACAAGAAAGACCAATAAGGTCTTATCCCTTCAAGGCTGCAGCACATATTCTTGGATATGTGGGAGAGGTTGATTCCAGTATCCTCAAGAAGACGAATTACTACTATCAAATGGGGGATTATATGGGCCTCAGTGGTTTGGAACGGTTTTATGAGCCCATCTTGATGGGTCAAAGGGGGGTAAGGTACCAGATCAAGGATAACAAGAACAGGATTGTAGGTTCTTATGAAAATGGATTGTACGACTCCGTTGCCATAGCTGGTAGAAATCTCAGAACATCCATTGATATTGATATACAGGTCCTTGCAGAACGCATGCTCAAAAACAAATTGGGCGCCATTGTTGCCATTGATCCAAGATCTGGCGGCATCATCGCCATGGCCAGTGGACCAACCTATGACCCCAATCTTTTGACAGGAAACCAGCGCAGGAACAATTTCTCCTGGATGCTCAGGGATACGGCAAGGCCGCTCTTCAACAGGGCCATCAAGGGGCAATACCCTCCAGGATCAACCGTCAAGCCTGCAGGGGCTTTGATAGCATTGGATGAGGGGGTAATTACTCCCGCATTTGGGCTTGGATGCAATGGCGCCTATTTTGGCTGCAGGAGGGCCATCGGTTGTACGCACAAAACACCTGGTCATGCAGGCAATCTGAGGGTGGCGCTGGCCAATTCATGCAACAGCTATTTTTCCCACCTGTACAGATTGGCAGTTGATAATCCCCGTTTGGGTGGAACGGTAAATGGCTACTTGCGGTGGAAACAATACATGAATTCATTTGGCTTGGGCGTAAGGCTGGGTGTAGACCTGCCTAGTGAGGACAAGGGCCTGATTGTTGATACCAGTTTTTACAACAAATTATACAATCGCTCCTGGAGTTCCTGTACCAATGTCTTTTTGGGCATTGGTCAAGGGGAGATGCAGGCTACACCGCTGCAAATGGCCAACATGATGTGCATCATAGCCAACAAGGGATTTTATTATACGCCTCATTTTGTGCAATCCATTGATGGGCAACTGGAGTCAGACACGGTGTTGAACAGGTACAAGCAAAAGCACCAGGTTACCAATATTTCCAATGAAACCTTTGAAATTGTACAGTTGGGCATGCAGGATGTTGTTGAACAGGGTACAGGAGGTGTTGCAAGAATTGAAGGCATTGCTGTTGCCGCAAAAACAGGTACTGCAGAAAACTATGGCATGATTTATGGTAAGCGGGAGAAGTTGAAAGATCATTCCTGGTTCGTATGTTTTGCCCCCAGAGAAAATCCTACCATTGCAGTTGCTGTGATCGTTGAAAATGCTGGATTTGGTGCAACCTGGGCCGGGCCAATGGCGGCGCTTGTCATGGAAAAATACCTGCGTGATACCCTTTCCGCTGCCAGGTGGAAGGAAGTGGAAAGGATTGAAAATACAGAAATCATTCTTCCCATTGTCAAGACAAAACGCAATCGGTTGGATTCCCTTCGCAAAGAAAAAATGCGGAAGTTACAATTGAAGGCAACCGCAAGTGGAAAGTATCCTGGAAAGAACAATCCAGGCAAAAAAACAGCTGCTGTTCATTACCATCTTTCAGCCATCAAACCAGACAATGAAGAACAATTCATTTGAGATATCAAAGGGCATAGATTGGGTTCTTGTCGGAATCTATCTGGTACTGGTTGTTACTGGTATCGCCAGCATTTTTGCCACCACTTACAGGGATGAGAATATCATCGGTGGTTTTCTTTCTTTCAAGACAGATTATAGCCGACAAATGCTCTATTTTCTTATCTCTATAGTATTGGCTGTTTTTATTTTATTGACAGACAGTAAATTTTTCACCGCTACATCCAATATTTTTTATGCATTTGGTTTGATCCTGTTGATCCTGGTGTTCCCTTTTCATACGGATGTAAAAGGAACAAAATCAATTATACGGTTTTCAGGATTTCAATTACAGCCTGCAGAACTCTGCAAAGTATTTGTGAACCTTGCTTTGGCAAAATACCTGTCATCACTCGATCTTAATTTTAAAAAACTTCGTTCTCAATTGATCGCAGCATCACTGGTGTTGGTTCCTGCAATCCTTACTATTTTTCAAAGCGAGACCGGATTGGCCTTGGTATATTTCTCTTTCTTCCTGGTCATGTACCGCGAGGGACTTCCTTCCGCCATCTTGGTGATTGGTTTTTCTTTGGCGGTGCTTGTTGTGATGACACTTTTGATTGACCAGAATCTTTTGGCCATCATCCTTACGCTTGCAGCCATTGGATTTATCTATGCTGCAAAAAGACAGATCAAAAGGGATCGGTCTGTCTTGGTCCTGGTTATTGCTATTTGGGTTGTTGCAGTAGGCATTCAACGTTTCGCGGTACCTTATTTTTTCAATAGTGTCTTGAAGCCTTATCAGGTTCAGCGTATATATGCTACAGTGGGAAAGGATTTTCAGGTGGATACAGAGTCGATGAGTGAAGAGGATATCAAAAAAATGGAGGACAAGAAAAAGGCGGGGAATTATAATGTAAAGCAAAGCAAGATTGCCATAGGCTCAGGTGGTTTTTGGGGAAAGGGTTTGATGAAGGGTACCCAAACGCGCTATGATTTTGTTCCTGAGCAAAGGACTGATTTCATTTTCTGTACCATTGGTGAAGGATTCGGGTTTGCAGGAAGTATCGTTTTATTGGGACTCTATCTTTTCATGTTGTTCAGGATCATCAGCTTGGCAGAAAGACAAAGAAGTTCGTTCAGTCGAACCTATGCCTATGGTGTTGCTTCAGTATTCTTTTTTCATGTGTTCATTAACATTGGCATGACCATTGGGATTATCCCAGTAATCGGAATAACCCTTCCTTTCATGAGTTACGGGGGTACTTCCCTGATCACTTTTTCAGTGCTCTTATTCATCCTGATTCGCCTTGACGCTGACCGTCAAATGGTAATCCGTTAACAAACGACATGAAAATTATTCCCCTTTCCGAAGGCTCATTTACGATAGACCATACCAAAATATTTTTGCCATTTGACACCACCAAGGATGATCTTCAACAGCGGTCGAGGGGAAGTTTGCTGGTGGAAATACAGCCTTTTTTGGTTGAAACAAAAAAGGATTTGATTCTCCTGGATACAGGCTTGGGATTTTCTGAACATGGGGTACTTCAACTCTATAATAACCTTGCCTTTCATGGGTATTCACCTGGAGACATTACCATGGTGCTGATGAGCCATTTGCACCGGGATCATGCCGGTGGACTTGCCGTTGCAGACCCTTACACTGGTCTTTCTCACTTGAGTTTCCCCCACGCAGAGTATTTTATCAATGAAAAAGAACTTGATTTTGCATTGCACGCTGGCAATGCCTCTTATGATGCAGATCGGCTCTCCATATTGGAGGGCAATGACAACATTCGCCTTTTAGATGATCATGGCATGATAAATGGCCATATTCAGCATGAACTATCCGCAGGCCATTCTCCTTTTCACCAGGTTTTTTGGATTCGGGAAGACAATGAAGTTGTTTTTTTTGGTGGTGACGAAGCTCCCCAACTGCAGCAGATGAAAACCAGGTTTGTAGCCAAGTATGATCATGATGGCAAAAAGGCCATGGAACTGAGGCAAAAATGGTGGGAAATTGCTACAGCAGAACACTGGCAATTTCTTTTTTACCATGATATTAAAACGCCGGTGTATTCAGCCTACTGAGTCAAAAAGCATTAGAAATACTTATTAACAGGTATTTCTTTAATGCCATAAAAAAAAGAGGCCAGCTCTAAAAAGAGCCAGCCGTTGCTAACCTATGAAAAACACCGAGTTGAAATTACATTAATAAAATTTATCATTAAAAACTAAAATTAGTAATATCAAAACCCTTTTTTGCGGGGTTCAAGTTGATTTTTCTCTGCCTGTCGCTTCTGAAACTCCCTTCTAACCAATGACTTGAATTCTTCTTCTGCCCCAAAAACTTTGTTTGCCCTTTCATGGCTCATCACTTTGGTAAAGTCTTCCCTGTATTTCTTTCTGATGTCCAGCATTTTTTGTTGTCTTTCCAGTTGGTCTCCAACTTTTCGCTCTCCTGCCATACCTTTTAGTTCATTCCTGTACTGGTTGAATACAGGCCAGAATTTCTGGGCCTCATCAGGGGAGAGATTCAATTCCTTTGTGATGAAGGCCATTTCCATGGCTTGGATTTTTTTGATCTCAACAGTCCTTGCATCACGATCGGGTTTCATGGATTGAGCTTGTGAAGCATATCCGAGGAAGAGCATTGCGATAAGAGAAAATGTTGCTTTCATGGCGTTTAATGGTTTTCGTTTAGTTGAGTGAATGTACATCTCCCAAACCATCTTGGTCCATGTACAATGAGATGTCTTTATCAGGTATTTCTTGCAATATTTCTTTGATTGTTTCTCTGCTCAGGTCAACCAAAAGGTTGGAAGATGAATCAACTCCTTCATTTTCAATTATTTCCGCTATGAACAAGTTGTCCATTTCCTCCAAATACATGGCGATCGCATCAGGAGAAAACGTGTGCTGAAAAGTTTCGGCTTCTTTGTACAGGCCAGCCAATGGGTTCTCATTTTCTGTTTTGGAAACAAAAAATACAGTGGCAATGATTCCCAACAGGCAGGCTGCAGCAGCATATTTTGCCCATGATCCCAATCGGGACATCCCAACAACCGGAGCCTGATCCATTATTGGTATTTCAATCTTCAAATTGTTGAAATAATCTTCGGGAATGGTGTAGGGGTTTTCATGCTTCAAGGATTTGAGCAAGGGAGGGAGTTGGGTCAATTCCTGATCAGACGCTTCATTTTGGATGGCGTCCATCAGGCGGACAGAGAAAGTCTCAAAATAATCCTTGGGTACTGAGAAAGGATTGTTTTTCGGCAGTTGGGCAACCTGCTGGCTGAGGGAGTCTAATTCAGGTGATATGTTATCTATACTAGGCATGTGATGGTTAGACAATAGCCGTTCTTAAGGGTTTAATGGTTGAGGATATATTCTTCAATTTTTTTGACTGCATGGTGATAGCTGGCTTTGAGGGCTCCAACGGAAGTGTCCAGAATGATACCCATTTCTTCGTATGGCATCTCATCAAAATAACGCAGATTGAATACAATGCGTTGTTTTTCAGGTAATTGTTGAACGGCCAGCTGTAATTTCCAGATGGCCTTGTTCTCATCAAATCCCTTTTCACTCTGCATTTTGTTCTCCAGGCTTTCGCTGACATCGTCAAAAGAAACGGAACTTCTTCTTTTTTGCTGTTCAAGATAGGTCAGGGATTCATTGACGGCAATGCGGTAGATCCAGGTATACAATTTGGCATCCTCCCTGAAATTACTCAATCCATTCCAGGCCTTGATGAAAACATTTTGCATTACATCATCTGCATCCTGGTGTGTAATGACAAGTCTTCTAATTTGCCAGTAGATCTTCTCCTGGTATTTTTTTACGATGGTCGTAAATGCCTTTTCCTTCTGCGCTGCATCCTTGAACAACCTGATTAATTCATTATCGTCCAGCTCAGGTAGCATCACCAATTAAGCTTTCTTTCTTGCCATGGCTTTTTCGGCAGCAGCAACAATGAACTCAGTATCCAGACCATATTTTTTGAGCAATTCAGTGGGCTTTCCACTTTCTCCAAAAGTATCCTGGGTGCCAATCATTTCAATAGGAATCGGAAATGATTTTGCCGCCGTCTGCGCAATGCTGTCACCCAATCCGCCCAATACATTGTGTTCCTCTGCGGTTACAGCACATCCGGTTTTCCTGATGGAGGCGATTACAGCATCGGTGTCCAGTGGCTTAATGGTATGGATATTGATGATTTCAGCATCTATTCCTTTTTCTTTAAGGATTCTTCCCGCCTCAATGGCTTTCCAGACCAGGTGTCCGCAGGCAAAAATGCTCACGTCACTTCCTTCTGAAAACTGCTGGGCCTTGCCCACCACAAAGGGTTCGTCTGCATTGGTAAAGATGGGCCAGACAGGCCTTCCAAACCGGAGATATACTGGCCCTTCATAATCTGCAATAGCGATAGTAGCGGCTTTTGTTTGGTTGTAATCACAGGGTACAATCACCGTCATGCCTGGTAGCATTTTCATCAGTCCGATGTCCTCAAGAATCTGATGGGTTGCACCATCTTCTCCCAGGGTCAAGCCTGCATGTGATGCACAAATTTTAACATTCTTGCCAGAGTAGGCCACCGATTGCCTGATTTGGTCATATACCCTGCCCGTAGAGAAATTGGCAAATGTTGTCGTAAAGGGGATTTTTCCTCCTATAGTTAATCCGGCTGCAATGCCAATCATATTGGCTTCTGCAATGCCACACTGAATAAATCGTTCTGGGAAATATTTGATGAAAGCATTTAGCTTCATCGACCCTGCCAAATCAGCTGTCAGGGCAACTACATTGGGATTGGATTTACCCAATTCAAATATTCCATCTCCAAAACCGCTTCTCGTGTCCTTCTGTCCTGTTACTTGAATGGCATCCAACATATTGATAAAACTTTGCTGCAAAATAACATTAAATCGGGGGTTAATCAGGATGCAAAAGGTTAATTTTTTGGTGCTAGTTCAGTCGGTGCGCTCTTAGGTCCAGATGGGTGGGTTGATGCTGGATGTATTGCTCCCATTTCCATGCGCTGGTCATGATGTCCTTTACCGTGTACTGTGGAGACCATCCAAGCTCATTTTTAGCTTTATCATTGTTGGCATAGATGGCAATAACATCGCCTGGTCTTCTATTACCGATAGAATAGTTCAATTTCATGCCCGTACTTTCTTCGAACGCCTTGATGGATTCAAGTACAGTAATCCCATCTCCTGAGCCGAGGTTAAACACCTCGCAGTTGTTTGTGTTTTTCTTTTGCAGGAGAAACCCAACAGCCAAGGTATGGGCATGGGCAAGGTCACAAACGTGTATAAAGTCGCGAACGCAGGATCCGTCTCTGGTGGGATAATCATTACCGAATACCGTCAATGCGGGTATTTTTCCAATGGCCGTTTGTGTAATGACGGGGGTCAGGTTTTGTGGCCTGTCGATGGGGAGTTCACCAATCAATGTGGAAGGATGCGCTCCTGCAGGATTGAAATACCGCAGCAAAACAGAGTTGGTTATTTTATTGGAGGCAGCAAATGCTTCAATCATTTGTTCGCCCATTTGTTTGGTCAGCCCGTAGGGAGATTCTGCATCTTTTCTGGGTGTTTGTTCAGTGACAGGAATCTCGTCAGGATTTCCATAAACAGTACAGGAAGAGGAGAAAACAAAATTCGGAATCTTGAACTCCTCAATGCAACGGAGGATATTGATCAGGGATCCCATGTTGTTGTGAAAATACAGGAGCGGTTTTTCTACTGATTCTCCAACGGCCTTGTAGGCAGCAAAATGAATGACCCCTGCAATGGTTTCATTTTCTTCAAATATGGCGCGGGTTTCATCAAAATTACAGAGGTCAACCTTGTAGTTTTTTACTTTGGTTCCAGTTATCTTTTCGACCCCCTCCAGCATTCCGATTGTAGACCTGGAATTGTTGTCCGCAGAGATGACTTCAAATCCATTTTCTATAAGGTCAACCAAGGTATGCGAGCCTATGTATCCTGATCCTCCGGTAACAAGTATTTTTTTCATTTCTGCTTAATTGATCAAATCCATCAGGTATTTTCCATATCCACTTTTGAGCAATGGGTGGGCAAGTTTGACCAGTTGGTCAGTATTGATAAATCCTTTTCTCCAGGCTATTTCTTCAATACAGGCCACTTTGATTCCTTGTCTCTGCTCGATTACCTGGATGAATTGAGAAGCCTGCATCAGCGAATCAAAGGTTCCGGTATCCAGCCAGGCTGTTCCCCTGTCTAAAACGGAAACACTGAGTTTACCCCTGTTGAGGTATTCCAGGTTGATGTCAGTGATTTCGTATTCTCCCCTGGGTGATGGTTTGATATTTTTTGCAATCTCTACCACTTCATTGTCATAAAAATAAAGTCCGGGTACCGCAAACTTGCTCTTGGGGTTTTCTGGCTTTTCCTCAATGGATATGGCCTTCATGTTTTGATCAAATTCAACCACCCCATATCGTTCCGGGTCGCTGACCTGGTAGGCGTATACAATTCCCCCATCCGGTTGGGCATTTTTTTCCAGTGTTTTACCTAATCCGGTACCATAAAATATATTATCTCCCAAGACCAGCGCACAGGGGTCGTTGCCAATAAATTCCTCTCCAATCACAAAAGCCTGGGCCAGTCCATTCGGAAGGGGTTGTTCTGCATAGCTCATGTTCAAGCCAATATGGCTTCCATCACCAAACAATTTTCTGAATTGGGGGAGGTCCTGGGGGGTAGATATGATCAGTATATCCTTGATCCCTGATAACATGAGGGTTGACAAGGGATAATAGATCATGGGCTTGTCATATACCGGCATAATCTGCTTGCTGATGGCATACGTTATTGGGTAGAGCCTTGTGCCTGAACCGCCAGCCAAAATGATTCCTTTCATACGATGGTTTTATGTTGCAAAGATGGGAAATTTTAACAAGATTTTCCCTTCTTAACATTGCGGTAACATATGCATTACAATTGGTTAATATAGTGCTAACCCTTGCTTAATGCCGGGATTGTTCCTTTGCATATCAATTTTAAGTATGCTGAAGCTGTCACAATTAAGGATATCTGTTTTATTGGTCATAACTATTTTGTTGTCTGGATCTGTTTTTGCGCAGGTACAGAAAATAACTGGAAAGGTTGTCAATACAAAAAATGAGCCGATTGCTGGTGCCTCTATTTTGGTTGAAGAAACAAAAAAAGTGGTTGTTGCAGATGTAGAGGGTAATTTCAGCATTACACTCGAGACTGGTAAAAAATACAGTTTCACGGTTTCCAGTGTTGGTTTCAATACCAAATCAATCGCTGAAATCGAAGTCAGCATCAATGGAGACAACGCCATGGTAGTTGTCTTGGATCCACAAACCAAAAACAGTGACGCAATTGTCATCAAGTCTACCCGTCGCCAGGAGAGCAGCATTGCCCTGTTAACATTTCAAAGAAGCAATACTGCCATGTCCAGTGGATTGGCGGCTGATTTTATCAGGAGAACACCAGATAAGAATACAGGAGAGGTCCTGAAGCGTGTGAGTGGTGCTTCAGTGCAAGACAACAAGTTTGTCATTGTTCGCGGATTATCTGATCGCTACAACTCTGCCATGCTGAATTCAGCCCTGCTTCCAAGCAGTGAGCCTGACAAAAAAGCCTTCTCATTTGATATGTTTCCTGCTGCGTTGATAGACAATATTATTATCAACAAAACAGCTACACCTGAATTTACCGGTGAGTTTTCAGGTGGACTGGTACAGGTAAATACAAAAGATATTCCTACAAA
>Ga0207909_1000559_pt1 | contig 12047 bp, 10 predicted proteins | sample LakMenEpi05May10_FD_150672 | JGI IMG/M metagenome (GOLD analysis project Ga0207909, IMG submission 150672) | Freshwater microbial communities from Lake Mendota, WI - 05MAY2010 deep hole epilimnion (SPAdes) | ecosystem: Environmental > Aquatic > Freshwater > Lake > Epilimnion/Euphotic zone ...
GTAAACAGTATGGATATAGCGTGTGCTGTTGTATCCCATCGATTTTAGGTCAACATTTTCAAGGATGTTCAGGGCTTGCAACATGGACGGTCCCTGTGTCCAGGACTGCAGTTTGTACACGTCAATCCCTTTGTAATTGGTATGGGTTGTTTCTTCTTCAATCGGCTTCCAGTTGGCCAGGTCTTGTTTGGTAATCAATCCACCTTGTTCTTGGCAGCCCCTTACAAATTCAGTGGCAATATCACCCTTGTAAAACCTGTCATAAGCAGCCATGATGGCGGCTTTCCTCGACAGTCCTTTTTTCAGGGCAAGCTGCTCTGCTTCCACCATCTTGGACAGGGTGATGAAAAGTTCCTCCTGCTTGAAGATTTCACCTGCTTCAGGGGCTTCTCTCTTTTCGCCGGCATGGGGAAGAAATACTTTTTTGCTATAAGGCCATTCTTTGATTCTTTCCTTTCCTCTTTCGATGCTGTTGGCGGTTTGGGCATCAATGGGATAGCCTGATGCAAGTTGCATGGCGGGTGCCAATACTTGTTTCAGACTCATCGTTCCATAGTTGGCCAGCATATGGCAAATGCCTCCAGGGGTGCCTGGAGTGGTTGCAGCCAATGGTCCGAATTCCGGAGGGAAATTATATCCCTTCCCCTTGAAAAATGCAGGTGTTGCGCCGGTTGGGGCCACACCCATGGCATTCAGGGCAATTACTTTTTTGGTTTTGGGATTGTAAATGATGGCCTGGGTTTCTCCGCCCCAGCTCAATACATCCCACATGGTACAGGTTGCAGCAAGCATGGCACAGGCAGCATCAACAGCATTTCCGCCCTTGTTGAAAATAGTGGCTCCTGCAGTTGCCGCCAGGGGCTTTCCGGTAATGGCCATCCAATGTTTTCCATGCAATGGAGGTTTCTGTGTTTGTTGTGCAAATGCAGTGCCAATAAGCATTACTGCAATACAGCCTGTTACGATTTGTTTTTTCATAACCTTATGCTCCTTTATAAAATTTACCTTTTTTCATGATCAAATCAACCTTTTGAAGGAGATTGATGTATTTCAATGCATCGCCTTTTACGGCAATGATATCTGCTTGTTTTCCTTCACTGATGGTGCCCACCTTGTTCTCAACTCCCATGAAAACAGAAGGCCAATACGTGGCAGATTTGATTGCCTGCACAGGGTCTACACCAAAAACCCTTACCCATACATCCAGCTCATTCCAGGTGCTTTGGGAATGGAACTTCATCGGAATTCCACTGTCTGTTCCTACAAGCAAGACGACACCTGCTTTTTGCAATTGCCTGAACTTTGTTTCAAGCGTGGGTTTTCTGATGGGAGTGAGTTGGAAATAGCTCATCCTGCCTGGATGCGTCAGGGATTGTTTGATGTCTTTGATCACGGAGTCGGGCAAGCCCAGGTGCCAGGAAGGATCATCCAGCTTTTCAGGATTATCGCGTACATCTTCATAGTTGTACAATCCTTCAACGGTGGGTGTCCAGAAAAGCGGGCCCTTGCTCATTTGAGCAGTTCTTTCTGCCAATGCCTTTACAATATCATCGGGATAGGCAGGAGCAGAGGATAAACCGGTATGCTCAAAATTATCTACCCCAGCTTCCAATCCAATCCTGATTTCATCGGGCCTGTGGGAGTGGCCAACCACTTTAAGCTTGTTCTTGTGTGCCTCATCAACAACCGCAAATACCTCCTCTTTTGTCATTTCATCCTGGTCAATCAGTTTGATGCAATCCACGCCTGCTTTTGCCAATTTTTGAACCTTTTCCCTGGCATCTTTCTCGCCATAAATCCCCCAGCGAAACTGCTCTGTTCCAGGATAGGGGCGGTGTTGTAAAAAAGGTCCGCTTACATACATGGTTGGGCCTGGTATTTCGCCCTTGTTGATAGCATCTCTGACCCAAAGGCTTTCTTCCAGTGGTCCGCCAAGGTCGCGGGCGCTGGTAACACCTGCCATCAGCAGCTGATGGGCAGACGCAGGCATGATGACCTTTTTGAACAGGGGAGGATACTTTTTGTCCCAGTAGGGATAGTCTGAATGTCCGTTGATCATCATGTGGACATGCATGTCCCACAGGCCTGGCATAACTGTCATGCCTTCGGTAGAAATGATTTGTGTTCCTGTTGGAATTTCAATTTCCCCAACCCGGCCTACTTTTTCAATGGTTTCACCATTGATGATCACCACACTGTTGAGAATTGGTTTTCCTCCAAATCCATCCACCAGGGTTCCCCCAACCAAGGCCTTTTTCTGGGCCATGGCAACGAAGGTTATCATGGAAAGGGTAACAATGAGCAACTGTTTTATCATGCAATCGGCTTTAAAAAATGTAATAATACAAGATATTGAAAATTGCAATGTCATGCTTGCTTTGTTGAGCCCGGGCAAGGTTTCTGGTTACGGGAACGATTTCGTAAAAAGATGCCTTGAAAACCCAAGCACCCCTTGTGTTTTTGTATATTTGAATCCTTAACTTCATCACATGGACATCAGGTTTGCTATTGGGAAAAACGAGACAAAAGCTTTGGACACAAACGGGTTGCGGGACAATTTCCTGGTCAGCGAGCTTTTTCAGGAAGATAAGCTGAAGCTTACCTATTCTCATTATGACAGAATGATCATTGGTGGCGTATTGCCCCTCAAAAAATCAATTGCCCTTTCTAATCCTTCTGAGTTGCGTGCTGAGTATTTTCTGGAGAGAAGAGAATTGGGGATCATCAATATTGGCGGCAAGGGAGAAGTGGTGGTTGATGGGAAAAAACATGGTCTGAAAAAACTTGAATGTTTGTATGTGGGAAAGGGTGCTAAAAAGGTAACCTTCAGCTCGGCGGATAAAAAAGACCCTGCCAAATATTATTTGCTTTCTGCCCCTGCGCATCACGCTTATCCTACACAGAAATTCACCAAAGAACAGGCTTCTCCAGTGGCATTGGGCGATGCTGCTACATCCAACAAAAGAACTGTTTATAAGTATATCCACAGGGATGGTATCCAAAGCTGTCAGCTGGTCATGGGATTGACCGTCTTAGAAAAGGGAAGTGTCTGGAATTCGGTTCCTCCTCATACCCATACCCGCAGGATGGAAGTTTACCTGTATTTTGACCTTGATGCATCCCAACGCCTTTTCCATTTCATGGGAGAACCGCAGGAAACAAGGCATATCGTCATGGCCAACGATGAGGCGGTGATTTCTGCGCCTTGGAGCATGCATTTTGGAAGTGGCACATCCAACTACTCCTTCATTTGGGGCATGGCAGGAGAGAACCTTGACTATACCGACATGGATCCGGCCCCCATCACTACACTGAAATAATCAATCAACAAGAACCAATAAATACATCACAATGTCAAAGAAAGTTGTAACCCTTGGAGAAATCATGCTCCGTTTGTCAACACCGGATTTTAAGCGTTTTGTTCAGGCAGATACATTTGACATCACCTATGGTGGTGGTGAAGCCAATGTTGCCGCTGCTTTGTGCAACTATGGACTAAACGGAACATTTGTAACCAAAGTTCCCAACAACCCAATTGGTCAGTCTGCCATCAACCATCTTCGCCGCTATGGTGTAGACACGCAGTTCATCGCCAGGGGTGGTGATAGGCTCGGTATTTACTTCCTGGAGACAGGTGCTTCTATGAGGGCGTCACAGGTTGTGTATGACAGGGCAGGTGCATCCATTGCGGATGTTGATGCTTCAGAGTTTGATTTTGATAAAATTCTTGATGGAGCAGACTGGTTCCATACAACTGGTATTACACCCGCCTTGTCTGACAAAGCCGCAGCATTGACCGAAGCAGCTTTGAAAGCAGCCAAGGCAAAAGGTATTACCACCAGCATTGACCTGAACTACCGCAAGAAATTGTGGAGCAAGGAAAAGGCCAGGGAAGTGATGACAAGGCTTTGCCAGTATGTTGATGTTTGCATCGGCAACGAAGAAGATGCTGACACCACACTTGGTTTCAAAGCAAAAGATACTGATGTTACCAAAGGTGAATTGGATCTTGATGGATTCAAGGACGTTTTCAAGCAAATGAAAGAGAAATTCGGATTCAAATACATCGCTTCTTCTCTTCGTGAAAGCCATAGTGCCAGCGATAACGGATGGAGTGCATTGGTCTATGATGGTACTGAGTTCTACCATACCAAGAAGTACAATGTGCGCATTGTTGACCGTGTGGGCAGTGGCGACAGCTTTGCCAGCGGATTGATTTATGGACTGGTTACCGGAATGCCAATGCCTGAAGCGGCAGAGTTTGGTGTTGCTGCAAGTGCCATCAAACATACCATCCCAGGAGACCTCAACCATGCAACATTGGGAGAAGTGAAAGACCTGATGAAGGGTGATGGTAGCGGAAGGGTTCAGCGTTAATCCAATCAAGCTTAAAATTAAAAGATCATGATCATTGATTCAGTGCAGAATGCAAGCAAATATGCTAGCGTACATCCGCTTTTTGCAAAAGCGTTTGAGTATATCAACAGTACCGACCTGGCGTCGCTTGAAGTTGGCAAGTATGATATAGCGGAAGGGCTGAAGGCCATCATTTCAAATAAAGCAGGAATGACGGCTGAGGAATCTACTGCAAAATTTGAGTGCCACAATGCCAACATTGATATCCAGCTTTGCATCAAGGGTGTTGAAACCCTTGGGTGGAAATCTCGCCAAGACTGCAAGTCTGAGCGTGAGCCCTATAATGCAGAAAAGGATGTCTTGTTTTATACCGACAAGCCCGACATGTTTTTCCAGTTGACAGATGGACAGTTTGCCATCTTCTTTCCGGAAGATGTGCATGCGCCCATGATTGGAGAAGGTGAAATCAAGAAACTCGTGATAAAAGTTAAGATCTAAACGATCTCATCAAAACATTGATCAACGAAAAAATCTTATTATGACAAGTGCTAAAGTAGTTATGGACGCCATTGTGGCACAAGGAATGCTTCCTCTGTATTTCAATCCTGATGAAACCATCAGTGTTGAGGTCTTGCGTGCCCTTCACCGTTCAGGTGTTGTAGCGGTAGAATATACCAACCGTGGTGATGCTGCCCTTCAAAACTTCACAAAACTGGTTGAGATACGCAATGCAGAAATGCCCGGAATGTTATTGGGTGTAGGTACCATCAAGAACATGCAGCATGCTACCGATTACCTGGCTGCTGGTGCAGACTTCCTGGTCAGTCCTGGCTATGTTGCTGAGGTTGCCGCACATTGCGTTGAGCATGATATTTTCTTTGGCCCTGGTTGCATGACGCCAACCGACATCATCGCAGCAGAAAATGCAGGCGTAAAATTCATCAAATTGTTTCCGGGGAACCTCCTTGGACCTGAATTCATGAGCAGCATCAAGGAGATTTTCCCCAAACTGGTTTTCATGCCTACAGGTGGCGTAGATACTACCCGTGAAAGTATTGAAGGTTGGTTCAAGGCTGGTGTGAGTGCAGTGGGAATGGGCAGCAAGCTGGTGAGCAAGAAACTCATGGAAGCACGCGATTATGCTGGTATTGAGAGCAGTGCAAAACAGGTTTTTGAATTGATCAAATCCATTAGGGGGTAAACCATAAGCCATGCAACAATCTTTTCTTGCCACCGTCACTTTAGCACTGATGATTTCAATTTCCGCAACTGCCCAATATGAACCCCTTTACAAGAAGAAGGTTCCCAATTTCATTGAGGCAGCCAATGAAGAAGCTGAAGCTGTTACCGGCGGTATATTGAGGATTTCAAAAGTTTCAGTGCCTGGCTATGCTTTTTTCAGTGCTGGTGACGATGGAACGAAAAAGCCTTGCGTGATCATTTGTCCTGGTGGGGGATATGGTATTCTTGCCGCCCAGCATGAGGGAACGGATGTGGCGAAGTTTTTTAATGGCATTGGCGTTCATGCAGTGGTGCTCAAATACCGGATACCTTCTGCAAAGCACCAGGAGCACAAAGAAATTGCTCCTTTGCAGGATGCACAACAGGCCATCTTCATGGTCAGGAAAAACGCAAAGAAATGGGGCATAGATCCTGGTAAAATTGGCATCATGGGATTTTCTGCCGGAGGGCACCTGGCCTCCTCTCTTGGCGTCCATTACAACGACCCCAAGCTTAATTTTAAAGGCAAAATATCATTGAGGCCTGATTTTCAGGTATTGATTTATCCGGTTATTTCATTCGGTAAGTATGCCCATTTGGGGTCTAGAAACAATTTGTTGAGCCCCGATACCACTGCCAGCCTGATCAATTATTATTCCAATGAGCTTCAGGTAAATGCCCAAACACCTCCTGCATTTTTGGTGCATGCCAAAGATGACAAGGCCGTTCCCATCGAGAATGCTCAGATGTATTTGTCTGCACTCAAGGAGCATGGCGTTGCCGGTGAGTTGTATGTTTATGAGAAAGGAGGTCATGGTTTTGGCATGAACAACAAAACCAGTGATGTGAAATGGACAGCCCTGCTGACAAAATGGATGCAGCAGATGAAAATCATTCCTTAACGGATTCTTTCTTTTTCAATTTCAGTGAAGTAATCCAAACGCCTGCGACAATCAACAGGCCTGCTATAGCTTTTCCTGCACTGAATTGTTCACCCATCAACAATACTGCCCCAAGGGTTCCGAAAACAGGTTGAAAATAAACAAAGGTACCTGTTTTGGAAGGTCCCCATTGTTGTACGCCCCAGTTCATCAGCAGGTTCGCGGCCAGGGTGCCCAAAACAACAATATACAAGATGGAGAACCAATCCCAACCTGAAAAAGCGGCCCAGTCTGCTGTTGCAAAGCTTTGAAGGCTGAAAGGCAGGCTGAACAAGGCGCCGAACAGAAATACAAACCTCAGGATGGTGATGGGGGAGTACTTTTTTGAAACCTTTCTGATCAGGATTAAATAGGTAGAATAACATACCGATCCGGCAAGGATCAGTCCATCACCCAGCATGGTAGGCGGATGGACCTCACCTGAGGTTGCTCTGCTTTTGATCAAGATGAAGGCCCCTGTTAATCCAAGCAACAATCCAATGATTTTGTTTCCGCCAAAACTTTCTTTGAGAAAAATGGCGGCCAACACCGTTACGATGATGGGCGTTGACATGATCAACAAAGACGAGTGAATGGGATTGGTGGATGCAATTCCCATGATCGAGAAGGTTTGGTTGAGGGTAACGCCCAGCAAACCTGCAACCATCAAGAGCAGATAATCTTTTTTCTCGATCCTTTCCTTCTTGCCGTTGAAAAGTGGCAACATGGTCAAGAGGACTGCCGTAAAGAATATTCTGGAAAACGAAATTCCCAATGCCTGTATATGATGGGGCGCAATCTGTTTTACGGCAATTACATTGGTGCCATAGAAAAAATTGGCGGCCACAAGAGCGGCCGCCGTTATAATACTTCCAGACTGTGGATGTTTAGTACTTGAAGACTTTTCCACCAGCCATTACTTCTTGGGTCTTTTCATCGAAGGTTACTTTTTCTCCCGTTCTTGCTGCCGCATTGGACATGATGGTAGCGATAGAGTGGGTGTATCCCGCTTCAACTGGGGCATTGGTCTGCTTTCTGCTCCTGATGCATTCCATCCAGTTGCGCACGTGTGCTGATGTAAGGGGATCTCCTCCGGTGTTGGCACCCGATTCAACTTTCACAACCTTCTCTGTGAGGTTCATCTCAGGAAGTAGCACAGGCTTCATGCCCATTGGCTTGGCAAATCTTTCTGTGAGTCCACCTTTGGGTGATACCTTGTTGTTGATGAGGTTAAGCTCGCCACCAACGCTGTAATATACTTCACTGGCATTGTCATCACCATTGTGCATCCTTGACATGAAGACAACCTGGAATCCTTTGGATAGGTCATCCATCGGGCCATAATCAAACACCGCAGTGGTGGTATCCCAGTTCCTTCTGCCATCTTTCCACTGGTAAACGCCTCCGTTGGCCACCACACTTCTTGGGTGGGAAAGGCCAGTGAACCAATGTACCGTATCGATTTGATGGCTCATCCATTGACCAGGCATGCCGGAAGAATATGGCCAGAACAAACGGTATTCAAGGTATTTGCGGGGATCGAATTTTTCAAATGGCCTGTTCATCAGATAGCGTTTCCAATCAAGATCCTCTTCATGGCATTTGGCCACAAGGTCTGGCCTGCGCCACCTGCCAGGTTGGTTTACATTCCAGGTCAATTCAACCATGGTGATGTCTCCAAACTGTCCGGATTTGATGAATTTCTCTGCCGCATGATAATTGGCACCAGATCTTCTTTGGGATCCAACCTGGATGATCCTGTCGGAAGCCTTTGCCGCCTTTAGCGCTGCGCGGTTGTCTTCCATGGTTTCCGCGAAGGGTTTCTCTACATAGATATCTTTATTGGCTTTCAGTGCTTCAATGGTATGCAAAGCATGTTGGAAGTCTGCAGTAGAGATCATCACAGCATCAATGTCTTTGAGTGCATACAGTTCATCATTGTTTTTGCATCCAATGATGTCGTGCTGAAACTTGTTTTTCAGGAAATCCACCCCTTCATTTCTGCGTACTTTCCAGATGTCGGAAACGGCAACAATGTCGAAATTGAGTTCCTTGTAATGCTGCATGAATGCGGGGATATGAGACTGCTTGTGCCTGTCGGAAAATCCAACGACACCAACCCTTACACGGTCATTGGCGCCTAAAATATTTCCATATGATTTGGCTGTCCATCCCATGGAAGCCAGAGCAGTGGCTGCTGTAGCCTGTGCTGTTTGTCTGATGAATGTTCTGCGGTGGGTCATATTGGGGGTTTAAGGGTTTAGTGGTTTAATGGTTTAGGGTTGTGAAATATTTCTCGGGTTAGGATTTTTTGATGGTTTAAGTTAGAGAGATGTGTCAGCTCTATTATCTGGCGTATCGATTATAAAATGGAGAGGATTATCATCTCCCTCTATACCACTAAACCCATACACCTCTAAACCTCTCCACCCCTAAACCCAAAACTATAGTTCCTTGATCTTCATGCTTCTGAAACTAACTTTATCATTATGATCTTGGAGGAGGATCCTGCCTTTGGGGGCCATTCCAAAATTTTCGATTTTTGCATATTTGCTTCTCGCTACAAGTGCATTATAGATGGGAGTTCCCCTTTTGTATTCTACCATCTTGAAACCATTGAGCCAATGTTCAATAGTGCCATTGGGGTGAGCAATGATTCTTCCGCGGTTCCATTCGCCAATGGCGGTCCTGTCTCTTCTGTTGGCATTGGGGTCAAGTCCTGTAGCAGCAGGAATCAAGTCATACAAAGATGCCATTGTCCTGTTTCCTCCTGCACCCATTTTGGCATCTGGATGTTTTGCATCATCGAGAATCTGGAATTCAGGACCAACACCTGCTTTCTTGTCTTTGCTTGGAACGATAAAATATTTGATGCCAGAATTGGCACTGTCAGTCAGTTTGAATTCGAATTGAAAATCGAAAGCGCCAAACTCCTTTTCAGTAATGATGTCGCCACCATCTTGACGCTCTTCGTTACCAGAATTGCGAATAGACAGTTCACCATTGGCGATGTCCCATCCTTTTGATGGGAAGGCAGACATATTGGCTGACTGCCATCCTGCTGAGGATTTTCCATCCCACAACAGGGAATATCCTTGCTTTTTTTCTTCATCAGACAGGGTGTTGTTGAGTAGGTTAACAACAAATATATTGTCTGATGGGGATGGCTTTAGGTTGGTTGTTTTAATCTTGATGTTTTTCCAATGGATTTCTTTTCCTTCATCTGACTTGTTTTTAATGGCATGAACCTGAAGGGCAATGAAGCCTTGGGGTGTGAGGTCATCAATGAGATAGGAGCAAGCCACACCATTGATCCAGGTCCTGATGGTATTGCCTATACACTCAATCTTGTAGTGGTTCCAATCCGTTTTTTTAAATGCTTTTTGGGCAGCTTGATTATAATCCAGTGGGTAGAGCCATCCACGCCTTGCTTCATCATAAATTCCGCCACTCCAGGCCCTGTCAGACGGATCTACTTCTGCCTGATAGCCCCGTACCCTGTCTGGAACTTTGTTGTTGGCTCCTTCGTTGGAAGTAATGCTCCGGAACTGAATGCCTGAATTCATGTCAGCAAACATTTTCAGGTCAAGTTCCAAAACAAAATCGCCATACAGTTTTTCTGTAGCCAGGAATGAGTTGGGCTCTCCGTGTACAGTTGTACCAACGATTTCTCCATTTTTTACCGTGTATTTGGCCTTGCCATTCAACTGCTTGAAACCGCTGAGGTCTTTGCCATTGAACAGGGATGTCCATTCACTTTTTTGTTGTGCCATTGCCATTGTAAACAAAAGGCAAGACAGCATTGTCATTTTAATCTTCATATGTGCAATTATTAATTTAAAAATTCTTATCCCCCTAAACCCCTAAACCTCTACACCACTAAACCTCTACACCACTAAACCTCTACACCCTTATACTCCTCCAAACGCCACAAACCCACCATCAACGCCAATATCTGTTCCATTCACAAATTTAGATGCATCGCTCAACAGATAGACCAATGCCCCAATCAACTCATCTGGTTTTCCCATCCTGTTGTCTGGCGTTTTCTTGATGACCAGGTTGCCACGTTCTGTATACGATCCATCTGGGTTGGTCAGCAAGGTCCTGTTCTGTTCTGTCAAAAAGAATCCTGGCATAATCGAATTGATACGGATTTTATCGCCATGCCTTTTGGCTGTTTCAACCGCCATCCATTTGGTAAAGCAATCTACACCAGCCTTTCCAATGCTGTAGCCAAGCACTTTTGTAATGACCTGTTTTGCACTGACAGAGGAGATGTTAACGATGCTTCCCCCGTTTTGCTTCGCCATCGCGGCACCAATAATTTTTGTAGGGATGATGGTGCCCATGAGATTCAGGTCGAGCACCTGTCTCAGGCCATCAATGTTCATGTCAAATACATCCTGGTCTGGTTGGATAACACCTTGTGGCATGTTTCCGCCAGCGCCATTGACCAGTCCGTCAATGCTGCCAAATTTTTCGAGTGCAATGTCCCGGACTTTCTCCATGTCTTTTTCATCCAGTACATTTCCTTTGATGAAATGGGCCTTTCCGCCATTGGCATTGATTTCTGCCGCCCGTTTGTTTCCCTCTTCCTCATTTCTTCCAACAATTACTGCGGTGCCTCCAAAGGAAACGATGCCTTCGATGAAGGCCTTTCCCAGGATACCGGTACCTCCGGTAACAACAATCACTTTGTCTTGTAACGAAAACAATGTTGAATAACTCATTTTTTGTGTTTTGGTCAAGTTGTTGATGATGCCAGGCATCATCAACAACGGATAAATAATGTCTTGCTTATGCATTGTCAGCGCTTCAATTCTAATGGCGCTGCATGCAAAATATTAGAGTCCGCTTCTCAAAATTCCCAACTGCAATCCACGCAGTTCGGCCAGTCCCCTCAATCTTCCGATGCAGGAATAGCCGGGGTTGGTGACTTTTTTCAGGTCATCAATCATCTGATGGCCATGATCGGGTCGGAAAGAAATCTGGTTGGGTGCATCCTGCTGAATTTTCAACAACTCCTTCATCACAGCATACATGTCTGTATTGCCTCCCAGGTGGTCATCTTCAAAGAAATTGCCTTCAGCATCACGCCTCGTATTTCTCAGATGAACAAAATGGATGCGGGATCCCAATGACTTGGCCATGGCTGGCAGGTCATTGTTGGGGTTAGCACCAAAAGATCCGGTGCAGAAACAAACGCCGTTGCTTTTGTTGGGAACAGCATTGATGATGAATTCAACATCTTCGATGTTCTTGACAATCCTTGGCAACCCAAGGATGTCTGTTGGAGGGTCGTCGGGATGGATGGCCAATTCAAGGCCCAATTCGTCACAAAGTGGGGTAATCTGTTGAAGGAAATACACCAGGTTGCTCCTGAGCACGTCTGCATTGATGTGGTCATAACGGGAAAGCTTTTCCCTCATGTCTTCAACCGTGATCTTCTTTTCTCCAGGGATGCCAAACATAACCACGCCAGCAATTTTGTCGAGTTCTTCCTGGGTATACTTGGCATGGCGGGTTTCAGCTTCAGCTACAACGTTG
>Ga0207909_1000563_pt1 | contig 12025 bp, 12 predicted proteins | sample LakMenEpi05May10_FD_150672 | JGI IMG/M metagenome (GOLD analysis project Ga0207909, IMG submission 150672) | Freshwater microbial communities from Lake Mendota, WI - 05MAY2010 deep hole epilimnion (SPAdes) | ecosystem: Environmental > Aquatic > Freshwater > Lake > Epilimnion/Euphotic zone ...
GGTACCGGGTTGTTGAAATAAGCTGAGTGTACCAGCCAAGGATCACCGATTCATTTGTGCCTGCTTTACACCCTTCCAATCTCACATCTCATTTGTATCTTTGCAAAAAATCGACATCCCCATGACGCAATCCACCATAAGCATAGACGTCAATCTAGACGATCAAAAAATTCCCCATCAGATTTTGTGGAATGCAACACAGTCAAATTCTGAAGCCAAGCAGGAAGCCAAAGCCATGATGATCTCCTTTTGGGATGGCAAAGAAAGGGCGGCACTGAGGATAGATTTGTGGACAAAAGAGATGATGGTTGATGAGATGGCAGATTTTTATTACCAGACCATGATGACCATGGCCGATACTTTTGAGAGAGCAACCCACAAAAAAGAGCTGGTTGAAGAGATGAAAGGCTTTGCAAAGAATTTTTATGCTAAATTCAAAGAATCACAAGAGCAGCAGGCTATTTAGTAAATAGATTAGCCTTTCCCTTTCGTTATTCATTTTTCTCTCAAAAAACTCCCCAATCATATTAAAACAAATAATTATGTCACTGGAAATAACCATTAACGACAATATTAAAAAGGCCATGTTGGCAAAAGATGAAAAAGGACTTCGTGCCTACAGGGCAATCAAGGCAGCCCTTTTGTTGGCGAAAACTGCAGAAGGCGCTGGCGATGCCTTAAGTCCAGATGTTGAAATTAAACTTCTGCAAAAACTTGTTAAGCAAAGAAGAGATTCAATCGAAATCTTCGAACAGCAGAATCGTTCAGATTTGGCCATAAAAGAAAAAGAGGAAGTGGAAGTGATTGAACAATTTCTCCCAAAGCAAATGAGCGCCGAGGAAATCAAAGAAGTGGTGGCCGCCATCATCAAGGAAACAGGGGTTACCAGCATCAGTGGACTAGGCCAAGTGATGGGGGTTGCCTCAAAGCAATTGGCTGGAAAGGCAGATGGAAAGGCGATTTCAGCAGTTGTAAAAGAATTGCTATCCGCATAAAGGAGTAGCTTAGTTTTACTCAACTCTCTCAACTCCTTCAACTCCTTCAACCCCTTCAACTCTCTCAACGTTGATTACAGACATTATCTTTTTAGTTATTCTCTTGCTTGCTGCCTATAAGGGGTGGACCAAGGGGTTTATTATGTCTGTGTTTGTTTTTATCTCTTATCTGGTGGCACTGGGGCTTGCTTTGCATTTTTCTGGTGTGGTGGAGGGGTATATTCGGGCTCATGCTGGTTCAGACAGCAATTGGTATCCGCTGGTTTCATTTCTTCTTGTTCTACTTGCCGGTATGATTGCTGTTCGTTTGATTGGAAAGTTCATAGAAAAGTCGGCAGAGCTACTCTTGTTGGGATTTCTTAACCGATTGATGGGTATTTTGTTTTTCGCGCTCATTTATATTACTTTTTTCTCGGTTACCCTGATTTACTTAGAACGCTTTGACATCATATCAGCCAGCCCCTCATCTGAATCAAGAACGTTCGATTATCTCTGGAGATATGGAAAATGGGTTATCAAGGTCTTCGGGGAATGGCTGCCGGCACTTAAGAATCTGTTTAACGATGCAAGGGAAATTATACAACAAAAATCAACAGTTTTAGCTTCCTAAGGGGTCCATTTCTCCTCCCCGAATGGGTTATATCAGGCATTTTGCCTTTCTTTGTTGTTATTCAAGGTTATTTTACCACTTTAATATCCTTTCAGGAAAGTATTTATGAGTTTAAATTACGAGGTTCAACAAATTGGGAAGTTCAAGTTTATAGAAGTGGGTGAGGGCGAGCCGCTTATTTTACTTCATGGACTTTTTGGTGCGATGAGCAATTTCATAGGAATCATTGAGCATTTTAAGCATACGCATAAGGTAGTTGTGCCAATCTTGCCATTATTTGAGCTGGATATCTTGCATACAACAGTGGGCGGACTAGAAAAACATTTTAGTAAATTCATAGAGCAAAGGGGGTATCAAAACATCAACTTACTCGGGAATTCTTTAGGGGGCCACATTGCCTTAGTGCATGTCTTGAAGTCACATGATAAAATAAAGTCTTTGATATTAACCGGCAGTTCTGGACTTTTTGAGAACGGCATGGGTGACACATATCCTCGAAGGGGTGATTATGAATATATCAGGAAAAAGACTGAAATGACTTTTTACGATCCCAATACAGCTACCAAGGAATTGGTGGACGAGGTATACCAGATCGTTAATGAGAGAATGAAGACGCTTAAAGTGATATCGTTGGCTCGAAGCGCAATCAAAAATAACCTGGGTGATGACCTCAGAAAAATCACCCTTCCTACCTTATTGATTTGGGGAAATAATGACAGCATTACACCTCCTTTTGTGGGCAGGGAATTTAATAAGCTTATTCCCAATAGTGAAATACACTTTATTGATCATTGTGGGCATGCTCCAATGATGGAAGTTCCAAAAGAGTTTAACATAATACTAGAACAATTTTTTCAGAAATTGAAAACAACTGCAGCGAATTAATTGTATTAATGGTCTAACTTATTACAGATGACCTATTGTAGCCAGCTTCTTGAAACTTCATTGAACACGGCCGACCTCCGCGATAGTATTTCTCATGCCCTTGAATTAGCCAAAGAAAACAGGTATCAACATCTCCCTGTATTGGATGGAGCACAATACGTTGGACTCATTGGGGTGGATGATCTGGAAGATGCACAAGACCCCACTGTTGAACTTATTTCTCTACAACCAATTTTTACCAAACCCTTTGTTCGTTCAGCAGACCACTTTCTGCAAGCGTTAAGGATGAGGGCCAAATATTTTGTTGACCTCATCCCTGTTGTAAACGAAGAAAATGAATGGGAGGGAGCTGTAGGGGATGAAAAATTGTTGGACAATCTTTCAAAGCTTACTGGAGTTTCTGATAGCGGCTCAATTGTGGTATTGAGTATGCCTATTCATGATTATGCACCAGGAGAAATCAATAGACTCGTAGAATCAAATGATGCAATGATTATGCACATGAACTCCCAGCAAGATCCTCATTCTGGAACAATGCAAGTGGTGCTAAGAATCAATAAAGAAGAGGTTTCAGACCTTATTGCAACTTTTCAGCGGCATGAGTATAATGTGCTATATTATTATGGCGACGAATCGTATGACAACTCATTGCAGAACAACTTGGATCACCTGTTGAATTATTTAAACATTTGAGGCTGTATACATTTGATGTAAGGGCTAGGCTTATTTGCTGAATCATAAAATTTAACAAGATCTTGCATCACCATTCTCTTCTCTCTCAACGTAGGTGTTTCGTTTTCATTACCTTCCCACAATGAATGTTTTGCATAAAAAGCTTTTCATTCTGCTCTTCCTAAAGATGATCACTGGTTGTCTTATGGCTCAGGATTTGGTTAGCGAAGAACATGAAGATGATGCGGTACTTAAGAGTTCCCTTATTACAATACGCAGTGTGTTGATTAACGGAAATCGAAAGACAAAAAAGTATATTGTAGCAAGAGAGGTGGTATTTAATGAGGGGCAGTCTTACTCGATTTCTACTATTCTTGATGGAATACGGATAAGTGGTCAGAACCTCATGAACACCGCATTGTTTGTAGATGCTAAAGTTGGGTTTACAAATTGGCAAAACGACAGCATGGATATTTATGTGGAAGTTGAAGAGCGCTGGTATTATTTCCCCTTGCCCTATTTCAAACCTGCTGATCGAAGTTGGGTAGTATGGATGAATGATTATAAATCAAGTGTAGATCGAATAAATTATGGAATCAAGTTTCTTGGAAGAAATATAACAGGAAGAAACGACAGATTAAATATCTGGCTAATTAGTGGGTATACGCAAAAATTTGCCTTAAAATATTATAACCCATTTGCAGATAATACCCTTCGTCATGGTTGGGGTTTTGATTTTTTTTATGCCCGCAATAGAGAGGTTAATTACAACACTTCAGAAAATAAGCAACAGTTTTTTAATAATCCTGCCAGGTTCATCAAGAAGCAAATGTATGTTGGAGGAATATACTCTTATCGTAGAGGTTCTGTTGAACGCCACTACCTAAAGTTTGGCTTGCAACATGAGTCTGTCGACGATTCGGTTATAACCTTGAATAGAAACTATTTTGGGTCTGGGAATGCAAATGTTTTTTATCCCGAGCTAAAATATACATATCAATATTTTGGAGTCAATTATCTACCCTATCCTACAAAGGGAAGGTCAATTGAAGTTGAGTTTACGCGAAAGGGACTTAATAAGAGAGTCAACCTCACCCAATTTAATTTTATAGTTGGGCGCTATATTCCGTTGCCACAAAATTTTTATTTTAGTACCATAGCCAATATCAACCTAAAGCTACCTTTTAATCAGCCCTACTTTAATCAACCCCTGCTTGGGTATCATGATGCTTTTTTGCGCGGACTTGAATATTATGTAGTTGATGGCGTTGCTGGTGGATTTATTAGAAATACAATCGGGAAAGAGATATTTTCTTATGTGGCTCCGACTGGATTTAAATCAAAAACCTATGCAAGAATCCCCTTTAAGTTTTACATCAAGGGGTATGCCGATGTTGGGTATGTCTACAACAAAACCAACTCAATTTCCAACTCGCTCAATAACAAGCTGATGTATACCGGCGGAATTGGGATCGATGTTGTTAGCATTTATGATATAGTTTTTCGAATAGAATATAGTTTTAATCAATTTCGCCAGGGAGGAGTTTTTGTTCACAAGCCAGGGGTCACGAATTAACGAAGTCCTTCCTGCCAATCTGAGACGCCCCTGCATCGTTTTTATCCTGATGTCACATTCTTCATTTTTCATCACTAACTTCGACATAAGATCAAGAAAATGAAAGTTGCAATATATAGCCGCGGTATACAATCATTACAGCCCAGTGATTTAATCAGCATACACGAAGCCCTTGTCAAGGCCGAGATTACACCCGTTTTTTTCAGCGATCTCTTTCAGCAATACCGAAACGAATTTATTGAATCCAATCAGGTTGATACGTTCTCAAGTGCAAACGACCTGAAAGATGATATCGATGCGATGATTAGTTTAGGTGGCGACGGAACCCTTCTTGATACCGTTTGCTTGGTCAGGGATAAACAAATACCTGTTTTGGGAATCAATTATGGAAGACTCGGTTTTCTCGCCAGTTTAGGTAAGGAAAATATTGCTGCCGCTGTAGATGCTTTAAAATCCAGGACATATGTGCTTGACAAAAGAGGACTTCTTCACCTTGATGCAAGCATCCCGCTTTTTGGAGCAGAGCCGTTTGCACTCAATGAGTTCACCATTCATAAGCGCGAGTTTTCTCCGATGATCAAAATACATACCTATCTGAACGGTGAATTTCTCAATACATTTTGGGCAGATGGATTGATTGTTTCAACTCCTACAGGATCCACAGGATATTCTTTAAGCTGCAACGGTCCGGTAGTATTTCCCGATAGCGAGAGCTTTGTTATCACTCCCATCGCTCCACACAATCTTAACATCAGACCAATTGTAGTACCTAACCACAACGTAGTTTCATTTGAAGTTGAAGGAAGGGTAGATGATTTTATATGTACTTTGGATTCACGCAAGGAGTTGGTAGAGAAAAGTGTTCAGTTGGCCATCAAAAAGGAAAACTTTTGCTTTAACCTGGTCAGGCTGAATGAAAATAACTTTCTTAGAACCTTGAGGGAAAAATTGACTTGGGGTTTTGATACTAGAAATAGATGAAAGTCTTGAACTATTGGATCTGACGATTGGTCAATATGCATTCATCAATTCTACCGTCACTTCGAAAACCTCCCTTAAATCTCTCTTTCCATATATACACAGCTAATTTTATAATTTTAATAACTTCTTTGTTTCAGCATCTCGCCTCCCACAGCTTATTTTTACAACCCATGCTCAAGATCGCAGCTTCTATATTCATCGCCTTAGCGTTCAGTTTTTGTGCAATTGCTCAAAATGAAGCAATCGTTCAGGAAGGTGAGCTAGGCATCAGTTTTGGAGGGGCACACTATTTTGGGGACATTAACAACAGAAGTGCGATTGACAAACCCTCTCCCGCTGTTGGAGTATATTTCAAAAAACAGTTTGGTCAATATATTGCCGTAAGGGTTAGTGGTCATTATGCAAAGGTTGGATATGCAGATGAATACAGCAATGTTGAATTTCAACAGCGAAGAAACCTCAACTTCAGTAGCCAGATTTGGGAAATGGCAGTTCAAGGAGATTTTAATTTTTTCAATTTCATTCCAGGAGATCCTTCCTATAAGTTTACCCCCTATGTTACGCTTGGTGTTGGAAGCATGAATTATGACCCCTATACTTTTTTAGAAGGGAAGAAATATTTTCTTAGAAAGCTTGGAACCGAAGGTCAGGGCTCTGCCCTTTTCCCCGAAAGAAAGGCCTATCGGAATCAGGCATTCTGTTTTCCCCTAGGAATGGGAATAAAATACAACTTGGGTAAAAATATAAACCTTTCATTCGAGGTTACCTACCGCTTTACATCCACTGATTATCTAGACGACGTGAGTTCATCATATGCCGGCATCACTGCATTTCCCCCATTGGGTAATGGCAATCCTTCACCGGCATTTCTATTGCAGGACAGATCTTACGAAACAGGGTCACGTATTGGTGAAATTGGAAGGCAACGTGGATTTAGTGAGCAAAAAGATCAATATGTTATCGCAGAAATTGGCATATCAATATCTTTTAGTTCTTATAAATGCGCGAATCCCAAATAAAAATCGATGGATGGGTTGATTCAGTTTTTCTGTGCACAACCCCTTTCTAGAATTACCTTATCAATCTCAACTCTCCCATCTCTTGAAATTTAGTAACTTTGCCTCCATGTCCTCAAAAAACCAAATCATAACTGAACGCATCCCCAAACACATTGCCATCATCATGGATGGAAATGGCAGGTGGGCTCAGGAGAGAGGGCAGGATCGAATATTCGGCCATATCAATGGCGTCAAAAGTGTCAGAGAAGTTGTTGAGGGAGCTGCCGAGTTGGGCGTCAAATACCTTACCCTGTATGCATTTTCTACCGAGAATTGGGAAAGGCCAGAAAAAGAGGTGACCGGATTAATGGAATTGATGGTAGATACAATTCGCAAAGAGGTTGCCACACTAATCAAAAATAATATCAAGCTGAGTGTTATAGGTGAACTTTCTATGCTCCCTGAACATGCCAAGACCGCCCTGAAGGAGGCCTTGAATCTTACAGCAGCGAATACGGGCCTTAATCTGGTCGTTGCCTTAAGTTATAGCTCTAGGTGGGAGATTGGAGAAGCCATCAAAAAGATTGTACAAGAAGTTAGCAATGGCGATCTTGATCCGAACAGGATCAATCAGGATACGTTGCAGCAATTCCTATACACCAGTGAGATTCCCGATCCGGAGTTGATGATTCGTACCAGCGGGGAATATCGAATCAGCAACTTCCTACTCTATCAATTGGCCTATGCTGAACTGTATTTTACACCAACCCACTGGCCAGATTTCAGGAAGGAACACCTGTATGATGCTCTTGTTGATTACCAAAAGCGTGACAGGAGGTTTGGTAAAGTAAAGGGTTAAAATCGCCACAAATCTACCAGTTGAGAACAAGGGATTGGCCCGTTGTACTAAATGAGGTTGTATTTGGGCAGTTGTCTTAAGTTTTTCCCTTAAACAAGACTTTAAACTTGACCCCAGCCCCTAAACACAGCTTCTTTAACAAGAAATTAGACAAAAAGCCGTTATTTTGCCCACTGAAACCATGAACTTGATGAAGAGGATTTTTTCGCTGTCCATTTTACTAGGAATTCTATTTACCTCAAACAGCGTTGTTGCACAAATCGATACCCTTCCTGGGGCTTCCGCAGATCCTGCTCTGATGGCAATTTTCGATGCAAAATATCCTAGGAAATATACAATCGCAGACATTAAAGTAACAGGAAATGTCGTTTTTGATCCCGCCATTGTTATCTCAGTATCTGGAATGGCTGTAGGCGATCAAGTTACGATACCAGGCGGTGATCAGTTTGCAAAAGCGATCAGTAAGTTGTGGACGCAAAACATGTTCACCAACATCAATATTTATATCGTAAAGTTGGAGGGGGATGATATTTGGTTAGAGATCGTTGCAGAAGAACGCCCAATGCTTTCAGACTTTAAGTTTAAAGGTGTAAAAAAGACAGAGGCAGATGAGTTGAAAGATAAAGTTGGGCTTGTGAAGTCAAGAGTGGTGACCGACAACATGAGGATTTCAGCAAAGGAAAATATCGTTAAGTTTTTTATAGACAAAGGCTACCAGGGCGCTGCAGTTGATATCGAAGAGAATCCTGACCCGGCCTCACCGCAAAAAGTTGTTCTTACTTTTAATGTCAAAAAGGGGAATAAGGTCAGAATTTCAGACATCTATTTCTTTGGGAATGAAGCGGTCTCTTCATTGGCATTGAAAAAGAAAATGAAAGGAACAAAAGAGATGTCAAAGCTGACCTTGTTTCCGGATACTGCAATGAGTCCTTATGGAAGCATTCCCAAAGTTGGGCTTAAAGAATTTTTGAGGGACAAGGGATATCTTAAGCCATCAAAAATCAAGGATTATCTCGATAAGAGCGCAAGGTTCAAACTCTTCGCATCTGCAAAGTTCAAAGAAACAAAGTATGCAGAAGATAAGGAAAGTATTCTGGCCCACTACAATTCTTTGGGCTATCGTGATGCGGTGATTGAAGCCGATACACAAACCTATAACCTGAAAGGGAAACTTGATGTTTCTCTAAAAATAAACGAAGGAAATAAATACTATTTTGGAAACACAACCTGGAAGGGAAACACCAAGTATCCTGATAGTATTTTAAATATGTTGTTGGGTATCAAAAAAGGAGAGATCTATAATCTTGAGGTGCTGAACAAAAAATTAGGTAAGCAGGTTTCTCCTGAAGGTGGTGATATTAGTTCATTGTACATGGATGATGGTTACTTGTTTTTCTCAATAAACCCTACTGAAACCTCTGTATACAACGATACGATTGACCATGAAATACGTATACAAGAAGGACCTCAGGCTAGCATTAAGAATGTCAACATCACAGGAAATGACAAAACCAAGGAACACGTAATTCGTAGGGAGTTAAGGACGGTTCCGGGTGAAAAATTTAGCAGGGCAGACCTTATCCGTTCACAGCGGGAGATCATCAACCTGGGATATTTTAACCAAGAAAAATTAGGCATGAATCCAGTTCCTAATCAGGACGACGGAACAGTAGATATCAACTACACCGTGGAAGAAAAATCTGCAGATCAGCTTGAGCTGAGCGCCGGATGGGGCGGTGGAATTGGACTCACCGGCACATTGGGCGTAACCTTTAATAACTTCTCAATTAAAAATATTCTTAGGAAGACGGCTTGGGACCCCTTGCCAACAGGCGATGGTCAAAAATTAAGCTTGCGCTTTCAGTCTAACGGTAGATTCTTCCGCTCATTAAATTTTTCATTCACAGAACCATGGTTGGGTGGCAAGAAAAGAAACTCATTGTCATTCAATGTATTCAACACCAAATTCACCAACGCCTCTAATCCATATACAGGAAGGTTTGATCGGGCCTACTCAGATTCCTCATATTTGAGTACATCTGGTGTTACGGTCTCACTGGGCAAGCAGCTGAAATGGCCGGATGACTTCTTTTCTTTCATCACCTCAGTAAGCTTTGTTCAGTATAAGGCTAGAAACTATTCTATCTTCCCATCTTTCTCTACAGGAGTCTCGAATAACTTCAACGTAAAATTCGGACTACAAAGAACTTCGATCGATCAACCAATCTTCCCTAGAAGTGGCTCAAATTTCCTTCTCACTGCTGCATTCACTCCACCTTGGTCATTTATCAATGGTGTGAACAAAGCAGATGTGTTTAAGCTGGTAGAGTATCACAAGTGGCGTTTCAACTCTGAATGGTTTGTGCCTATTGGTAAACCTGCAGGAGAGGAGAAGAACAGGCAGTTTGTAATGCGTATGGCTGCTAAGTTTGGGTTTATCGGCAAGTACAATAGGGACTTACCCATCTCACCTTTTGAGCGTTTCCAAGTGGGTGACGCCGGACTTACCAATAATTTTGGTGTATTGGGATATGATATCATTGCCCATAGGGGGTATCCGGTGTATGAAAAATCTGACCCCACCATTAACCCCGACAGGCAGAACGCAAGTAATTTCTTTACGATATTTAATAAGTACACGCTTGAAATGCGCTACCCTTTCGTGACCAATCCGAGCAGTACAATATATGGACTTGCTTTTTACGAAGCGGCTAATGGTTGGTATTCGTTCAAGGAATGGAATCCTTTTGAGTTGAGGCGTTCGATGGGGTTAGGAGTTAGGTTCTTCCTTCCAATGTTTGGACTTCTTGGGTTTGATTATGGAATTGGACTCGACAGAATTTCAACAACGGGGAAAATTAAAGATGCTGCCAAGTTTACTTTCATGCTTGGGTTTGAACCAGAATAGGAAACAAGAGGTATCGTGAACTTATAGATAGGTAGAAAAAATAATTTTATACATTCCTAACGCTCACAACAAGAGCGCTCAATATTTATAGATATGAAAAAGTTTATTTTTCTTTTTGCCTTTGTTGTTCTAGCCAACCAAGTAGAAGCCCAGCGTTATGCAGTGATTGATACAAGATATATTCTTGGGAAGCTCCCCGCTTATGCAGAAGCACAGAAAAAGCTTGATGCATTCAGCGTTCAGTGGCAATCTGAAATTGATGAAAAACAGGCTGTATTGGATCAGTTGTATAGAAATTTTGAGTCGGAGCGGGTCATGTTAAGCGAGGAGTTGCTTAAAAAACGAGAAGATGAGTTGTTCAACAAAGAAAAAGAGCTAAGGGATTTGCAAAAAAAGCGCTTTGGATTTGAAGGTGATCTGTTTAAGAGACGCCAAGAACTGGTGAAACCTATACAAGACAGGGTATATAATGCAGTTCAGAAGCTGGCAGTCAACCGCCAATACGACCTAATCCTAGATAAAAGTGAAGGAATTACCATTATCTTTGCGGACCCTAAACTCGACAAAAGCGACGATGTCCTAAAAGAGTTATCGGGGAAATAAAAAAAGCATATTTTCGAATCACATAAAACAATCAAATAGCAATGAGAAAATTTTTAACAATGGGCTTGGTGGCGATTGCATTAGTAGCATTCAATCCTTCCCTTAACGCGCAAATCAAGACAGGAGTAATCAGTATCGACGAGGTTGTTCAATTACTCCCTGAGTACAAGAAAGCAGTTGCTGAAATGTCGCAATTTGACAGTGCACTTCAGATCAATTACACTGAAACATTAAAAGAACTTAACCGCCAAGACAGCATATTTAAAGCAGATTCTACAAAGATGTCTGCAGCAATAAAAACTGCAAACAGAGAAAAGCAAAGAAAACTTTTTGCTGAACTTCAAGGTTTTGAGCAAGGATATCAGCAGCAAATGCAACAGAAGCAGGAAGAGCTTATGGCGCCAGTAGCCCAAAGGGCGAACCAGCTGATTGCTGAGGTTGCCAAGGCAAATGGATTCACTCATGTATTTAGAAAAGAGGCTTTGGTTGTTTCTCCGGATACGGATGATCTACTACCTCTGGTAAAGAAAAAAATTGATGCAGGAGCAGTCGCGAAACCAGCAGCAAAATAAATTAACTGACCGAAACAATTGTTTCGGTCTTTTTTTATCATGCAATACAAGCACCCGATAGGGGTTTTTGATTCAGGATTAGGCGGACTAACAGTCTTAAAAGAGATTGTTGGTGCAATGCCGAAGTATGATTATATCTATTTGGGAGATAGTGCAAGAGCCCCGTATGGCCCACGCTCCTTTGAAACGGTCTATCAATACACACTTGAAGCTGTCAATTGGCTTTTTAGCCAGGGTTGCCCACTTGTGATTCTTGCCTGCAACACTTCCTCAGCAAAAGCCTTGAGAACCATTCAGCAAAAAGACCTGGCTGGCATAGATTCAACAAAACGGGTATTGGGCGTGATTAGGCCCACCACAGAGGTG
>Ga0207909_1000568_pt1 | contig 11885 bp, 10 predicted proteins | sample LakMenEpi05May10_FD_150672 | JGI IMG/M metagenome (GOLD analysis project Ga0207909, IMG submission 150672) | Freshwater microbial communities from Lake Mendota, WI - 05MAY2010 deep hole epilimnion (SPAdes) | ecosystem: Environmental > Aquatic > Freshwater > Lake > Epilimnion/Euphotic zone ...
GAGATAGCAAAAAAAGAAAAACTCAAGATCAACTGGGTGAGAGTCCACTCTCACTTTGGTCTCAAGGGAGAAATCCCTCATGCCATGGGCTGGTGGGACCATGAGCAAAATGCCATGTTCCTGTGTCATTTTGATAAAGAGACCATGCTGCATGAGGTCGGTCACGCACTCTCCAGCGGTTACCATGGCGATCCTTGGGCTAAGCAAGCTTCGAGGTTGTATTTGAAGTATCTAAAGGGCAATCAGCTAAAAGGCGCAATGATCCAGCTAGCCCACTACCTATCGGGTAGAAGGGTATACAAAGCCCTCTATGGTGAAAGAGCTCCCAAGGCTCCGGAGATTGCGAGTATGTGGAAGGGTTTGAAGCCCTAGTCATTCAAGCTTTTTGCACCACTGACCTCAAATCACTTAGATTGACTAATTGGTCTGGACCAATTAGATTTTAAAGATGAGGATCTTCGCTCAAAACTCTTTTATCGATGGCATATTCCAACCTGCCACCATCGAGGTATCAGACGATCTCATTTCCGGCATCGAACTTGGTCCCCTTGCAGCTAATAGAGAAGTAGAGATTCGCTATGACCGGGGCTACCTGGTTCCAGGCCTTATCGACCTTCAACTCAACGGTGTGGCTGGCGTTGACTTTTCTTCTGCGAGTAAGCAGCAGATTGAGACTGCATTTGCAGATCTCCCACAAACAGGGACCACGAGTTTGTGTCCTACGGTTATCACCTCGGCCCCTAAGCAAATACAGAAACAGCTGGATATGTTCTCGAAAATGGGCCATGTTGCTGGATCGGCAAGAAGTTTGGGAGTTCACCTTGAAGGGCCAGTGATTTCATCAGAGAAAAAAGGTGCCCATGCTCTGGGTCATATTCTTTCTGGAACTCAGTTCCTAGCTTCCGGAATAGACCTCGGGCAGGTAAGGATTCTCACTCTGGCACCTGAGGTCGAGGGAGCCAACGAGGTTATTGGCTTGGCCAAGGCTAATAACGTTCTAGTTTCCCTAGGTCACTCAACCGCTGACTCAACTCAAGCTAAGAAGGCTAAAGAACTTGGTGCGAGCATGGTGACTCACCTTTTCAATGCGATGCCCAAAATTCATCAACGTGAGCCTGGTATTGTCACCGCAGCTCTACTGGATGACTCTATGTTTTTTGGCCTGATTGTTGATGGCGAGCATGTAGCTCATGACTTGGTTGACCTAGCTTTGCGCTTAGGGGCAGACCGTGCCGTTATCGTCTCTGATGCCTCGGCGGCACTTCTAGCAAAGACCGGGCAAAAGGTTCAAATGGGTGGCACTGAAATTGTTGTCTCCGAGGAGGGTGTTGCCAAGCGAGAAGATGGCACACTTGCCAGTTCTGGCTTGAGCCAGCTTCAGGCTATTGAAGCCAGGGTTCGAGGTGGCTTGAGCCGTGAAGTTCTTCTGCGCTCGGCAACTATTATTCCTGCAAACGTCCTTGGAGAATCAAGGCTGGGCCGGCTGGCAGTAGGCGCAGTTGCAGACATTGTTCATTACCAAGTTGACGCTGTTCCGATGGTGGACATGGTGCTTATCTCAGGAGAAAAATGTCCACTGTAATGCGAACCGAAATTGCTGAGCAGCCGCTAGTTGCAGCTCAAACCCTAATGGCCGTCGAGGCCCTTACTAAGGATCTTGCCTCAGCGAATCTTGCAAAACCTGAAAAGGTGCTGTTTATCGCCCGCGGGACCAGTGACAACGTCGCCAGCTACGGCACTTGTCTGATACCAGTAATTGCTGGCATTGAGGCCTACTCCCTTTCACCATCACTGCTTAATAGCTATCAGGTCAAGCTGGATCTTAGAAATACCCTGGTTTTTGCCATCAGCCAATCGGGTGAAACGGCAGAGATTGTTCGGGCGGCTCGAAAAGCCAAAGACTTTGGCGCGACTGTTATTGGCATCACAAACAATTTAGGTTCAGGGTTAGAAAAAACCAGTGATTTTTGTTTGGTGACTCCGGCAGGAAAAGAACTCGCAGTTCCTGCGACAAAGACCTACTCGGCTGCAGTTATTGCCCTGGCGGCAATTTGCTCGTTTTTGTTTGACTCATCCGAACTTAGGAATCAACTTGAAATGGTTCCCGAGCTCATGACCAAGCAATTGGCCGCGAAAAAAATTGATTCGGGAATCGTTAAGCTGCTCGCAGGTGCGCGAACAACTGTCTTTGCTGGGCGCGGTCTGGCCCTTGGGGGAATTTTGGAGTCGGCCCTGAAGCTCAAGGAAACCTGCTCAATCAACGCGGTTGGAACTAGCGTTGCTGATTTTGTCCATGGGCCAATTTCTGCTCTTGGACCCGATGTCCCACTGGTGATTTTTTCAGCTGATTCCCAATCGCCAATTTATCCGGGACTTGAGGATCTAATTATCCGCGCCCAAAAAACCGGAGCACCGGTAGTCACCTTCGGTCGGTTCACTAGATCTTCGGAATCCAACTTACACATCTCGGTTCAAGCCGAGGACTACATGGAATTGATCTCGCCACTGATTATTGCCATACCAAGTCAGCTACTGGCCGCTTCCGTGGCCGATGAAAAGGGATTGAATGCCGATTCCCCGATAGTTCTGAGTAAAGTCACTCAAACCGTCTAAAGAACTATTCTTCCAGCCGCACGTGATAGGCGAAGTCGTATCTATCTCCTGGTCTGATTGAAATGCTTCGCTCGATTTCTCGGCCACGGATATCAAGAGCAATTCTTATAATCTCGAAGGCTGGTTCGCCCTTTTTGGCATCCAAAAGCAATGCTTGGTCTGCATCAAGCACTATAGGTGAGATGTGCTCTTCGGCACTTTCAAGTTTTACGCTGTAGTCATTTTTCAAAATTTTGTAGACCGAACTGGAAAGATCTTTTTCTCGCAGGTCTGGGGCAATCTCGCTAGATACGTAGCAAACTTCTAGCGACATTGGGCGGTTGTCCCCGAGTCTTAGTCGTTCAATTTTTAGAAAAGGGCCAGCCGGGGAGTTATCACCGGGAACCTGGGAGACCTGGCTTACGGTCAGAAGCTTCGAGGCTGGAACCATACCTCGGCTAATCAGCTCCTCGCTGAAGGACATTAGCTTGAGGCGCTTGGTGACGCGTCTTTTAGCAACGTAGGATCCTGATCCGTGAATTGTGTAAATGATTCCCTCGTTTTGCAAAGTTGCGAGGGCTTGGCGAACTGTTTCGCGGCTGACGCCGAATCTGTCAGCAAGCTGACGCTCGCGCTCTATTGGAGAGTCCGGATCTTGTAGCTTCAACTCACCTTTGAGTTCAGAGATAAGCCAGTCCCGCTTGGAAACCGATGAGCCATCTACGGCCTTGGCTCCTGGTTGTGGCATGCTATCCCCATGACTATCTCTATAGGTTTTGACATCGGAGGAACAAAAATCTCCGCTGCCTACATTGTAGGTCAGGATATTGTTGCAGTTCAAAAGCTTAGCTACAACCGTAGCGAGCTAATTAGCGACATTGCGGGTCTGTATAAAGAATTAGTGTCAAATCGCGAACCTGCCTCGAGAATCGGGGTTTCTTGCGCTGGCCTAGTTGATTCACGCGCCGGTATCGTCCGATTTGCAGGCAACCTAGGTATGGATCAGTTTCCTCTCGGTCCTGAATTGGAAAAAGCCTTGGGAGTCCCTGTCCTAGTTGAAAATGATGCGCGCTGCGCTATTTGGGGAGAATTTTCCAAAGCTCAAGGTTCTTTAGGTAAGAATGTTGCTGGGCTGGTTCTAGGGACCGGGGTCGGTGGCGGTTTGATAATCGACTCCAAACTAATCATTGGCAAAAATGGGTTCGCCAGTGAATTTGGACATTTGCCGGTTACTAACTCCAATCGAAGGTGCGCCTGCGGACTTAACGGTTGTCTAGAATCCGTGGCTGGTGGACGCTCCTTTGAAGAAAGTTTTGAGGCCACCACTGGTCAATCCCTCACGGGCGAACAGCTCGCCGAAAGAGCCAGGGCCTCGGACCCTTTAGCCCTCGAGGCATTTGACGAGGTTGGCAAAGCAATTGGTCAGGTCATCGCCCAGCTCGATACTGCGTTGGATCTGGATTCCCTGGTCATCGGTGGAGGCTTTGGTAGCACGTCCGATATATGGCTAGAAACCGCCAAAGCCAGCTACCGGCAGGGCCTAGTTGGTTCGGCAAACCGGGAGAATTTGAGGATTGTCATCAGCCAGCTGGGTGAGCAAGCCCAGCTATTTGGGGCCGGATCGCTGAGTTAAGGGCAAAATCACATCTCTATACAGTTTCCCAAAAAGTGGACATTTGGCAAAATAAATTGGTCTAGACTTCTTTTCAACCGCTCTGTGGGCAAGCCACTGAGTCGGTCTTCAAGGAGGAAGAACTAATGAAGCTAAGAGGAAAAAGGACGGCTGTTGCCGTTGCGTCTGCTCTTATTGCGTCACTGAGCGTCGTCGGTGTAGCACCAGCGGCAAACTCAGCAGACCCAAGCTCCATCACCGTTTGGATGATGGGCGACTATGAGAGCTGGCCAGGTGCAGTCACCATGGCAAACAAGGAGTTCAACAAGAAGTACCCAAACACCACTGTGGTCATTGAGAAGCAGACTTGGGCCGATCACTTAACCAAGTTTGAAGCAACACTTGCATCCAACAATGTTCCAGACGTTATTGAATTTGGAAACACAGAAGTCACAAAGTACGCTGCAGCTGGTGCGCTTGCTGACCTAACTAGCTACAAAGCTGGAATGGACAACAGCAAGACCTGGCTAAAGGGTCTAACTGACGCTGGAAGCTACAACGGCAAGCTATACGCAGTTCCTTACTACGCAGGTAGCCGTGCGGTTATCTACCGCACTGACATGTACAAGGCTGTTGGCGCAAAGATTCCAACTTCCTACGCAGAGTTTCTTGCAACCAGCAAGAAGGTTCAGGCAAAGTACGGAGCAAGTAACAAGAACTTCTCTGCTATTCACATGCCAGGCAAGTACTGGTACGCAGCGATGTCATTTGTTTACGATGCAAAGGGGTCTATCGCCAAGAAGAACTCAGCTGGCAAGTGGGTAGGAAACCTTTCCTCACCTCAGTCAATCGCTGGTCTAAACCGCTTCAAGGAGATTACTTCAACAATCACCAAGGCAAACAAGTCCGGAACCGAAGCTGAGCAGTGGAACGTCATGGCCAGCTCTGGTGCAGGTGCTTCCTACAGCAACGGTTGGGAACTAGGTCTGGCATCTGGCGGAAACGCAAAGCTTGCTAGCAAACTAAGCGCCTACCCAATGCCATCAGTCACAAAGGGTAAGTATGCTCCAGCGTTCCTTGGAGGATCTAACCTTGCAGTGCCTGCTAAGTCAGACGCAGTAGCTCTTGGAGCAGAGTGGATTAAGCACTATGTTTCAGCAAAGTCGATGACTTACATCGTCACCGAAGGTGGCGCACTTCCTAACAACACCGCTTTGCTTTACTTGGTGCCACCAGCCAACAAGGCCTTTGCAGAAGCTGCAAAGAGCACTTGGTTCGTACCAGCAGCAAAGAACTGGGTAAATGTTGAAAAAGCACAGGTCCTCCAGACAATGCTTTCCAACATCGCAACCGGAAAGAAAACTGTGGCAGTAGCTGCTGCAGAGGCGGACAAGGAAATTACTAAGCTTCTTACCGAGTAAGTAGTTTCATTAGAAAACCAGAGGGGGCGGATCAAGCAATTGGTCCGCCCCCAACTAAATCTCGAGAGAGAAAAATGGCAAAGACATCGCTGACAGTACGGGGCGCTAGGTTCAGCATCTGGCCTTACCTGCTCGTGGCTCCAGCGGTTTTGGTAGTCGGTGCCATTCTTGGCTACCCAATTTTTCGACTTTTCGAACTGTCCTTTCAGAAGTACGGCATTGAAGAGATAATCTTCGGTGCCGCCCAGTACATTGGCTTCGAAAACTTCGCAACAATTTTTGCCGATGAAGAGTTCTATCAGGTTTTATCCAGAACTCTTGTCTTTACCGTTTACGCAGTCACCGTTTCAGTCGTTCTCGGTGCGATTTTGGCCCACGCCCTATTGCGGATGTCTAAGCCGCTTCAGATTGTTGTCAACAGCGTCTTGGTCATTGTTTGGGCCATGCCACAGCTTGTAGGAATCTCCATCTGGCGATGGATGTTCAGCTATGACTTCAGCGTCATTACCGGTTCAATTCAAGCTCTTGGGTTCGATATTTCAAATGTGAATTGGTTTGAAAATCCAATTATCGGTTTTGGAATTATTGGACTTGTCGTAATTTGGGGCGCTATCCCCTTCATCACGATCTCCCTCTACGCCGGTCTAACCCAGGTACCCAAAGAGTATGTTGAGGCTGCCGAGCTAGATGGAGCAACAAGGTTTCAGGTGTTTAGAAACATCTATCTGCCATTACTTTTACCGATTTATGTAATCCTGATTTCACTTTCCATAATCTGGGACTTCCAGGTCTTTGCCCACATCTGGGTAATGCTCGAATTTAGACCAGATCCGGAGTATTACACCCTTGCCGTTTACGCCTTCCAAACATCATTTGGAATCAGTGAATACGGCCGGGGCGCTGCAATTGCGGTAGTCATGGTCGTTATTTTGCTAGCTGCAACTTTCTATTACCTACGCCGGATGATCAAGGAATCCAAATGAAATCAATATTTCGAGGTGCCAACCTGACCGGTCTAGCGTTCCTACTATTCCTAGGATTTCCGGTTTATTGGATGGTCTCAACCTCGTTCAAGGATCCAGAAGATGTTCTGGTAGCAAGCCCGTCGCTTATCCCAACCAGCTTTTCGTTGGAAAACTATGTTCTGGCCTTTGAGAAGGAATACTTCATTGGCTCGATTATCAACAGCGCCATCGTTGTAAGTGCAACTGTTGTAGTTAGCGTTGTGCTGGCTCTAACGGCATCCTTTGCTCTAGCCCGAATCCAATTCAGAGGAAAGAGCACTTTTACAGTGTTGATTCTCTTGGTTCAGATGGTCCCCTTGACAGCGCTTATCATCCCGCTGTTTCTTCAGTTGAGCTCGCTTGGGCTTGTAAACACCCAGCCTGGTTTGATAATCACGTACATTGCCTTCGTTCTACCCTTTGTGATCTGGACCCTCCGGGGTTTCTTGATGGGCATTCCTCAGGAGCTCGAAGAGGCAGCTCTTGTAGATGGTTGCTCTAGACCTAAGGCTTTTGTTTACATCATCTTCCCTTTGATGGCGCCAGGGCTGGTGGCAACCGGGGTGTACGCATTTATTCAGGCCTGGAATGAATTCTTACTGGCGTACATCATCATGGCTAGCCAAGAGAACCAAACTCTCCCGGTTTGGCTGGCTGGATTCACAACCAGAACCGGAACTGAGTGGGGTCCGCTAATGGCAGCGTCCGTCATCGCGGCAATTCCTGCAGTTGTATTGTTCCTGATCTTCCAAAAAAAGCTTGCCGTTGGAGTAACTGCTGGCGCGATCAAGGGTTAGCTTTTGAAGCTCTCTTATAAGCAACGGGAAATACTCGGAGTCCTAAGCCCAGGCTTTGGCGGCACCGAAATCCCTCAGTACATCAGGGGCTATCTTGAGCAGGGCCTTGGAGGCATAACGCTCTTTGGATCCAACACGCCAGATTTAGAATCCACAGAAGCTTTGATCGCGCAAATTCGAGCCATTAATCCGGATTGCATTATCTCGATTGATGAGGAATCTGGCGATGTAACCCGCCTTTGGGCTAAATCCGGCAGCCCCTTCCCTTCCCCCTATGTCCTGGGCCGAGTCTCAGACGCGACATTTACTGAGTCGGTATTCCAGCAGCTCGGTGCCAATCTTGCCCAGCTCGATATTGATCTGACCTTTGCTCCGGTTCTCGATCTGGCAATTTCAAAAGACAATCCCATTGTTGGGGTCCGGTCTTTTGGTTCAAATCCCGAACTGGTGTCCATCGAAGGTGCAGCGGCAGTTAGAGGCTTAGGAAGGGCGGGAATCTCAACGGCTCCGAAACACTTTCCTGGCCACGGAAAAACCTCAGCCGATTCTCACCTCGACCTGCCAAAGATAGAAGCTTCACTCCAAGAGCTAATGAGCGAGGACCTGCTGCCTTTTTTTGCCGCCATCAAGGAAGGTGCTCCAGCCATCATGATGGGCCACCTGCTAATTCCTTCCGTTGATTCCAAGCCAGTTAGCTTGAGTAGCGTTTGGATTAACGACATCCTTAGAAACAAGCTAAATTTCCATGGCGTCGTAGTGACAGACGCCCTGGATATGGGAGCACTGGGAGGGCTCGAGAACATCCACCGTTCATCGATTGATGCCATCAGGGCTGGAGCTAACTTATTGTGTCTGTCGGGTATTGCAGACCAAAGTAAGATACTGACAAATATTCTCCACCTCGCAGAATCTGAGCTCACCGACGAAGACTTAAATAAAATTTCCAGGTCCAAACAAATGATTCGATCCCTGAGAAGAAACCCTTCTGCTATCTCTTACGTTGAGGACTTGGACACCAGCCGAATTGCTGAAGGATTCGAAGTAATCGGTAATCCAAGACTCGAAAGTGGATCTACAGCTGTTCTATCTCTTGGGGCCGCGCCAACTATTGCCTCAGGCAGTATTTCTTGGGGTTTGGAAGTATCGCTGACCTTGCGGGGCCATGCAATCACTGACTTTGACACCACAAAGAATCAAATAGTCCAATTTAGAGATGCCTGGCGCGATGAGAAAGTGCTGGATCGCCTGCTTATGCTAAGGACTAACCATCCAGACGCAATCTTTGTGGATTTTGGCTGGCCGACTAGCGTTTTTACAGCTAACAACTTGATTCGGACCTTTGGGGCTACCCGAGCTCACGCCGATGCAGTTGCTCAATTCTTACTTGCTAATTAGTTCTTTGAATTCAATCGAGACCATACCGGTTCATGATCCAGCTAGCTCATTACCTATCAGGTAGAAGGGTATACAAAGCCCTCTACGGTGAGAGAGCCCCTAAGGCTCCGGAGATTGCGAGTATGTGGAAGGGCTTGAAGCCCTAGTTAGACATCTCCAATGGGTACCTTTTCACGGGTACCCAAATGCTCTATTGATATGATTGAGTTCTGTATTGGAATCTAGTTCCGAGCAGCAGATTCAGGTTGTGGGACAAATGAAAACGAAGTTGATTCGCACCAGTAGAGCTCTATTGGCTGCAGCAACTGCTGCCGTGCTGTTGGTGCCTGCGGGCGCTACCCCATCGATGGCTGCCGGCATCTCAGCTGGCAATCTGGTATCAGCTCGATCAATTGCCACTTCCCTGCCTGCATCAAGTTGTTTGTCGCCCCATACAAATGGTCGGTCAGATGTTTCTATCGGTAATCGGCTGTCTTCAGGCCGGGCTCCGAGTACTGGGGTGGTGAACTACGTCGTGCTGTTTGTGGATTTTCCCGCTTTAGCTTCCACTAGAACTACTAGAAGTCTTGCCTCTGTGATCTCACCAAAGTCTGAGCGAGAGTTCGCGGTGGAGTCCTATGGGAAGCTTCAGATGAAATACATCTTTCACCACAAGTGGCTTCGGATGCCTAATCCAGCAAGCGACTATACGTTTACAACCTTTGAAGGTCAGAGAGAATACGTCCAAGACGCCATTAAACTAGCCGATTCTGCTGTGGACTTTTCTAAGGCCGACGGTGTGCTTGTGCTAACCGATCCCAGCAACGATGCTTTTGCATATGGCCCTGCCTTCACCGCTCAAGCTGGCTTTGGGATTATGGCCGATGGCAAAGAGATTCGAAACGGTGCCACCAACGGTTCAGATTTGACCTATTGGGGCTCGCGTTGGGCCAACCACGAGATTGGTCACAACTTCGGCTTACCCGACCTTTATGCCTACCAGGGAATCGAGTCTCATAGGTTTGTTGGCGATTTTAGTTTCATGGGCCTGATAAACGGCAAAGCACCTAGCTTGTTCGCTTATGAAAAATGGGTTTTGAACTGGATTAGAAATGGCCAGGTGATTTGTGAACCCGAACTTGGGAAAGTTCACACCATTTCTTCACTGCAACGCAAGTCAGGTAAAAAGCTAATCCTTGTTCCTCTTGGGGGTAGCCGACAGCTGGCCATTGAATACCGAACAGCTTCTAACTTGGATCTGAAGCTCGGTAGGCCAGGCCTGGTTGTCTATGTCGTTGACAGTGGAAAGGAATCTGGCAACGGACCGATAGAAGTAGTAAGTAGAGCAACTGGAAGCCCGACCGTAGATAGCACCCTTATTCGGGTTGGGAAGTCAATCAAGAGATTCGGCTATCGAATCAAGCTTGTTTCAGTTGTCGGACAAAACGCAATGGTGGATATTAGGAAGAACTAAGCCTTCACACCATGTAGGCAAGCTGATTTCAGACAAATCATTCACAGTAAACGAAAGAATGAAAAACCCCGCCTGATGGGCGGGGTTTTTGCATCAAATCTCTAGCTCTGGCTTGACTACTTATCTAGCAGCCGAGCCTTCCTTGTAATCATCTGAGTTCTTGATCCAGGAGAACAGCTTTCTAAGTGTTCTACCAACAGCTTCGATTGGGTGGGCCTCGCCCTTGGCTCTTAGAGCTAGGAACTCAGGGCCTCCGGCATCCTGGTCGGCTACGAATCGCTTAGCGAAGGTGCCGTCCTGGATGTCAGTTAGAACTTCCTTCATACGTACCTTTACCTCTGGGCCAATAACCCTAGGTCCTGAGATGTAGTCGCCGTACTCGGCGGTGTCAGATACTGACCAGCGCTGCTTGGCAATTCCACCTTCGTACATCAAATCAACAATTAGCTTTAGCTCGTGAAGAACCTCGAAGTAAGCAACCTCTGGCTGGTAGCCAGCTTCAGTTAGAGTCTCGAAGCCGTACTGAACTAGCTGGCTTGCTCCACCACAAAGAACCGCCTGCTCGCCAAATAGATCTGTCTCTGTTTCCTCAGCGAAGGTGGTCTTGATAGTTCCTGCACGGGTACCACCAATTGCCTTGGAGTAGCTAAGTGCTAACTCCATTGCTTTGCCGGTGGCATCCTGCTCAACAGCAATAAGGTTTGGTACCCCCCGGCCATCAACATACTCGCGACGCACGATGTGTCCTGGGCCCTTCGGAGCAACTAGGAAAACATCGATGCCAGCTGGTGGCTTGATGTACCCGAAGCGAATTGAGAAACCATGTCCAAAGACAAGTGCGTTTCCAGCTTCTAGGTTTGGCTCGATTGACTCGGTGTAAAGATCGCGCTGTCTAGGGTCCGGAGCAAGCACCACGATGACATCTGCCCACTTGGCAGCATCGGAAGGAGTAAGAACCTTGAGGCCCTGCTCTTCAGCCTTAGCTCTGGACTTGGAGTCTGCCTTTAGGCCAACGACTACGTCAACGCCTGAGTCTTTAAGGTTTAGCGAGTGAGCGTGACCTTGAGATCCAAATCCAATAACGGCAACTTTCTTGCCCTGGATGATTGATAAGTCGGCGTCCTTGTCGTAGAAAATTTCTGCCATTTGTCTTTTTCTTTCTCCTATTTGTCTTTACCCGCGACAACCGAGGGTCAAAGTGTTCTTTTCTTACCTATTACTTGGAAATCTTTTCGCTGATTGACTTAGAGCCTCGACCCATAGCCAAAACACCAGACTGGACAAGCTCCTTGATGCCAAATGGCTCAAGGACCTTGACAAAAGCTTGACACTTAGAAGCATCGCCGGTGATTTCAATGATCAGGGCATCTGAAACCACGTCGATAACTCGGCCTCTAAACAGGTCCACCGCTTCCAGCACCTGGGAGCGGTTGGCTGCATCGGTCTTGACTTTGATTAGGAAGTGATCACGCTGGACGGCCTGCTCAGGCTCTAGTTCAACGATCTTGATTACGTTGATCAGCTTGTTTAGCTGCTTGGTGATCTGCTCTAAGGCAAGGCCCTCAACTTGAACCACAACGGTGATTCTTGAAAGCCCTTCGATCTCGGTAG